>Ga0115004_10005184_pt1 | contig 10311 bp, 9 predicted proteins | sample ArcticOcean_MG_C_10_FD_88737 | JGI IMG/M metagenome (GOLD analysis project Ga0115004, IMG submission 88737) | Marine microbial communities from western Arctic Ocean - ArcticOcean_MG_CB11_90 | ecosystem: Environmental > Aquatic > Marine > Oceanic | place: Arctic Ocean: Canada Basin | collected... | reverse complement strand
TGTTTTTGAGTAGCAGAAACTTCCACAAATAGTGTGTCTCCGCTTAAATCTTCGGCTATCAATTCGTATTGCATTAATTCATTTTTAATTTTGCTAATATTTTTATTTGGTAAGTCACATTTATTAATGGCTACAATAATTGGCACTTTAGCTGCTTTAGAGTGTTGAATAGCTTCAATTGTTTGAGGTTTAATTCCGTCATCTGCAGCAACTACAAGAACAACAATATCGGTTATCTTGGATCCTCTTGCTCTCATTTCTGTAAAGGCAGCATGTCCCGGAGTATCAATAAAAGTAATTACTTCTTTTTTTTCAGTTTTTACCTGGTAAGCACCAATATGTTGAGTTATTCCTCCATGCTCTCCTGAAACAACGTTTGCATTCCTTAATGCATCAAGCAAAGATGTTTTTCCGTGATCTACGTGACCCATTATAGTAACTACAGGCGGTCTCTTCTCAAGATTTTTTCCTTCTAATTTAATTTTTTTATTGATTGCGAGGCTAGGAGTTTCCTCTAATACAGCTTTGTGCCCAAATTCCTTAACAATATATTCTGCAGTATCTTTATCGATTACGTGATTAATTGTTGCTACAACTTTCATGTTAAATAAAAATTTTATAACATCACTAGATCTTTCTGCCATTCTGTTAGATAGCTCTTGTATTGAAATTTGACTAGGAATTTTTACTTCTCTTACTATTTTTTTGAATTCTTTTTTTTCGTCGGATTCTGGTCCACTTCTTTTTTCTTTTAATCTAGCTCTTTTTACAGAAGCCAGACTTCTTTGTTTTATCTCTATTTCCTCTACATTCATGGCTCTTGAGACAGTTAACTTGAAGTCTGTTTTTCCTATTGGACCTTTTAGCTTAAGCTTGCTTTTAGCAGGAGCTTTTACATCTTTTTTTATAAATGCTTTTGTAGCCTGCTGCTCTATAAATTTTCTAGCAAAGTTTTTTTTGCTAGCGTCTACTTTTTGGCCAGGACTCTTAGATAAGCTATTGTTTTTACTTGTATCTCTTGAGGCTCTAAAGGGTTTTTTTTTCTCTATGGAAAAGGATTTTTTCCCTCCTTTATCTAAGCTAGAAATATCAATTTTTTTATTAAATGTCTTAGATATAGTTAAAGTCTTCTTTTTATCGTTTTTTTCATCCATATATTTTTATTTAAATACTATTTCCCTAGCGGCCATAATAAGCTGATCTGCTTCGTCTCTTGAAAGTGAGAATTCCTCTAAATAACCTTCAATTCTAATTTTTTTTCCTTTAATTTCATCAAACCCACCTATCAATTCATCTGAAGAGAGATCGGCAAAATCACTAAGTTTTTTGATATTTCTTTGACCTAACAAAACAAGCATACCTTGAGTGAGTCCTTTTAATTTTAGCAGTTGATCTTCAACTCCAAGCTCTATAAGTTTTTTTGAAACTTGCTCTTTCTCTTTTACTAAATTTTCTTTAGACCTATTTATTAACTCTTCAGCCGTTCCTTCATCTATACCTTCAATTTTTGCAATATCTTCCGATTGTGCTTGAGAAATTTCTTCTATTCCCTGAAATCCCTCAGAAACTAAAAGCTGCCCCAATGTTTCATCGACCTCAAGATTTTTTATTAAAGTCTCTGTTCTTTCTTTAAAATCTGCTTGACGTCTCTCAGAGTCTTCTTTGTCTGTTAAAATATCTATTTCAAAATTTGTAAGTTTTGATGCTAGTCTTACGTTTTGTCCTCTTCTTCCTATTGCTTTACTTAAATTTTCCTCTGAAAGGATCACATCTATTCTTTTATTGTCTTGATCGATTAAAACTTTTTGTATTTCTGCTGGTGATAACGACTCTGAAATTAGAGTTGGAAGATCTTCTGTCCATTTTATAATATCTATTTTTTCTCCATGTAATTCATTTACAATAGTTTGAACTCTGCTTCCTCTCATTCCAACACATGCGCCTACCGGATCTATAGAACCATCTTGAGAACTAACACATATTTTAGCTCTGCTTCCAGGATCTCTTGCTACTGCTTTTATCTCTATTATACCTTCGTATATTTCGGGGACTTCTTGAAAAAACAGTTTTGCTAAAAATTGAGGGTGCGCTCGTGATAAAAATATTTGATGTCCTTTAATTTCTTTTTTAACCTCATAGCAATATGCTTTTACTCTATCTCCATTTTTTAAAATTTCTCTTGGGATAAGCTCATCTTTTTTAATAACACCTTCGGCTCTGCCTAGGTCTATAATAACATTTCCGTATTCTAATCTTTTTATAATTCCACTAAGAATTTGTCCTTGCTTATCTATGAAATCTTCATACTGTCTATTTTTTTCTGCCTCTTTTACACGTAAGCTGATTACCTGCTTTGCACCTTGAGCAGCTATTCTCCCAAAATCTACTTGTGGAAGCTCTTCGAAAATTTTATCACCTATTTTTAGGTCTTTGTCTTTTCCTTTTAGGTCTTTTGTAGAGATTTCTTTATTGGGGTCCTCAGCTATTTCAACCACTGTAATAACTTTTTTTATTTTAATTTGACCGTCTTCTCTGTCGATAGTTACTTCTATGTCGTTATCATTACCGAATTTAGTTAACGCTGCTTTTTGAATAGCCATTTCCATTGACTCCATAACTATCTCTTTATCGATTGATTTTTCGTTAGCAACCGCTTCTACAATTCTTAATAATTCTAATTTATCTAGGCCTCTATTTAGCATTTTTTTCTTTTTTTCTTTTTTCCAAAAAAAAATGGGCTAAAGCCCATTTTCAAAACTTACAAATTTTAATACTATTTAAAGAAGTTTTAAGGCTTTTTCAAGTTTACAATTTGAAAATATCAATTTTATCGGTTTTTTCCCATGAAAATTGCCCATTGGCTAGCGGTTCTCTTCCAAAGTGTCCGTAAGCTGAAGTTATCTCATATATGGGTTTGTTTAAATTTAATAACTCTCTAATTCCTCTTGGAGAAAGATCAAAATTTTGATTTATCAATTTTTCGACCTCTTCTGTTTTTTCTTTATCTTTTTCAGATAATTTAACATATATCGAAAGTGGTTTTGATACACCAATAGCATAAGCTAGTTGAATTAAACATTTTTCTGAAACACCTGCCGCCACAACATTTTTTGCTACATATCTAGCAACATAAGCAGCTGATCTATCTACTTTGGTTGGGTCTTTTCCTGAAAAAGCTCCCCCGCCATGAGGTGCAGCTCCGCCGTAAGTGTCAACAATTATTTTTCTTCCAGTTAGTCCTGTATCTCCGTCAGGACCTCCAATAATAAATTGTCCAGTTGGATTTATATAAATGTTTTTTTCATCCAGTTCTTTTATAAATTCATTTGGAATTGACTTGCCTATATACGGTATTATTAAATCTTTTACTTGTTGCTGATTAAGATCTTTAGAATGTTGAGTTGAAATTACAATAGAAGTTACTTTTTTAGGCTTGTTGTCTTCATAAAGCATTGATACCTGGCTTTTAGAGTCAGGTTCAATTCCTTCAATAATTCCCTTTTTCCTATCTGCAGCCATCAATCTTAATATTTTATGTGAAAAGTGTATTGGAGCTGGCATAAGATCTTTAGTTTCTGAACAGGCATAACCAAACATTATCCCTTGGTCTCCAGCCCCTTCATCCTTATTTCCTTTTGAATCTACACCCATTGCTATGTCGGTAGACTGTTCATGTAAATAACTTTCTATATTTGCAGTTTTCCAACTAAATCCTGACTGGTCATAACCTATATCTTTAATACAAGTTCTAACTTTTTCTACTAGATCATCATTGTTAATTTTAGGACCCCTTGTTTCCCCGGCTAAAACTACTTTATTTGTTGTTGTAAGAGTCTCGCAGGCAACTCGAGCATGAGGCTCTTGTGATAAATAAGTGTCAACAACCATATCTGAAATACGATCACAGACTTTGTCAGGGTGTCCTTCGGATACTGACTCACTAGTAAATAAAAAGTTTTTATCTGTCATTATAATTTATTTCTTAAAGTAAAAAAGATGATTGTATATGTAATTAAAAGTACAAAAAATATCAAATCATTTCTATTTTTATAATTGCTACTATTTAAGAGGATTTCTAATTCTATGTTGCCAGCCTCGTAGGGCTCAAGTCTTTTAATTACTTTTCCTCGATTGTCAATAAATGCAGTAATTCCTTGATTTGCAGACCTTGCTAGAATGGTGTTGCTTTCCACAGCACGAAATATTGCTTTTGCAAAATGTTGGTGAGGTCCAATTGATTTACCAAACCAAGCATCTTCAGATACATTTATGATAAGATTTGTATCTTGATTCATTTTTTGAATCATCTCAGGAAATATGATTTCATAACATATAAGGGGTAGAATATTTAAGTCATTAATTAATAGGTTTTCTTGTACAGCTCCTCTAGCAAAAGATCCGTGTCCCTCAGTAATTTTTTTCAGTCCGAGTTTATTAAATTGCTTTTCAAAAGGAATAAATTCACCAAACGGAACTAATTTTTTTTTATTATATTGGTAAATTTTTTCAAAACTGCTATTGACGGCTACTAAGCTATTATAAATTTCACCATTTTTTTTATTTTTTGTATTTATTCCAAACAAGATTGTATGTTTTCTTGAAAAATTATTTTCTACAATTTTTTTGTATGCAGATAATTCATCTAGATCATAGCCTGTAAAAACGCCTTCCGGCCAAATGAAAATTGTGTCCTTGTTTTTATTTGGCTCGCTAAATTTCACTAATCTTTGAAGTTTTTTTTCTATTTGATTTGAGGACAAATTATATTCTAAATCAAAATTGGGAGAAATTAGTTTTATATTAATAGAGTTCTGATCAGTATTTTTTGGGCTGCTATTTACCATAAATGAACCATAAATATAATTTGAAAAAGATAATAATATAATAATAGATAAAATGTATAGATTGGATAATTTTTTTTTAAATACTAGTAAAAGAGGGGCGCAAAATAATGTTAGGCTTAATAAATTAAATGCAAATAAACCAATTGGATTCAATATTTGAATCATTTCTGTAAACCATGACCAGCTGTAGCCCCAAATATTCCAAGGAAAACCTGTTAAGATTTTACTTCGCATATAATCAAAGAAAGATAGTGAACAACAAAATAAAAATATAGAAGCTATATTGTTTTTTAAAAATGCTCCGACTGATACAATGGCTATTCCAAAAAATAAGCCAAGTAACATTGGCATAAGAACTAACGAAATTGGAATTAAGTATACAAATTTTTCATCAAATGTTAATGAATAAGAAATCCAATAGATACCAGAAAGAAAGAATCCAAAACCAAACATGTAGCCAATAAAAAAAAGGTTTTGAAGATATGGTTTTCTTCTATAAATATTTTTTGATCTTTTGCTCACATAGGTAATTATTAAGAAAAATAAAGGTAAAATAATAAAATTAACAAAAGTAAGATTAAAAGGCTGAAAACTTAAAGTTGAAGAAATTCCCAAAAAAAAAGGCGCAAGAAAAATGAGAAAAATTTTATTATTAAATATTTTTTTAATATTCATTTAATTAAGCATTGTAAGATATTTAATTTCTTGCTTTTGCATACTTAAATAGTCTCTATTTAGTTTATGTCTGCCGCCTAGTAAATGTAAAAATCCATGTATCCAAAGTTTATTAAAATTTTCTTCAAATAATTCTTTGGTCGATTTGCCTTCTACTTTTGATAAATTAATTACAATATCTTCTAATTATTTTGGAGTTTTTTTTTTCAATCTTGCTAATAAAAAAATTTTTTCATAAAAGGGAAATGATAAAACATCTGTAGTTTTATTTATTTTTCTAAATTTTTTATTTAATTTTCTTATTTCGACACTATTAGAAAGAAGTAATGAAAATTCTAAATCTTTCTTTTTAAAGAACAAATCTTTGTTTTTAATGATTTTAATTTTATCTTTTAAATAAACATCTGGTTTTTTTACATATTTTTTCCAGATTTTATCACCAACAATTACATTAACTTTTATCATCAGTGTTTTTTTGATAAGCTTTTATTATCTTAGAAACTAATGGGTGTCTTACAACGTCTTTATGGTCGAACTCAATAATCTTTATTTCATCAATTTCTTTTAATGTATCTTTGGAGTTCGTTAAGCCCGAGTGAGACTTGTTTACTAAATCTATTTGCGTTGGATCTCCATTAACTACCAGCTTAGAATTTTCACCTATTCTCGTAAGAAACATTTTAATTTGAGTAGTCGTAGCGTTTTGAGCTTCATCTAAAATTACAAAAGAATTTTTTAATGTTCTGCCTCTCATGAATGCCAGTGGAGCTATTTCTATTTCTCCTAATTCAATTTTTCGTTGAATATTTTCAAATCCAAAAAGATCATATAATGCATCATATAAAGGTCTCAAGTACGGATCGACTTTTTCCTTCATATCTCCGGGTAAGAAACCAAGTTTCTCTCCTGCTTCAACAGCTGGTCGAGAAAGAATTACTCTTTCAACTTTTTTTTCCATTAACATTGTCATAGCAACTGATACTGCAAGAAAGCTTTTTCCTGTTCCAGCGGGACCCAAAGATATAACGATATCACTTTCTTTAAGTGCTTTAATGTAATCTGATTGTTTTTTTGATCTAGCAATGACTGATTTTTTTGGTGTTTTAATTAATTGATCTAGAGATTGCACGTTATTTTTATTTTTAAAATTTGTTTCATTTTTCACAGATAAAATTATATCATTTTTTTCAATCAAATTAGTTAAAAGAAATTTGTTAATTAAAAATTTTATTGCCTCACATACTTGGCTAATATCCTCATTTTTTCCTTTTACTGTAATTGAATTTCCTCTAAAAAAAATAGTAGTGTTCGTTAATTTTTCTAACTCTATCAAGTTCTTATTAAACTCTCCAACAATTGACATTAGAATATTGTTGTTGAGAATTTGCATATTCAGAGTTCTGCTGTCAATTTTTTTTACTATATAATTTTGATCTAATTTACTAATTTCAGACATATTCTAAGCTGCGTAATCCTTATTTTTTTCTAATAAATTAATTTTACCAAACAGAGTATTGTGATTAAATTCATCAATTTCAACACTCATTATTTTTCCTGTTAAATCTACATCGCTTCTAACAATAACGGAGTTCAAATATTCGTCTCTACCAAAATATTTGTTTTGATTTTGAATTTTATTTTCAAATAAAACTTTTGCCTGCGTTTTTAAAAGGTTTCTTCTATAATTTTTTTTAATGTCATCTGCTACTTTTTGAAAAATTGCTAATCTTTTTTTTGCTTGTGCCACATTTATTGAAGCTAAATCTGCTGCAGGTGTACCGGGTCGAGCACTATATACAAAAGAATAAGAATTAATAAATTCTACTTTTTTCATTAAATTAATCGTTTCTTTAAAATCCTTCTCTTCTTCTCCTGGATAAGCAATTATGAAATCACTTGAGAACTTTATTAATTTGTTAGCTTTTTGCAATTTTTCGATACTAGCTAAATACTCTGATACATTATGTTTTCGGTTCATTTTTTTTAGAATTTTTGTTGAACCACTTTGAACAGGCAAGTGAAGTAATGGCATTAATTTTTTGCACGAGCCATGCACTTGTATAAGGTCGTCTGTAACATCTTTAGGATGAGATGTGGTATATCTAATTCTTTCTAACCCATCTATTAAATCTAACTCTTGAATTAAATTTGAAAGTTTTTTTTTATTATCATTATACGCGTTTACATTTTGTCCCAGTAAAGTAATTTCTTTAACACCATTTTTAACAAGGTGCCTGGCTTCTATTATTATTTCTGGAAAAGATCTCGAATGTTCTGGCCCCCTCGTGTAAGGAACAACGCAAAATTTGCAAAACTTATCGCATCCTTCTTGGATAGTTAAAAAGGAAGATATTTTTGTACTTGAATTTTTAATTAAATTTAATTTATCAAATTTTTCTACCGTTTCAAATTCTGTTACATTTACTCTACTTCTTTTTTTTTCTATATCCTGAATTAAACTTGATATTTTATGGTAAGATTGCGGGCCTATTACTCCATCAATATATTTTTCCTTTTTTAAGAGAATTTCTCCTTCTGCTTGAGCCACACAGCCTACAATAAGCAGAATTGGTTTTTTTTTATTTCTAAATTCTTTTTTTACCCTACCGACATCATGGTAAACTTTTTGCGTTGCTTTCTCTCTGATGTGACAAGTGTTTAATATATAGCAGTCAGCTTCAGGAATATTTTTTGTTGAGGTGTAACCTGCTTGCTTAGCTATATCTAGAATACGATTACTATCGTATTCGTTCATTTGGCATCCAAAAGTTTTAATGAATATTTTTTTTGACAAGTTATTTTTTTATTTTTGATGCGTATAATTCCAATTTATGATCAACTAATTTATAGCCCAATTTATTTGCTATTTTATTTTGAAGCTCTTCAATATCTTTATCTACAAATTCAATTATTTCACCGCTGTTAATATCAATAAGGTGATCATGATGTTCATCGGTTGAGGGCTCATACCTTGATTTACCCTCTTTAAAATCATGCCTCTCAATTATACCGGACTCTTCTAGCAACTTAACCGTTCTGTATACGGTAGCAATACTAATTTTCTTATCAACTAAACTTACTCTTTTGTGTAGTTCATCTACATCTGGATGGTCTTTCGAGCCAAATGTTGATTTTGAGTCAGACATTACTTTGGCTATTATTTTTCTTTGGTCTGTTAATCTGACACCTTTTTCTTTACATTTATCTTCAATGCTAATCATAATATTTAACCAATTTAGCTTATATATATAGGTTTAATCAAATTTTTTTCTATTAAATTTTCTTTAATTAAAAATTCAATACTTTTAAGGTCAAATGACCTTAAATCATTATCTTTATATCCATAAATTCTAACTTTCTTTGATATTTTTATTCCTTTTGCGACAGCAATTGACGCTCTAATGCCTGAAAAACTACCTGGACCTAAATTAACTAGCACCGAAAAATGCTCGTCTATTAGTACACTTTTTTCTTTTGTTAAATTTAATATATTATTAACAAGCAGATCATTATTTTTAATATTAGTTTGAAATCTATGAATAAAGAAATTATTGTCTACTTTTAAACCAATAGAATTATTTTTGCCAGTGCAATTAATTATTAAACAATTTTTTATCATTATTATTTTTTCAGTTTTCCTAATACTCCCCAGTAGTTTGCTTTCTAACACAACAGTTTCTAAAGATAACGGAATTATTACACTTATGTATCATAGGTTTGAAGAAAATAAATATCCGTCTACAAATATCAAGATAAAAGACTTTCAGGAACATATTAGATTAATATCCAAAAAAAATATTTCCTATATAAACCCTAATGACTTCAAAAAGGAGCTAAAATTTAACAAAAAAAACAAAAAAGTTTTGATGACTATTGATGATGCTTTTCTCTCATTTTATGAAAATGCTTGGCCAATTCTAAAAAAAAATAAAATACCTTTTATTCTCTTTGTTAGCACTAAAGAAGTGGGTAACTATAATTATATGAACTGGGAGCAGATTCAAGAAATCGCCAAAGAAAATTTTGTACATATTGGAAATCATAGTCATACACATGAATATTTGATTGACAAGACTGAGGAAGAAATAGTTCGGGACATTGAAAAATCTATTTCTATTTTGAAAAAAAAAGTTGGATATAATTCTGAATTTTTTTCTTATCCTTTTGGAGAGTATAGTTTGAATTTCAAATCAATAATAAAAAATTTAGGTTTTAAATTTGCCTTTGGACAACATTCTGGAGTGGCTGATGAAACTAAAGACATGTTAGAATTGCCGAGATTTCCAATTAATGAAAAATATGGAGAACCAAAAAGATTTGATACTTTATTAAATACAATTCCGTTCAAATATAAAAGTATTACACCACTCGAAAAATATATTAATAATTCTACTAATCCTCCACAAATTCAAATAGAATTTTTTAAAACAGATAATCTTGAACAATTAAATTGCTATTCCAACGAAGAAAATGTTTGGCGCAAATCTGAAATAAAATTTATAAATGATTTAAAATTACAAATAATTTTAAAAGGCAAATTTACTACAGAAAGAGGTAGAATAAATTGTTCGTTGAGATCAAGAGATGGTGAGTGGAAATGGCTAGGAATGCAATTCGTTGTAGCGGAAAAGTAAATTTATAAATTTAATTCATTTATTTCTGCGGTATTAGTTAGTCTTACGTTTTCGAAATCTGTTAATGAATTTTGTTCAATAATTTGTTTTAAAATTTTAATGTATTCAGCACCTGTTTCGGCGTAACTATCCAGAGTATAGATAAGTGAAAGACCTTT
>Ga0115004_10005180_pt1 | contig 10314 bp, 4 predicted proteins | sample ArcticOcean_MG_C_10_FD_88737 | JGI IMG/M metagenome (GOLD analysis project Ga0115004, IMG submission 88737) | Marine microbial communities from western Arctic Ocean - ArcticOcean_MG_CB11_90 | ecosystem: Environmental > Aquatic > Marine > Oceanic | place: Arctic Ocean: Canada Basin | collected... | reverse complement strand
CACTAATACCGATATATCTGTTGTCTAAAATGATCGCCTCTTCTTCAATTTTACCGGTAATTTCTTGAAAGAACGTTGTCAAATTTGATCGATTAGCGTTGATTTGGTACAAGAGCTCGTACTGGCAAGTAAGTAGCTCGTTCTCAACATCATCACACGGCACGCATGAAACGAGTTCTGGATTGTTCAAAAATAACTTGTGTAAACGTTTCAGTTCATCCTTCGCGTCTAAGAGAGCGTTTTCGCCTTCTTCGTCGTCACTTTCTTTGTCTGCGGCAAAGCCTTGCATGGGGACCACGGCCAAGGAAGGAAAGTTCTTTCTGTTCCCGAAATCAGGCGAGAATGGCGATTTTGCGGCGCGCTTCAGAATGACTTCGTTGTTGTCTACAGCGGCGGCAGCGGATTTTTTATTTCTTCTAATTTTCTTCTTTGAAACGTATGACTTTTGCTTTTCTTCGTCTTCCTCGACAATCACTGCTTTTCTCTTTTTCTCTTCTTTAATTTCTTCAAGCACGCGCTCACGCAATTTCTCACACCGAAACTGCGCATCGTCCGTGCCACACGTCATTTTCGCATGCGAAGATCCTTTTTCGCATACCGCGCACGCTTTTACTCTTTTTGCCCCCTTTGCTTTCATTGATTTCTTTTTCAGAGCCGCGCCTTGTTCTTTCTTGGTGTTCTCGTCGTCAAATGCGTCCTCGTCCATGTCTTTAAAACATGGCGTTTTAAACGCCGATTGCATGAGATGTAATGTGTGCGGATGAGCTGCTTCACCCAAAGCTATGCGCTCGACTGCATCGTGATCGCCAGATGTTCCAAACGTTGCGTTAATTCGATTTTGAAGTTGTTGTTCCTTTGCCAATATTTCTAGTTTCGTTTCTAAATAGCCACTGCCGCGAATGGAAGTATTTGTTGTATCTTCACTTTCATCATTGGTTTGTTCTATTTTTACCTCTCCATCACTTCGTTCTTGTTTTATTTGCATCGCTTGTAATTCCTCTAGTTGCTTCAATTTTGCTTTCGACGTCCACGCACTTTTTTTACCTCCCCTCTTTGAGCCACCGCCCCTGCGTTTCTTCGGAAGCTTTCCAGCACCCATAAACTTCCCTCCCGGGCCAAACGTTCCTGAATCGTTCATATCGTTTGTTATGATGACATCTTTATCAAATTTCTTCCGATGGTTTTCGATGGCTTCTTTTCTTCTTTCAACAATTTTCACGACTATTTCTGCGAGCCAAATCCGTGCGCGCATTATAATCAAATCTTCTTCAGTCTTTTCCTTTTCTTCAACACATTCGACTTGTTTTGACATTCGAGAGCTAGATCGAGATGCGACTTTCTTAGGAGGCGTTTTCATCCATCGATCTCGAGCACTCTCGTCACCGTTGAAAACATTTCCTAAAAATGAATCCGCAATATCTTCGTCTTCTTCTTTATCCTCATCGTCATCGTCGTCATCGTCGTCTTCTTCGTCGTCGCTCTCTTTCCTTAACATGTTTCCTATTTCTTTTGACATTGTGAAAAATGCAAAACATAACTCTCGAATTTCATCGTTTGTTAAACATGCAAACGATTGCGTCGCTCTCGTCGCTTCATCCCCTAAGGGTTGAAAAGCTTCCAGCGGCGGCGGCGGTAAAAGCAGTGCGAACGGATTCGTCAACGACGGAGCATTCTGTTGTTGTATTTGTGGTGAAATGTTGTCTCCTGCTCCATGCGAAGATGTCGTTGCTAATTCGCCGGCACTAGAACGTATTTTTTTCTGCGCTTCCTCCATGTCCACGTCTTCAACTTCTACGGTGTCATCGTCGTCATTAATAGTAGTATTGTTCATAATTACGGTCTTTGCTCCGATTGGTGGTATCTTCAACGCCGCATCATCTCTCCAATTCTTCGTCGGCAATATTCTCGCAACATCGTTAGCTCTCAATCTCCTGAAAACCTCTTCGGACCATCGCCACCACGAGGACGTTTTCTTCATCGGTAGCTGCAAAGTATGTTTAATCGCTCCACTATTACGCTTGCCCTTTTTATTATTATTATTGTTATTATTATCTACTAATTCTTTCAAGCTATTATTACTCGCGGGATGATTACCTCCTAATTGACTATAACTTCCAATACTTCTCAAAGCCGTCGCTTGCGCGTTCGCTTGCGCGTTTGGATTCCTCTTCTCCGTCTTCTTCTCCATCTCATCAATAGCATGCGCCTCGATTAATGTATACGTAGACCTCTTCTGGCCATCGAATATTCCGTTCCCTCGCGGAAGCTGTGGTAGCTCTAAGATCTCGTGTTGCCTGAACAGCTCTTCCTCTAACGCGTCTAATCTGAATTCAACTGGAACGTCCTGTTGTTTCTTATTATTTTGCGCGCTCATTTTGATCAATTTAACTCCCTCAATTTTCCTCAGAAATCGCGCAAAACTTCGCTAAAAGTTCAAGTGTTCTACCACGGTTCCGAATATATACTTTTTATTGATTACCACGACGTCTTCGGTATCCTTTTCAATAGTTTCGATCCTCCTCTTTTTCTCACAATCTCTTCTCTCACAAGCTCACAATCTCCTCTTTGCTATTTGGGGAAAGATCTCGACTCGCTTTTTTTTGAAAGTACTGTCTCGCGAAGAAGAAGACCTAAAAAAGAGAAAAGAAAATCGCCTCGCGAGCACTCACAAACTACAAGCTACTGCTGGTACGCAGTTCCACGTCCTCGTTCGTTCTTTATTTCGCGCCTTCAAAAGTCCGTTTCTTTTTAGATTTCTCTTTTAAAAATGCGTAATTTTGAGGTTTTTTGTTTCCCCATCAGCATACATAAATGGTTAACAATTTGAAGAGAACTGATACCGTAAAATCGTCAGAAAATGCACGATTACGTACTACACGGCGTACAGAATGCTATGAAATTTGTTCGTTGAATAGATTGGCGCAGTTCAAACATTTTCTTCTCGGACGAGTTCTGCTAAATATGGCTCAATCGCATACTTTCAGTGAACATTAGTATCGTTTGGATGCATGGATTCGAGAGTTTTGCCCTTCCTCTTCTTCCAACAAACAGCAACACGTTTTCGCTGCTGCAGCTCGTCGTCGTCACAAAAAAGATGCGTTAACTGTAACGAATAAAATTGGATAGCATGACAAGCGTCGAGCGCAGAAAAAGTACTCGTTTAGCTACTCCTCACAGAGTCGTGCATGTTTTCGGCGCGACAGGGGTCGGGAAAACGAAGTTATCGATCGACCTCGCAGTACAAATCTTCGAGAGAGAAAAGTGTGTTTTCGTGAACGCGGATGTGATGCAGATGTACGAAGAGTTAGCGATAGCTACGGCCAGAGGGAGTAGGAAAGTGTACGAAGATAGTTTCAGTGAGCATTTTTTTGTGGGCGATTGCGCGGTTACGAAGGGGAAGTTCGAGATCGATGTGAGATTTTTTAGGGAACGATTTTTGGAGATGATTGTTGGAGATTATAGGAATCGGGGTGATTATGATGAACACGATGAACACGATGATGATGATGATGATGATGATGATGATAGAAATACTATAGTTCTTTGCGTGGGAGGTACACCGTATTATTCAAAAGCTGCGATATTGAAGACGTTTGTTGCGAACGATTACGATGATTGCGTTGGTGAAGACGACGAAGACGAAGACGAAAGTAAAGAAATCAACAACAAGAAAATGAAATACGATGATGATTTTGATGACGTGGATGGATTATCGTTGGAAGAAAAAGTTAAATTGCACGAAGAGCTTCGAACGTTAGACGCGAAATCAGCCTCTAGGTTACATCCGAAAGACGCGAGAAGGGTTCGGAGGTATTTACAAATCGCAAAGAAAGCTAAAGTAGAAAGTGATTTACCTTCGGCGATATTTTCTAATAATAATAATAATAATAATAATAATAATAATAATAATAATAATAATAATAATAATAATAATGACGATAATAGTGTTTTTGACGATGGTAAATCTCTGTTGTTTCCAAACGTGACTAGAGTCATACATATCGTGGCAAATAAAGAAGCGTTAGAAATGACGCTCGACAGGCGACTGGAAAAAATGCGCGAAGAAGGCGTGGAAGAGGAAATCAAAACGTTCATAGAGAAGTTTCCGGATGTAGCGAAATCAAACAGAGGTATAGCGCAAGCAATAGGTGTTCGGGAGTTTTTAAAAGACGACGACGACGACGACGATAATAAAGAAGTAGTAGTAGATGAAATAGAAAAGTTAGAAAGTAGGTTTGAAAAGATGCGTGTGCGAACGAAACGATTAGCGAGAAGACAACGAAAACAGTTTTCAAACATGGCAAAAGATTTGCATTGGCCTATGATTGAAATTGATGTGACGAAAATGCATGAATTAATCAACCGTGGCGAAGATGATGAAGCGAATTTGTTTTGGAAAGAAGAAATTATCGCGCGAGCAGCTAATTTTGTTTTGGAAGAAAACGTCAACAACGCTAACTCTGACGAGGAGAATCATAAAATAATAAATCACGATGGCTGTATAGGAAAAGAAAAAATTGAAAACAACGTCTGGGTAGAACATACTTGCGAAGCCTGTGGGAGCAGAATATTTCGCGGAGATCGCGACTGGTTCGCGCACGTATCGTCAAAGAGGCATAAAAATCGCGTTCGTAACTTGCAAAAAGTAATGGAAGGAAAGTTCGGAAGCGAACATCCTCAACGGCGACGCAATCAATAGTAATATATATTTGTGTTTTACACTGTAATTTTATGTATATTTTTCCAAAGCGCGCGTACGTTTGTATGTATGTGTGTGATAATATGATTCTCGTCCTCCCACATTGCGCGAATGTAGTTTTATTTAGGACCGATGAATGGAATCAACTCTGGCGTCTCTTTTTTATATTTTTGATACGCTTCTTCGTTTCCCCATCGTTCGTCAGCTGATTTCTCCAAAAGAGGAATGCCACTCAATTTCGTAATCAAAAACGTCACTAACAACGGCGATAAAACGCATCCGATGATTTCTCCAGCGCCGTATTTCGAAACGCCGCTTAATCCAATCATGGACATCCCGGTCCATAACGAAATCTCGCCAAAATAGTTTGGATGTCTCGAAATCGACCATAAACCGGTGTCGATATATTTCCCTTTGTTCCTCACGTCAGCCTTAAACGCTCGTTTCTGATGATCTGCAACTATTTCCATCAAAAAACCGCTCAAGAAGACTGTCAAACCGACGAAATCTAAAGCTCTCAAAGGCGCTTGCGTCGCCGCGTTTGCGTTGATCAAAATCACCGGCATCGCCGTCACTAACACCCATATACCTTGTATGAACCAATATATCGCAAACGTCCCTGGATTCTCTTTAATACCATCAAATCTCTTATCGCCGTTATCTTTATGCACTCTCGTGACTAAGAACGCGCCTAAACGAGCGGCCCAAAATAACAAAAGAGCGGTCGCTAACGAACTCCTCGCGTTCGTCGTCTGCGTCGTCGCTAACGTAGCAATACCTACAGCCGCAAACGCACCGGAACCACACAAATCGTAATACTTCTCGGTCTTCTTCATGGAACTTATTGCCCACCCTACGAATTGTATGCCGAAATCGACTGCCGCCGCGCAGCCAATAATCGCGCCGACCGAAACCATCCCAGCACTACTCGGTCCAACCGCCTCTAAACTATTGAACGACCTCGCTCGATCGTTTCTCAAAAAACCAACGCGCTCGCGCACGAACTGACCAGTACTCTCCCTAGCTAAACCGATTCCTCTATCGCTCAACGAACTCGCTTTTTGCGCGGCGTAATTCCTCGCACTATCACTCTTCGACTGCTTGGCAAACGCCTTCTTCTTCGCCGCAGCAAAGACTAAACTCTTTGCTTTCCCTACTTCTGTTTTCGAAGAAGAAGAAGAAGAACAAGCGACTGTTGAGCGAAAACTACTCGCTAAAGGTCCTCCTCGCGCGTGTTTGAGCTCGATCGAGCGTTGCGAGCTTATTTGATCGATTATTATTCTCTTAATTTGACTTATTCGCATATGTACTAAGAATGAATGCGGAGGTACGTCACTTTGTGGAGAGCATCTGACTGTTCAGAAAGAGTATATTTAGGGTTTGACACCCTAAACAGTTTAATAAATCAGTACGTAAAAGCTTTCCTTCTCCTCTCTTCTCGAACTTATCATAAAAAACATTTTATTCGTTTATTCCCTATACTAACTGACTAATATACAGAGAGAGAGAGTAATAATATATATAGATATATATATAGAGAGAGCAATAATATACAGAGCAATAGATATATATATATATATATATAGAGAGAGAGAGAGAGAGAGAGAGAGCAGTACTGATAATATATAGAGCAATATATACTCGTATATATATAGAGAGAGATTGAGCACTACTGATAATATTCTCTCAATCTCAATCTCTCTCATATATATATATAAAGAAGTTTGTATATACGACATATATATAGAAAGAGAGCAATACTATATAGAGCAATATACTCGTATATATATATAGAGAGAAAGAGATTAAAGAGATTAAGAGATTTTAAAGAGTATTAGTAGGAGGAGAGAGATGATGATGATGATGAACTCGAGACGATACAGTATCGCAGGCGCGATGCAGAAATCCTCTTCGCTTTCTTCGTCTTCGTCCTTCTACGCTGCTCACGCCGCGAACGCGCGAATACTCATCGCGCAGACACAGAGAAGTAACAGAATAAGAACGAAAACGTGCTATAAGCCGGTGCGGAATCGAGCGAGCGAACGATGGGATGACGATGGCAGAGAAGACGAAGAGAGAACAATTATGAGGAGGATTTACGCGGTCGATCGTCTGCGTCCCGTAGTGCGTCATGCTTCGTTCGTGAAAGCATCGAATGCCGAGCGAGATAACGATAAGAGCGAAGAAGAAGAAGAAGACGAGGAAGGGTTGATTGGAACGGCTGGGCATGATTTCGGTTTGAACGAGCGCGGAGAAGAAGCGCGTTTGATCGAGAAGTCGAGGAACGTGATTGATTTATTTGAGAGAGCGCAAACACCGATCGGGGACGTGGAGCGAGCGAAGGCTGCTTTGAATGCGTTGCAGGCTAGGACGGCCGCGACGAGTGTGATCGAGATCGGGCGAGCGAAGAAGAAGGACGCGAACGACGATAGCGATAATAGGAACGGCGCCATGAAGAATAAAGGAGATCGTAGTGCGAAGACTGCGAGTAGTAGTAGTAATAGTAGTTCCGGGAAAGGGAGACCTTTGAAGAACGTGCAGAAGAGAGCGCATTCGATTAATCATACGGATGATGACGGCGGCGGCGGCGGAAGTAACTCGTCGTCGGACGCTTCGGGGACGGATTTTTGGTCGTGGACGCCTCCAGAACGAAAACCAAGTAGTAGTAGCAGTACTTCTTCTTCAGAGCCGGTACCGAAATTACAAACACAAACACAGACGAGAATTGAACAAGCCGTACAAGTAGCCGAAAGAGGGGTACCGCAAACTTTGAATTTAGATTTTCAATCCGCGGTACAAGCAAAGGCTTCGAAAGAATTACCCTTACAATTTGAAAGTGAAACCGTGAAAGCTTCTGAAGCGAATGAAGTAGAACAGGATCAGCGCGCGCCGACGGAGGCCGAGTTTGCAACTGCCGTTCGCGAGTTAGGCGCCGACGGCGAAACGTACGGCGAACTATCAGATGGCACTAGATGGTGGCGAGAAGCCGGTACTTCTGAACTCGAAAACGGACGAATATGCGATTGGACTTTAGTACGAGGACAATCCGCTGATGGGAGCGTCGAATGGGAAGAAAAATGGTGGTCAACAGCGGATTCTTTCGATTATAAAGAACTCGGCGCTATTAAAAGTGGGAGAGACGGTAACGGGAACGTTTGGCAAGAATCGTGGAGCGAAATTTCTAGCTCGGACGTCTCTAGAGGTTTCTTCACCGACGCTTCGAAGAAAATCGAACGTCAGGCAAACAAATGGGGCGCAAGCGCATCAGGAGCAGAATGGCACGAAGATTGGCGAGAAGCCTATTGGGGCGATGGCGTCGTCGACCGCGAATGTTTCAAGAAATCATGCGTAGGTAAAAACGAAATCCCCGAAGACGGCCACGCGAGCAGATGGAATCATAACTGGAAAGAAAAATGGGACGGTCGAGGCGGGTGCATGAAAACGAACGACTCGTGGGCCGACCGCGACGTCGGCGAAGACGGCGGTAGCGGTCGTTCCTGGGGCGAGCGTTGGTCAGAAAAATGGGGATCGTACGCCCAACACGGACGCCAAGGCGAGCGCGAAGGCTCGACTTGGAACGACCGCGACGGCCATAAACTCTCAAAAGATTGGGGCGAAGAACATTACCCGGACGGACGCGTGCGGAAATACGGCCACGCGAGCGACGGGAGCGATCACTGGGACGTCTGGGAAGACACCGCTGGGTGGTGGGAACGCACACCCAGTTTCGGCTGGGCCGAAGCCGTCTCGCATTCGCCTCAACTCATGAGCGTTAAACCGCGCTCGCCCGAGTCCGATCAACGTAAACAACGACGCTCGAAGAAGTAAACTCGTCAGTCGTCATCCGTACACGCACGCGCACGCGAGCGCTTCAGAACACCGCAGCAGCTTCCAGAAAGCACTCATCTTGTAAAGTACTACCATCACTCATCTTGCCTTGGCTAAAGCGTTCGTTTTCCTTCCTTTCCCGTCCTTCTCTGCTCATGCTCAAAGGGCACCCAAAAAGAAGAAGTTGATTAAATCACAAAAACCACATAAATTGGAACATCACATCCTAAAAATGTACGCCTTGAAACAATCAATGATTACTAACGAAATCGCCGTGCGAATAAAAAAAGAACTGAGATTTGAAAGCAGAAGAAGAGGTAATCGATCTCTGCGCATCAAAGGCGCAGTCAAATGCTCGCGCATGCATTCGAGCGAGAGTAAACGATCGAAGCAAAGGAAGAATTCTGGAATGGATTCTTTGGCGGCTCGAGAGGTTTTAAATGCGTCGACGAAGCAGATCAAGCTTGAACGAACAGAAGAAGAAGAAGAAGAAGAAGAAGAAGAGCGCGTGAAAGCGAGTTCGAAAGCGGCGTCTTCGTGGTTCGGTGAACTGGAGAGGGCGAGGGGTGATAAGCAAAGTGCGATGCGCGCGAGGGCGGAGTTCTTTAAGAACGAGACAAAGGCGAGTTTTAGGTATAAAGAGGACGACGACGACGACGACGCGGGCGAGGAATTTGTCGTAGCGGAGGAGAAGAAGGTGAAGGGGAGGATGGTTAAGTTCGGTGAAGTTATTGATGATGGTGATGATGATGTAGTAGCGAGTTGGGGGGAGTTTGTTATTGAAGATAACGACGACGACGACGACGACGCGGACGCAGAATCGTTTGAGTTCGACGAGGACGATAAGGACGTGTTCTCGCCGGGCGGGAAAATGTATCAACTCGGAGCCGAATTTGAAGATGATTGGGACGAAGAGAAGGAGATGATGAAGAAACTCGAGAAGGGGAGGGGGATTCCGAGCGAGATGCGGTATTTCGATACCGCGAAGATTTTTGTAAAGTCTGGGAATGGAGGGAACGGCGTGATTGCGTTCAGGAGAGAGAAGTTTGTACCGAATGGTGGGCCGTCGGGGGGGAATGGTGGGATTGGTGGAGATGTGTCGTTCACTGCAAATGAAAACTTGCATTCCTTGCAAATGTTTAGGAAGAAGGTGCATCATCGCGCGGAAAATGCTAATCACGGCGGCGGCTCGAAGTGCAACGGCGCAAACGGAAGACATTTAGACATCCTAGTGCCTACTGGGACAATCGTTCGAGATTCAAAAACGCGCGAAGTGTTGTGCGAGTTATTAAAAGACGGTGAAACAAAAACAATCATCGCTGGTGGCAGAGGAGGCAGAGGAAACTCGTCGTTCAAAACAGCAAAGAATAAAGTACCCATGCTCGCCGAAATAGGAGAAGAAGGTTTAGAAACGTGGATTGAATTAGAGTTGAAATTGGTCGCAGATGTTGGTGTTATTGGAGCGCCAAATGCGGGCAAATCATCTTTGCTCGCCGCAGTATCTGCAGCAAAACCAAAAATTGCCGATTACCCTTTCACGACAATCGTTCCAAATTTAGGTTTAGTCGAAAGAGATTATACGCGGATGGTGTTCGCCGACGTCCCGGGTTTACTCGAAGGCGCGTCTGAAGGCGTCGGTTTAGGTTTTGAGTTTTTGCGACACGCAGAACGAACACGTCTTTTGATCCATGTCGTTGACTGTTGCGACGATGATTGCCTACAAGCACACGACGCTATTGTAAGCGAGTTGTTTCTTTTCGATGAAACGATGTTGGAAAAGCCGCGTT
>Ga0115004_10005168_pt1 | contig 10323 bp, 7 predicted proteins | sample ArcticOcean_MG_C_10_FD_88737 | JGI IMG/M metagenome (GOLD analysis project Ga0115004, IMG submission 88737) | Marine microbial communities from western Arctic Ocean - ArcticOcean_MG_CB11_90 | ecosystem: Environmental > Aquatic > Marine > Oceanic | place: Arctic Ocean: Canada Basin | collected... | reverse complement strand
TTTCTCTAATGTTAAGTATGATTGTTTTAAGTCTATATTTTGAGCGCTAAACTTCCCTTCCCAAACTATCAAATCAGAAGAAAAATCTGCTTTCCCTAAGCCTGTTACTCTAATTTCCCCATCTGCTTTACTTCTATCGGTATATGCCTTTCCTAAGAAAATTGAGGATGCAACTATTGCAATTCCAAAAATTATAGCGTTTGTGTATTGTTTCATTTTTATTGATTTAAGTAAGTCGTAAAACTGTATTTTACTATTTCGTTTAGTTTTTCTATTTTCATAACTATTTAATAGTCTTCTCTAAATCTGCTGTGCTATTCTTTGTTTATGAATAAAAAATAAAATCCATTTTCTAGCTTATTGTCAAAACCATGATATTAAAAGCAAGTTTGAATTATAACCAAAATAACCTTTACCCCCAATATGCCAGGGAGACCTACCGGTCTTTGAAGCTACATAAATGCAACTTCCAATTGGCAAAAATCAATATTGTACAGCAGGTTTTTCAAAGAACTATGGAAATATAATTTGCTTGTATACAATGTAATTGGATGGGTAATCTACTCTACAATCTAATATAAGTTACCTCATGAGCTTTACACAATCTTTGTTCTTGAACATATTCATTAATATCATACCAACCTCCTGTTTTTTGCCAAATATCTAAACCTCTACCAAGAACTACTTTCCATCCATTATCCATTACAATAGAGCGGTCATGAATGTAATCATCAAATTCATAGGTAAAAATAATTCCCAATGATTCTAAAGAATAAGACATTTGTTCAAATGCTTCTTTCGCATTTTCAATATATTCTTCATTATTAGCGGTTACTAAGTGAAGCTTCACTTCTAATTCAGGTTCTTTCTTTTCTGCTATTAATTTTGCCAGCTCCATAAAGTTTCTTAACTGATATGGCAACCTTACATATGGGTCAATCACTTTTATGTCCGTAGCTCCCAATAAGTAAGCACCAAATAACATATCATAAGATATTCCTATTTGGTTGTCTCTAATAATTTTTTGCCCACCTTTGAGCTCAATTGGTCTTTCTTCAATAAAAATTGAGGTAGTTTCTTGACGCTCTTCAGCTTTTATTTCATATACTGGTTTTGTTTTCGGACCATATTGAATGACTTCTAATGTATCAACATTAACTATTTCACCCGTACTTTTTATGCTATAACTAAAGTCAACTTCTTCAAAGGTTTCATCCATTTTTTGAAGTTGTAGTTTTACTCTTTTTCTGTTTTCTATAGCAAAATCTAACAGCTCTTTGGCATCATTTTCAGTTATCACATTATGAGGATATATTACTTTTAGCAAGCCAGCATATGTTTTTGCTATGGACGTTTTATCTCTAGTAGTAATAGAATTTGATAATTCAAAAAACTTTGAATAATCATGTGTTCTATCTTCTTTTCTTAAATCCTTTAGTACCTCCGCCAAATAATCCACAATAAATCCATAATTGGAAGTAAACATCTCATTACGTAATTTTTGAACTTCCCACCCTGGTATATAGGCGTGTAATCTATCTAAAAAGGCTGTGTCATAATAATCTTTTGGCAATGCATCAAACAAATCACTATGTTTAATCATATAAGGAACGGTGTGGTCTGTATTTCCAACAAACACCATGGAAGCCGATGCTCCATATACTTGTGTTCCTCTAGAGAATGATTTATTGGCCATATAATTTTTCATAATATCCACTAGTCCTCTGTCAACTCTTTTGGTTTTACCAGCAAATTCATCATAAGCAACAACATCCCAATAACCAACAAGACCAATATCACCAGTGCTGTTATTTACAAAGAGTTTTGCTTTAGAAACTTCACCTCCCGAAATCAACATTCCGTGGGGTGACAACTCTGAAAATATATGTGACTTTCCAGTTCCTTTAGGTCCAAGTTCAATAAGATTGTAATTATTTTCAACAAATGGAACTAACCTTGTAAGTTGAATTAATTTAGACCTAAAAGTAAATTCTTCAGGGTTTAAACCAATTGTTTGCAGTAACACATCAATCCATTCTTCTTTAGTAAATTCTTTTCGTGCTTCTTTATATTCATCAATATCAGCATTAGAAACTTGAATAGGCTTTATTTTTTCAATTATCCATGGAGTTGAATTTCTTTCATCAGTATGGAAATATGCCAATGTTAGAATACACCAAACACCACTTGAAAGTAATTTTTGATGTTCTTTAATTACTGAATCTGCTATAGGAACTCTATTAAGCCCTAGATTTGCAAATGAAGCTTCATATTGGTCTAACCTATCATTTAATTTAACGGATACTTTATCAATAATTCGGTGTGAACCTTTGTCACGAACTGTTGCTTTAATTATTTGAGCTTCGTCTCTATGAACAAAATGTTTTGAAATAATACTTTTAACAGTTTCGACACCCGCAACAATAGTTTCTTCATCATCAGTAGCACAATATTGACCCAGTAAATATTCTAACACATAAGTTGGGACTATAGCATTCCCTTTAACCAACTTTGTTAAATCTTTTCTAACAACCTTACCTCCAAAATGTTTATTTAATTTAATATCTAATTGTTCCATAGGCTATAAGTCATCAAATTCATTTGTAAATGATATATTTAGGGTATAATAATATTCTTTGTATTGTTTCCATTTTGTAGTTCCTTCAACTGGCTCTTCTAATATAAATTGAACCCTTTGATTTTTATACTTTCCACTAGCTTTCGCCATTAACTGAAACCTGTGCTTCACTTCCCTTTGACGTTCACTTCCCTGTTCAATATCAAAATTATATTTAAACTGGTCACTTAATAGTTCACCATCTTCAGCATAAATACCAGCTCGAATTGTCCTTGCTAATGTTTTTTCTGTTACTAAGTCAGATTGAATAAAAGATACAGGTAAAATATTAGTAGTAATTCTATCTGTAGATTTAATAATATCAATATCAACTTGTGAAGTTGTGTCCTTACGCTTTTTAGTAACTTTTATGACGGGAATTATAATTTCTTGCAAAGATGCACCTCCATGAACAAATCTAGAGCCAGCTCCTTTAATACGTAGTCTATTAATAGACTTAGGTATTAGGACATTAACATCTGATTTTAACCCCAACTGACTTCCTTTAAAAGATTTTGTGCTGTTATCCCCTTTTAAATTTTCTCCAATAACAAAACGTCTATTCTCCTTCCAAATATCACCTTTGTGGTTTGACGCAATAAAGTCACTTTCTTCTAATTGATTGTTCTGATAAATAAAACCATGGTCCGATGTAAGAATCATGTTATTCCCATTCATATTGGCTATTTTTTTTAACATATCCATTAAGAAATCTATTTCATCTTCAACAGCTTCAAAAACCTTTTCTTCGGATGTTTTATCATCACCTGTTTTGTCTATTCTATTATGATAAATATAAATAAGATCATGTTTTTTAACAAAATCTCTTCCTTCAGTTGCAGAATTAAAATTCATAAAATCATCAGCTTTTATAGCTGTAGCTCTCACTCCAGAATTAGTTGCTAATATTTTTGTTCTTCCTTGAATACCTGAACTAGACATCCCATCAACTTCTACTGAATCTGAACCTTTTTTAAATGAAATTTCTTTGTGAGGTAAAAGTGAAGCCATTCCAAGTTGTGTATAGGAAGGAAGTGAAGCCACTAATGAATCAATTGATGACTCATATCTATTCTCAGCTTGAAGCCTCACACTTAATTCTACTCCACATTCATATCTTAATGCATCTGAAATTATCACAAACAAACGTTGCTTCTTTTCAATAACTGGAGCTACGTGAGTTTTAAAGAACGCTCTCTGACTGTTGCCTCTATTAATTGGCCAAACATCTACATTATCAATTATCTTTTGCCAGTCATTATTGTTATTGAACAACCAATCATTGGAGTATATTTTTTCTACTGTTTCTACTAAATTTGCTAATATTCTATTTTGTTTTGTTTGTCTGTAATTCCAAATGAATTTTCTGTAAATAAAATCTACTTCGTAAAGGTTCTCTGAATAGGTTTTTACACCTTCATCAAATGATTTATATTTAGTAGATGAGGTTTCTTTTGCTTTATTAATGAATTGAGCTCCAAAAGTGATACAGCTGTAGAAAGGTTGAAATTCATTATTCCAAAACTTATTTTCTCGCTGTTTTATGAACTTTAAAACCTTTTCAGTTGTAATACTTCCCTCAGCCAATTGATTCACCAATTCGTGGATTACTTTGAAATCTGCTAACCTAAATAAATCATCATCAATAATAGTTTCTAGTGTTGTTTCACTTAATTTAGATTCAACATCTAAATCCTTTGAAATCTTCTCTGAAACTTGCTGAAAGCTATCTCTAAATTGGATGGTATCCTTCCATTGTAATAGCAATATTCTTGACTCTTTATTTAACTCGTTTTTAGAACCCAATATAAAATTATTGTTAAACACTTCTAGCAGAAAATCATATATAGAGGGAGCTTCATTCAGATAATTAAACTGATGTTTAATTATCCCCCAATAATAGTTGGTAAGATTATATCGGTCCAAGTTTTTATCAAACTTATCATTCCCATCAATATATTCAGAACTATGAGCTTGAATAAAAGAACTTAAATTCACATAGTCCGTATTGAACAGCACAGCCAGCATTTTACCCCTAATATCTTCGTGTTGGTCACCCTCTCCCAGTAGCTCTTTTAATTTAGTTCTTCTTTCTTTAGACTTAAAGAATTCAATATGTTCAGAAACCAATTCTTTTAAATGATAACCCATGCCAATTTCTTGCATAAACATAGCTTCTTGGTCCGTATGAAAAACGTGGTGAGCCAGTTCTAAATCCAACAACCAGTTTTCTTCATTTAGAGGTTTTTCACCTGTAAAGTAGAGTAAGAATTTCTTTTTTGGGTCTTGTTTTGTGATGCGGTATTTAACTTCAAATTCGTTTCCTTGAACGTGAATTTTATCCATCTCAACAATTTCCAATTCCTCATATTGCTCAGTAAGTTCTTTCTTTTCATCGTACCAAAAAATGATGCGATGACTTTCAAAACGTTTTAATAATGCTTCTTTTATTTTATTCATAAACTATACTACTTTTATAAATCGATTCTAAAAACTCTTAAAACCTTAGACCAAGTCTTTATCCAATTACCACTTGATTTATCTTCTTTCAAAAAGAATTCAGTTAATTTACCTTTAGTTATTTTATTGATAAATTCATCAATTCTTGCTGTTCTTGTCGTATTTATTTTAGGGCTTACAATGACAAAATAATTTTCTCCTATAAATGATTCCTCTACCAACTTTATCAAATTATTAAGCGAAAATAATTCAACATCAATAATATTTGAAAATAAATGGACATAAACACCATTGTCTTGCACGCCATCAAAATCACTTATCTTAAGGGAGTCAAAATCCTTACAAATTGTCGTTATGCTATTAACATCACCCAATAAATGCAGAGAAGCTCTCTTAAGAGCACATTCTGAAGGTTCCACGAGAGTTAAGGAATTCATTCCTTTTGAACCAAACTCTTCTATAAAAACCTTAGAAGCTGGGCCTTGACCACATCCCCAATCTATCATATGATAATTTGCTATTTCTTTAGGTAAAACATTTACCGCCTCTTTAAGTTTAGCAAAATGCATGTTTCCAAAAGCATACATATATGCAAGTAACTGAGGCTTATTTTCAAGAATAGCAGTACCTCGTCCTAATGAATTATAAATAGTATCATCTTTAATTTTTAAATACTCACTTCTATTCAATGACATCAAGTCATTTATGTTATGAGGTCTTGAATTAATAGTACTAGCATATGACGTTCCCTCTTCTAGCAAAAAGCGTAGTTGAAAATTTGATAAGGTTCTACTCCTTCCTAAAAATGCATCTAGATTACTTTGTATTTTATCATAGGGATTATTAGAATAATCAATATCAATTGTCAATATACTAGATATAATATCGTCTTTTACAAATTCAAAAGTCCCGCTATTAATGGTTTCATTTATCTTCTGTCGTAGATGTATTACCTCGTGGTTCGCAAATTCTGAAAAGTGTTTTACAAATAAAGAATAGTAGTTAACTAATAAAGATAATGGTTCGTCCCTACTATCAGATTCTTTTAAAAATGATTCTTCCAATAAATTAATAATATCCTCATAAGGGTTAATGAATTCCCCTATATTATTAGCAGACATAAACAATGAAGCCGCTTTTATTAAAAATGATTCTTCTAAATTATTCGTTTGTAAAATCCTAAAAAATTGTTGAAACACAAAAAAATCACCTAGTCTAACCGAAGTTTTTAATAAAATATTCAAATAAGCAACATGGTTATTATTTGAGTAATCTAATTCATCAATTATTTGTGCTTTCAATGATAATTGACTAAAATCACTTTTTTTCTTTATTATATCTTGATGATTTAAAAGACTATAATAATCATATAATTGATTAAAATTATTCTTTATAAAAAGTTCTAAATCGTCACTGGAATTTAAAGCATTATAATAATTATTTAAAAAACTCATATTTAACTAATTTGATAAAATGAATTTTATTATATCCCCCTTTTTAGTTATCCCCCTTTGAATTTTAATTCCATTTTCATCAGCATATTTTTTTAACTGTTTAATTGTTTTAGAGCTTAACTCTTTAGCATTAAGTGTAGCTGGTGAATCAGTTTTATTTAAAGGTTCCTCTGATGTAGCATTAAACAAATCAGGTTCAACTGTATTACTTTCTTTATCTATTTCAACATCGTTTGATTCTATTCTACCCTTGGTTTCCAGCGTACCTTGCGATTGCTTAATTACATTCGTTTCTTTTTCAAGTTGAGAAGTACAATTTATTGATTTTTTTGATGGAGTTGAATTGTCTTTTTCTGATTTAGAATCAAGAATATTATCCTTGCTAGTTAATTCCTTAATTTCAATCTTCTCTTTACTTTTATTAATTAATTCATTCTCTGCAATATTTCTAGAAACATCTAACTGAACTTCCTTAACCATTTGACGAATACTTGGCTTAATAATGGATTTTAACTTTTCAGAAACTGTTTCTTTATCAATAGAAATAATATTCTTGGGAAACCAGCTACCAATCTCATTACTCATTTTTTCCAAAATCTCATTTAAATAATTAGAATAGTCGTTTTTACCTAAAACAACTGTATTCCCAAATATGTTAAAGGATTTATAATCGTAGGATACAGGCATTTCAATCCCATTTGGCATGACTTGAACCAGCCAATCAAAACTGTCATTTAATTCTTTGGTATTGAAAGAATACTGAAATAATGTTTCAATAATGTAATAGTCTATGTTTGAATTTAATTCGAATTTTGCAATTACTTTTTTATTCGAAAATTTATAGTAATTTCTAATAGAATTATAGCCTTTATATAACCCAAACAACAAGGCTATCTCTTCACCTTCATTTATAGTTAATTTTGGAAATAAATCCTCGATTAATGACTCTACACTTTTAGACTCTTCAGTACCAAATGTATTTAGTATAGCGAGTTTAAAAGATAAAGAATTGTGAGGAATGTTATCTAAACTTAACACCCCAAAATTAGATTTTAAACTTATTGATTCTTCATTAGCTATTTTTTCTACAATTGAAAAATCTATTTTTTTATTTAAAAAATTAACTATTGGTGCTTTAAGGCTAAATATGTCATGAAAAAATTCATTTATTTTAATATTAGAGCTCTTTACTTCATTTCTTATATAATTATTAAAATAAGAAATCGTGTCAAAATAATTTTCAGAAAAATTTATCTTTTTATCTTCTATACAGTTAAGACTTGTTCGCATAAATGCAATCCCCCCCATAAGTCTATCAAATCTCTTCAATTTCACTTTTAAAGCTTCTATATTATTTGCTCTAGTATTTTGAAAATTAAAGTTTTCTTTAGAAGTCTCAATCAACAATGGTTTATCAACCTTTACAATTCTTATAGGTAAAAATGCTGATGTCGAATTTATCTTCCACTCAATATCTTTAGCAATTTCTTTTTTTGTGAAAAAGATTGTTTTTATTCTTGAAATAGGCAATATTGAATTGAACAATAGGTAATCACTCCCTATCTTCTCAAGTGTTTTAACCTCTTGAGGACTCAAGATCACCTCAACAGAACAATCACTATCCTTATTCCACTTTTTAGTTGATACTATTATTTTATCTGAACAATTGTCTTGGAAATCTCTTTCTCTATTATTCAATAAAACTGAAGGTTTTATACATCCACCTCTCAAATAATGAGCTAATGAGCCAGAATTTATATGTAAATAATAATTATTTTTCTTCATAATAATATAATTTAAAAAGGTAAGTCATTAGTTTCTATAGTTGAACTTTCACTTTCAACATATGATTTGTTAACCTCAACAATTTTTTGATTAATTTGGTTTCTAATAAATGTTATACTTGAAGTTCCGTTTACTAATGGAGAAGAATCAATTAAAATTAAATTTCTTCTAGAACGAGTTAAAACAACATAAAAATCATTTTTTTTCACGACATCATAAACTCTAATAAAGTCTTCATATTTATTAAAATTAGGGATAATAACGGTATCGAATTCCAATCCTTTACTTGATTTAAATGTTGTTATGTGTACATTTTCAATCACATCAATTTCTATATCAGCATTCGTATACTTACTGCAAGTAATTCCTGAATTTTTAAGCTCCCTAAACCAGTAATCAACATGATTCGCCAATGGAACTAAAATTGAAATATTATCATTAGCCCCTTTAAAAGTACGAATTGCATCTAAAATAATTTTTTTCTGAACACCTATTGCTCCTCCAGACAAAGTTAATTGAGGTTTTGGACCATTTATTTTTCCATCAGAAATTATTGAAGCAGGAAACATTGAACGGATAAATCGAACTACCTCTTTCGTATTTCTATAGTTTTCTCTTAAAGTAAAATGCGGATTATTAAAAATGGCTTGTAACTCATTCTCACTCGAAGAACTATGGGGATATAAAATCTGATTATCATCAGCACTGTATGAAATCATAGGAGAAAGCTGTTGGATTTCAAAATATTTTTCTTGACGAACATCTTGAGCTTCATCTATAATTATTTCTCCATATTTATTTGATGCAAATTCCGTTAACCATCTGTAAGTTCTATTAACATTAGTTCCAGCATCTATATTTTCTGCTCTCGCTGACGAAGATAAATAACTTGCTAGTGAAACAGTATAAGTAAGTAATAAACTATTTCTTCTTCCCATATCATGGTTTTGGATATGACGCCATAAAGAAACTACACTTTTCCCTGTACCTGGCCCTCCAGAAATTGCAATCGCCTTGGTTTCATTTAAAACAGCTTGTTGTTCAATTGTTAAGTCTGTTATATCTGGTAGTCTAAAATTAAAAGCCATAAGTTTAATTTATTACTCTAAATGTTAAATTTATACGTTCTTCAACTTTCAATTTTGTCTTAGGAACTTGATGCTTCCAGAAATGCTGTAATTCACCTTTCATTATTAACAAACTCCCGTGTTTTAAAGTTAGTTCAATTTTCTCATTAGTTTGCATGTGCTTTAATTGAAATTTTCGTTCAGCGCCAAAATTCACAGAAGCAATCACTGGATTTTTGCCCAATTCTTTTTCTGCATCTGTGTGCCATGAGATGGAATCACTACCACTGCGGTATCTGTTTAAAAGAACCGAGTTAAATGAAACCTCGGCTTTAGGTTCAATACCTTGTTTTATTTCTAAAAGTTCTTTTGACCATGGAAGAGGCTGTAAGGTAATCCCTGAAAAACTATAAGGTTTATCATTGTCACCATACCATGAAGTGAGTCTTGGAAAAGGAATTTGTTTGCCATACATGTTCATAGATTCTTGATTCCACGTAATGTTGTTTAACAACAAATTAAAATAGCTATCTGCCTCATTTTTTTTATAAAAATTCGGAATATAGATATACTCGCCATTATCTATTTTAATGGTTTCATTGTAATCTGGTGTTGGCGCAAACATATCTAACTGTTCCATATCTATCTTATCTCTTTTACATCAATCCAATCAAAGTCTAACACCTTGTCTTTGGCTTTTTTATCATTTAAGCCAGCCACTTTTTTAATGGCTACTCCAAACTTATTATAATTCACCAACACCCCATCATCTAAGTCTATAGCGATGCGTTCTGTAGCCAATGGATACAATACATCTCTTTCATACTCTTGTAGCTCTATGATTACTAATTTAAGCTTATCTTTTTCTTACCGAATTCTTTCCTATCAATCATTGTTGTAAAGATATGAATTAGAATTTTACACACATGGGTTTATTAAC
>Ga0115004_10005166_pt1 | contig 10327 bp, 8 predicted proteins | sample ArcticOcean_MG_C_10_FD_88737 | JGI IMG/M metagenome (GOLD analysis project Ga0115004, IMG submission 88737) | Marine microbial communities from western Arctic Ocean - ArcticOcean_MG_CB11_90 | ecosystem: Environmental > Aquatic > Marine > Oceanic | place: Arctic Ocean: Canada Basin | collected... | reverse complement strand
GGAGCTGAGTCTATTGCTTTGTTTGCTCGTGTTGGTGGTGGTATTTATACTAAGGCTGCAGATGTTGGAGCTGATTTAGTAGGTAAAGTTGAAGCTGGTATTCCTGAAGATGATCCACGTAACCCTGCTACAATTGCAGATAACGTAGGTGATAACGTAGGTGATGTTGCGGGTATGGGGGCTGATTTATTCGGTTCTTATGTGGCAACAGTATTGGCTGCAATGGTACTTGGGAATTATGTTATTAGAGACAACGGTGTTGTTGATGCTTTTAACGGAATGGGACCAATCTTATTGCCAATGGCAATTGCTGGTGTTGGTATTATCATTTCTATGATTGGTACAATGCTAGTTAGCATTAAAAGTAATGAAGCAAAAGAGAAACAAGTAATGAGAGCTTTAAACATTGGAAACTGGGTTTCTATTGCACTGGTAGCTATTTCATGTTATGTGTTGGTTAATTGGATGCTTCCTGAAACGATGTCAATGAAGTTTTTCGGTGAAGGTTTTAAAGATATTACTGCAATACGTGTATTCGGTGCTACAATAATTGGTTTAGTTGTAGGAGCTGTTATTTCATCTGTTACGGAATACTATACTGGTTTAGGTAAAAAGCCAATTTTAAAAATTGTACAACAATCAAGTACAGGAGCAGGAACAAATATTATTGCTGGTTTAGCTACCGGAATGATTTCTACGTTCCCTACTGTTCTTTTATTTGCTGGTGCAATTTGGGGGTCTTATGCATTTGCAGGATTCTACGGTGTTGCTATGGCTGCTTCAGCAATGATGGCTACTACTGCAATGCAGTTAGCAATTGATGCTTTTGGACCTATTGCTGATAACGCAGGTGGTATTGCAGAAATGAGTGAACAAGATGATATCGTTAGAGAAAGAACAGATATTTTAGATGCTGTAGGTAATACTACTGCTGCAACAGGTAAAGGTTTTGCTATTGCTTCTGCTGCGTTAACTTCGTTAGCTTTATTTGCTGCATTTGTTACGTTTACAGGTATTAATGGTATTAACATCTTTAAAGCACCTGTATTAGCTATGTTGTTTGTTGGTGCTATGGTGCCGGTTGTATTCTCTGCTTTGGCTATGAATGCTGTTGGTAAGGCTGCAATGGAAATGGTACAAGAAGTTCGTCGTCAGTTCAAAGAGATTCCTGGAATTATGGAAGGAACAGGTAAACCAGAATACGACAAGTGTGTTGATATCTCTACAAAAGCTTCATTAAAAGAAATGATGCTTCCTGGTCTTTTAACAATTGGTTTTCCTTTAGTGATTACTTTTTTACCAATGTTATTTGGTATGGACAACCTTATGATTGCTGAGATGTTAGGTGGTTATATGGCTGGTGTTACTGTGTCAGGTGTTCTTTGGGCTATCTTTCAAAATAACGCTGGTGGTGCTTGGGATAATGCTAAGAAATCTTTCGAAGCTGGAGTTATGGTAGATGGTGAAATGACATTCAAAGGTTCAGAAGCGCATAAGGCAGCTGTAACCGGAGATACTGTTGGTGATCCTTTTAAAGATACATCAGGGCCTTCAATGAATATCTTAATAAAATTAACATGTTTAATTGGTTTAGTTGTAGCGCCTATACTAGGTGACGGCCATGATAATAATGAACGTGATGTTAAAGGTGGAACGAAAACAGAATGCTGTTCTGATGATAATGAGAAAATTGCCTGCTATAAAGAAGAGGCAGGAAAAGAATGTTGTGCAGGAAAAGAGGAGGAATGCACAGATAGCAAAGTAAAAGCTAATAAATGTGACATTTCTAAGTGTTCTGAAATGACAATGGAAGAATGTGAAGCAATGTGTTTGAGTAAAGGCTGTAGTAAAGAAGAAACAGAAATGTGTCTATCAAACTATGATGCTGACGGAAACTGGAAAGGTTCTGAAGAATAGGCATGTTCGAAATAAATAAAAAAAGCCATCGCATGATGGCTTTTTTTATGCCTTTAACTTTAAAAGAGTATGAGTTTGATACTGGCTAGAATTAAAACAAAAGCCAGGAGTTTTCTTAGGGATTTATTATTCAAGTATTTACTTCCAGCGTAAGCTCCGAAAGATCCTCCGACGACTGCTAGGGTAACCAACACCCAAACATTTTGATCAAACTTAATGTTGCTTGACCATTGGCCAAGTATTCCCGCGGCTGAATTCACCCAAATGAATAATGCAGAAACTGCTGCTACTTCTTTCATTTCACCCCAATTGAGTAAGAGAATGACCGGGGTTAAGATAATGCCACCTCCAATGCCAATCAAACCAGAAAAGAAGCCTATACAGGCTCCAATAACTAGTGCTAAAGGAATGTTTATAGACTTTGTTTCGTTAAATTCTATCCCAACTATATTCATCATTTTTAATATCGCCAAGATCAGAAGGATGCCTAGAATGATTTTGTAAAGAGATGCATCAATATCAATCTGTCCGCCTAAAAAGGATAGGGGGATTGAACTTATAGCAAATGCGATAAATAGTTTGAAATTGAAGTATCCCCTTTTCCAAAAGTGATAAAATGATATTCCAGCAACGAATAGATTAAGTAGTAAGCCCGTTGGTTTCATTATTTCGGGAGAGAAAGAAAATAAAGCCATTAAGGCAAGATAGCCACTAGCACCACCATGGCCAACTGCAGCATACATAAATGCGACGAGTGGTAAGAGTACTATGAATATCCAAGATGTATTTTCTAAGAATACCATTTATTTCAACTTATCCGCCAATAGTGATCATTGATCTATTTTTAATATCTTTTGTTGTAAAGTCTTTAAACGCAACGTTTCCTCCACGTTCTGGATGTTTTGAGGTGATTGCTGAACGAATTATAGGCTCTAAATCTTCTTTATTTCTGTGAGCTGATAATAGATCGGATTCTTCCTGAGAAAAAAGACAGTTCTTAATTTTTCCGTCAGCAGTTAATCGAATACGATTACAGGAATCACAAAATGGATTGGTTACTGAACTAATAATTCCAAAGGTTCCTTCACTCCCTTTTAATTTATAATTCCGTGAAGTATCATTTTCAGCATCTTGAATTTTTTGATATCCTTCTACGCCGTATTTCTGATCAACTTGGTGCATAATTTCTTGATACGAAACTTTCTTGTCCCAATCCCAATTATTTCCATTAAATGGCATGAATTCAATAAATCGTATGTTGACATTTGTGTGTTTTGTCCAGTTGATAAAGTCTATTATTTCATCTTCATTCGTTCCTTTGATTACGACCACGTTGATTTTAACGTCAAAATCATGATGTAATAATAGCTCAATATTAGTCATGATGCGATCAAAATACCCTCTTCTTGAAATTGCATTGAATCGGTCGGAGATAAGCGAGTCCAGGCTTACGTTTATAGATTTTACTCCAGCTGCTTTTAATATATAAATGAATTGATCAACATTCACGGCGTTAGTTGTTATTGCTAGTTCAATAGGAAGCTTTCCGAGTTCTTCGATAATTTTACCAACATCTTTCTTAATTAAGGGTTCACCACCTGTTAGTCGGATTTTTGTTATTCCCAAGTCCACAAAGATCTTTGCGATGTCCAATACTTCTTTAGATGTCATAAACACCGACTTCTCTCTCAATTGAACACCTTCTTCAGGCATACAATAGAAACAGCGTAGGTTACATCGCTCAGTTAATGAGATTCTTAGATAGTCGTGTTTACGACCTAATTGATCTATAATGGACAGGGTATTTGAATGTTTAGTATCCATTAATCGTGTCTTACCCCTTTAAAAATACTAAAGATATGTAAGAGAGCAGGGAAGAGGGCGTCCATTGATTCGCTAGCGCCTTTCGTTGACCCAGGTAGTGCAAGAATTAAGGTTTGGTCTTTTACTCCAGCTACGCTTCTTGATAGCATTGAAAATGGCGTTCTATCCTGTCCATAACTTCGACAAGCCTCTGCTATTCCTGGAATATCTCTATCTAGTAATGGTATTATAGCTTCTGGTGTGACGTCACGTTTTGATAGCCCTGTTCCTCCGGTGTAAATAACAAGGTCAGTACTCAAAGCTGTATGTTTAAGTAAAGCTGCTTGAATCGCCTCTACCTCGTCAGGTACAATGATGTAGTCAATAGTATCTACAGAGTATTTTGTCAATTTTTTAATGATCGATTTACCTGCTTTATCCTCTTTCTGTCCGGAATAAATTGTATCCGAACAAACAATTACAGCCGCTTTAATGTCTTTTCTGAACTTGTCTTTAAAGTCAGACTTCCCTCCTTGCTTTTCTAATAGCTTGATATTGGATATTTCAATTCCTTTATCGATTGGTTTAAGCATATCATACATTGTTAGAGCGATAACACTTGCTCCATGCATTGCTTCTACTTCAACACCCGTCTTATAGGTCGTTTTAACTTCAATCTTGATGTGAATATTTAATCCGTCGATATCGTATGAAACAGCTGTATGCTCAATGGGTAAAGGATGACAGTCTGGAATAATATCTGATGTTTTTTTTACAGCGAATAAACCAGCTGTTTTAGCCATTTCAAATACATTTCCCTTAGGAACTTTGTCGTTTATAAGTGAGTCAATTGTTTCTTGTTTACTAACAACGACAGTTGCTTGTGCAATAGCTCTTCTTAGTGTTGACGATTTATGCGTAATATCAACCATATCTATTTATTTACTTTCCAAACGTGAGAATCATCTTTAAAAATCTCTTTTCCAAATACAGGGGCGTTTACTTTAATTTCTTCTACCACAAACTCGATTGCCTGCTGAACCATTTTACGATGTGCAGAAGAAACAAATACAAACAGGCAAATTTCACCAGCCTTTACTAAACCAATACTATGATAGATGTGCATGCATGCAAGGTCAAACTGGTTAAAGGTGTTTTCACGAATAGTATGGAATGCTTTATTTGCCATTTCTTCATGTGCCGAGTAGTCTATAGCAACAACCTCTTTGTTATCAATAATATCGCTTCTAACCTGCCCAAGGAAGATTTGATGTGCACCAATATTAGTTTTCACTTGATGATGAGCGATTGAATTCGCAATGAATTCTGGGGTAATTGCCCCTTCTTTAAAACATTTTTTCATATCAATTGTACTTATCCGCCCGCAAAAGGAGGGAGAATAGCTATTTCGTTTGGGTGTTCATTTTTATTTAACTCTTCTCTTATCTCTTGATCAATGGCGATGGTGTAGCTAATATCTTTTAAAAATGGCCATTTATCATTGAAGTAATTTCTGAGGTTTACTTGTTTCTTATTTGGTATTGATAGCGTCATGTCAACCTTATTAATGCGATCTGATATAATTCCAAATGATTTTAGCTGAACTTTTGCATAGAGGTCTTTTTGAGTATTGATGTTTTCAAAAATTTCTGAAGAAAATAGTTCTGTGACATCGACTATACTAGAGTTTAAATTATCTATCAATGTCATTACTTTTAGTTTTTTATGACTTATTGTGTTAAGTAAAGGTTTAACTATATCTCTGGTGTATATACCGATTAATGGGTGCGTTTTAGAGCCATGTCTAGGAATAGTAATGTCGTATAGGTTTGATGCCTCTATAATATACTTGATAAGACCTGCAGTAATAAATGGTGTATCGCAGCTTAATACGAATATTTTAGATGTTTGGGTGTTTTTAAACCCTGCATGAATTCCTCCCAAAGGACCAATTTCTTTATAATCATCCTCATAAACGGGGATATTAAATGATTCATAATCGGAATTATTAGCAATAATAATTGTATTAAGCTTTAGTACCTTTGCAATATCAATCAAATGCTGAACCATTGGCTTTCCATTCACAGAAATTAAACCTTTATCCTGACCTATGCGCGAGCTTTTACCACCAGCTAATATGACAATTGTAATATCCTTCATCATGAAAAATCGATTTGATCAATTTTAGATTCAAGATGTATTTTATTGCTCGTTTTGATTTCATTAAATAATTCAATTGCTTTCATTCCTGCTTCAGTAACTTTAGATCCGCCTCCACCAGCACCTCCAATTGTACGAGTGACTAGTGGAGAATTACTAATGGTGTTCATTGTGTTAACCATGTTCCACGCCTTTTTGTAGGACATCTCCATGGATTTTGCTGCTTTCGATATCGACTTATATTCTTGAATTCCCTTTAATAAAAAAACACGACCCTCCCCAAGGTAATTACCATCTTCGGTTGAGATCCATATTCTACTGTGTACCTTAAAGGAGTTTTTCACTTTCATAAAACGTTATATTATGTAATATACAGCGCTAAGATAAACATATGATTTTGTTTAATCCAATCTTGAATGTAAAAGTATTATTGGGGAATCAGTATTGATTGTACTTTGTCGCCAATACTCCAGTTTTCACGACCTTCTTCAAGCATGATCAAGCAGTTTCCACTCACAAATGAATTCAACATTGCTGAGCTCTGTTTTTCAAGTATTTGAACATTTTCATCCTGGGCATATCCTTTTAAAAAGTGTGTCATTTTCACAGTCTTCTTATAATTAGACTGTAGTGTTAGCGTTCTCTTTTCTAGGTGAGCATTCGTTTTTCCAGACAGAAGGTTAAGAGCTGGAAGGACATAATTGTAATAACAAGATAGGGCAGAAGCTGGATTCCCAGGCAATGCAAAGATTAGTTTTTCTCCTTGATATCCAAAAAACATTGGTTTCCCTGGCTTCTGTTTGATTTTGTAAAAACCTGTGGTCACCTTTAATTCAGATAGTGCAGTTCCTACAAAGTCGTAATCTCCGACAGATATTCCTCCTGTAATGATAACAACATCCTTTAATGCAATGGCATTTTTTATTTTGCTTTTAGTTATTTCGTAATCGTCCTCAACTGTTTGGATTTCTGCATCGAAGTTTGATGTTTTTAATGCGGCTTGTAGCGTAAATGTATTGGATTCGTAAATCTCACCTTCAGTAAGCGTTTGCCCTGGTTTTATCAATTCACTTCCTGTCGCAATAATTGTAATCTTTGGTTTTCTAAAAACGTTTAGCGATTTTACTCCTAGTATTGCTGCAAATCCAATCGCACCTGTGTTTAGAAAAGTTCCTTTTGGCAAGCCGATATCTCCGATTTCAATTTGCTCTCCTTTAGGTCTGATATTACCCAAATCTAAAAGAACTTCTTCGACACGAATCTCTGAATCATTCAGAACAATAACAATCTCTTGTTTGGCAACACAATTAGCTCCATTAGGAACAACTGCACCGGTAAAAATACGTACACATTCACCTGGACTTAACTCAAAAGAACTTTTGTCACCCGCTTTTATCACCCCCATTAATTTATAATCAGAAGATTCATGCATTGCAACGGCATAACCGTCCATAGCAGATTGATTGAAAGGAGGCATGTCTATTTGTGAAACAATGTTTTCAGCTAGTGAATAGCCTAGTGCTTCTATTAAATCTACTTTCTGGATAGATAGTCGGTTTGATTTTGATTCGATGATAGAAATTGCTTCTTGAACAGATGTCATTTTTTAGGTTTTTCGATGTTCCAATTTTATATTAGTCATTAAAATAAGGGAGTACCGTTTGAGTCTGTTGATAGAACATCACTCATATAATCAAAAAGTGGACGCATTTTGATAAATGTATCATTTGCTTTTTCAATAAAATCATCTGCAAACACCTCTTTGTCAGTGAACTGTTTCCCAATGATGAATTGCTTATACCTTAATAGATCAATGTCAGGATGGTCTTTATCAAATCCTTTTGGAGAAGATTTTAGTTGTTCTCCTTTCAATTGACCAAATGTGGAGATGAAATGACTGTTTGCAATGATTTCACGTAAGTCAGAGGCATTATTTGAAATATCGTGTCTAATGCGTAACAAATCTTCTTTGTTTGGGGCCCAAAATCCTCCACCAATGAAGGATTTTCTATTTGGTTGAATGTGGTAGTAGTAGCCTCCTCGTAATAGTTTTGTGGCACGTTTAAATCCACCACCCCAATGCGATTTGTAAGGTGATTTATCTTTAGAGAAACGAACGTCTCTATAGATACGATGAAGACTTTTTTTACCGTTTAACGTTTCTATATTATCATGCCGATTCATCTTTATTAAGAGCTCATCAGCAAATGAAATCATTCTTTCATGGTGTATTTGATATTCAGACTTGTTTTTAGTGAACCAATCTCTATCATTGTTTTGTGCTAGCGCTTTTAAGAATTTAAAATTCTCATTGGAAATATTCCCCATAACTTATTATTCAATTAAAAGTAATTAAAAAAGCCCTTACTTATAACAGTAAGGGCTTAGCATATATATATCGAATATCTATTTAAATAAAGAGAGATCTACTTTAGCGTTCAATGTGATTGAGGTCACCTTGCCTGTGAAATTTGCACCTCCTGCACTCAATGAAAATGTCATCGGGAACATAAAACCATCGTTTTCTTCGTAGTCTGAGTATGTTGATGATGTTTCTTGAGTTTCATCTTCAATAGTTATTATTGATAAAGAACCTGTTTTATAAAAGGTGTATTTATCAAAATAGTCATACGTTTCAGAAGTGCCATCTTCAATTTTTAGTACATAAACAGATTGGCCATCTTTCATTTCAATTCCTAATAATTCATACTTAATTCCATTTGTAGCATAGTTTATTTCAGGAATAAGTCCACAAGAAAGCTGTTTCGCTTTAATTTCTTTTTCTGTCATTTCTTTTTCCCCTGTTTGCATACTAACAGAATATCCAGTTGCCGTTTCCCCATCAAAGAAAGAGCGTTGGAATACCATTCCTTGTCCTTCAGTTTTTTCTCCTTGAATATTTGGAGATACCCATACTTTCGTAGATTTCAGAGGAAAGGGGATTTGCTCCATTGTTAACTCTTCTTCTTGTTGCATAGACTTTATTTTTTTTATTTTTTTATCTAATGCTTTTTTAGATGACGTCATACTTATGGCATTTATGTAGCCAGATATTAACTCTTCTTTTGATATGTCAGCAGGTAGGATGTCTTTTACTTCATTTCCAAAAGCATCTAATTTTTCAATTTTTCCATCATTATCAAAAACTAAAAGTTTATCTGCGATTTCTTGGTTACCAACAACAATAATATTACACTTTTCAGTTGTGAAGTATTTTTTCGCTATTTCTAATAAGTCTTCTTTAGAAACTGCTTCCAATTTTTGCAAGTATGTTTGGTAGTAATCTGTAGGCAAGTCATTTTTGATAATGCTAAGTGCAAAAGAGGCAACTGTTGATGGCTGCTCTAAGCTTCTGGCAAAACTACCAGCCATAGATGACTTTGTTAAATTAATCTCTTCATCTGTGACTAGCTCAGTAGTAATCTTTTTAAGTTCTGACAAGATCTCGTAAATTGCACTATCTGTCACCTCATTTCTAAAGTTACCTCCTGCGACAAACCAACTGCCATCTTCAGAAACACGAACCCCAGAGCGACATCCATACGTATATGCTTTATCTTCTCTTAAGTTTTGCATTAGACGATTTCCAAAAGCACCTCCACCTAAAACACCATTAAGAACTTTCAGTTTTAAGTAGTCTTCATTATTTGGAGAAATATCCATTGGATAAGTAATTTTGATCACAGATTGAACAGCACCTGGCTTTTTCACAAAAAGCACACGGTTTCCGTTAGTGAATGAAATAGGTGCAAGATCTACTTGAGTCGCTTTAGATCCTGACCAAGAACTAAAGTGTTTCAATGCATTAGACTGCACCTCTTCTTTGGTTATATCTCCTACAACAACTAGATATGCTCCTTCAGGAACAAATGTTTGTTGGTAGTAGCTTACAATTGACTCACGATTAATATTTGCTAAGGTAGCGTCGGTCATTATTTCCCCGAATGGATGACCTGGGAAATTAGCAATTGACTGTGAGTTTTTAGCCATTCCATCCGCATCGCTTTGCAGTGAGAGTAGGCTTGATTCGTTTTGTTTTATAATTCGATCAACTTCCGATTGTGGAAAAGTTGCATTAATTAAGATATCAGACATTAGGGTAAGTCCTTTGTCTATGTGTTTAGTCAAACAAGACAAGTATATTGAATTTTTGTCTGCGGAAAGACGAGCACCTATATAATCAACTTCACGGTCAAGTTCATCTTTTGATTTTTTTAATGTACCAGACATGATTAATGATCCTGCTAGCTCAGATAAACCAGCTTGATTCCCCTCTAGGTTTGGTTTAGCTCCCATAACTAGGTTAAACGTAACTTTAGGAAGTTTGTGGTTCTCTGAAAGAATAACCGTCAAGCCATTTTCTAATTCAAAGACTTCAGAGTCTTTAATGTTTATTACTGGTGCTTTTGCTGCAGTAGGTCTTACAGAACGGTCAAGCTGTCCAAAT
>Ga0115004_10005165_pt1 | contig 10330 bp, 12 predicted proteins | sample ArcticOcean_MG_C_10_FD_88737 | JGI IMG/M metagenome (GOLD analysis project Ga0115004, IMG submission 88737) | Marine microbial communities from western Arctic Ocean - ArcticOcean_MG_CB11_90 | ecosystem: Environmental > Aquatic > Marine > Oceanic | place: Arctic Ocean: Canada Basin | collected... | reverse complement strand
CCTTTTCATCAATACATCCTATAATGTGTATTCTATCTTCTCTTGAAGAATTTATTGCTGTATGTAATTTAGTTGTATCTACAATATAGTAATTACCGTCAGCAGGATATCTAATAACTTTATCATCTATTACAAAAAAACATTTATTATTTGTAATTAAAGGTATATGAAATCGTTTAGTATAATCTTGATGATATGTGTAATTAGTTTTAGGTTTTAAATTCATAATTCTAGCACGATAAACGCCATGTTTTTTTAAAATAGAATTGGTGTACGGCATATTATAGATAAATTCAGTAAACATATTTTCAGATACATCATCTAAATCTGATATAATATCTTCACCTGATACTTTAGAACCAGGCGCTTTCTGCAACGAAAGTTGTGTTTCAAACTCGGGTAATATTTGCATTTCAAATAATATTTGTTCAATATCTACGGACATACTGTAATATCTTTTACTCTAATCACTTGAGATAAAACCCAAGATATTGTTTCAACACAGGTATTGATTGACATTTTAGGTTCGTTTATGTGTTTCACTCTAGGTGAATCAAAATATCCAAATCTAATTATTGTTGTATTGATACCATTATAAAATAGTTGTTCATTTGCTTTATCTAATGCGGCCTTTTCTATAGCGTATGGGTGAATATATCTTTTTATACCATCAGGTGAGGTAGAACCAATATTAATAATTCGTTTATCTAATTCTGCGGCCTTGTATAATAGTTCTACTTGACTAAAACCATCATGTTTACAGTTTATAAATACATCACATTCTTCCAATGTATCTACACAACCATATTTTCGTTTTAATGCTTCACCCAGTCCTCTACGAGTACCGGTTATATAGTACTTCATAATAATCCTATTAACATATATCGGGTGTATTTACCCATATCTAATTTACCTCTATATAATGTTTCTATATTTACAGACCATTCAAATTCACCAACATTGTTTTTACAATTTATATGTTCGTCTAAATCAAAATAATTATTAGATTGTAATATAACTAAACTACCTTTTTTACCTCTAGATAAAAAATTATTTAAATCGTCATCTGTAATATGTTCACAGGAAGTACATACAAGTATATCATATTCATTAGGATAAAATTCTTTTATATCTTTAGTCTCAAATTTTATACCGTAATCATTTTTATATAACTTTTTACCAATAGTCTTACACATTGGGTCAATATCAAAAGATAATATTTCGTTTTCTGTAAAGTCTCTAAGTTTAGACGCTAATAATCCATACCAACCCGCCGCTACACAAATTTTAGGATCTTGCATAACCTCTATATACTTTGAAGATTCGTCTATTAACCAATCTTTACACTCTTGTTGTTTGGGATTTACCGAACCTATGATACTGTCTATGAGTTGGTCTTTGTTTAGACCTCGTATCACCTTCAACACATTATAATCAATCATATAAATAGTATTTATAAGTTATGAAAAGAATAATATTTAGTTTCTATATTAGAACAGATGATTCTAATGTAGATAAATTTGAAAAACATTTCGATAAACTACTCGATACACAGGCAGATTATGCCGATAATATTGGTGTACCTTATATCTTCTACAATAACGATTGGCAGTACAAAGAATTTGCTAAACAGTTTGAGTCTAGACCCGAAATATCTCAATACAATATCATAAACTTTTACAAGATACATTTGATGTATGAGTTATCAAAATACTATGATGAAATACTTTATTTAGATTTAGATGTTATACCATTTACCAATGACAATTTTTTTGATGTTTGGAATTTTAAAAACGCTATAACAATCTATAATACCAATAACTTAGTTAATCGTAGGACAGGTATATCCTCTCTTAGGCACGGGATAAGATCCCCTAGTGCAAAGTATTATAATGCCCAAGCGATGTTAATAAATAAAGGGCTGAGCCCTCTTAATGATGTGTTTAATACAGGTATTGTAGGCATAACTAAAGATCAATTAAAAGAGTTGGATTATTTTACCAATTTTGATAATACATTAGAGTTTATGAAAGAATTACATAATGACGAACTCTATCCAAAGAATGTTCGAGAGATGTTTGGTTACGACAATGAAACATTATTCAGTTATAAAGTTAAACTAAATAATTGTAAGGTACAATGGTTAAATGATAAATGGCATTATTTCTTTGATAAACAAGGTTTTATACCAAAAGAAACTAAATTCGTTCACGCCATAAACAAAGACTTTGATACAGTATGGAGATTTTATGCTAGATATAGATGATATGGAAAGACGCCATCAGTTTAGATTTATGACTGATAAAGTTCCTGATAAAAAGATAATAGATGAAATAGTTTCTGAAACTTTTAGATTATGTCCTATAAAATTAGGTAAATGGTACTTCTATATTGATGTATATGGTCCTGAACACTATCAAGAAAAAAGAAAGTTTTGTTTGCAAACAGCTTGTGATATACCTGATGGTATTGACCCAGCAAAACTGTATGAATCTGGCGGTAAATCAGAAAAGAATATTAACGAACTAATACCTATACTAGATGGATATATTGAAGATAAAAAAAGACAACCAGGATGTCCTGCATTTAACACACAAATCCTAGCACCATATGTTTTCGCTTTTAGATGGAATACAAAAGATCAGCATAAAATACAACGAGGATATCATTTTATAGGTGCTTCAATGTTTTCGTATGTTATGTCCGTTTTAGCAAATAAAAAAGGATTAGACGCTTCGTTTTGTCAATGTTTTTTTGATAATAATTATAATTATAATTCTTTGTATAATAGTGAAAGTGATACAACAATGTTTTTTCTATCACTAGGATATGGCGATAGTTCATACCACGATTCCAACGAACCTAAACCAGACATGAAAGATGTAATTAAATGGATGTAATTTACACCGTATATAATGAGTTTCCTCATAATCAATTAGAAGATTCAGAGCCATATCCAGGTGATTATATTCCTAAAAGATTAAGAACTAAATTAGAATTTAAAAAACATTATGATAGATTAGTTGAAAATAAATTAACTTATGCTGAATTTTGTGAAGCCGAATTTATTGTAGATGAAACACCGTGTAAAAATTACGAAGAACTTAATCATCATAAACTAAAAAGATTTGAAGAGTTGGCAAATAAGTTTGACAATGTTTGTTACCTAGACTTTGATGTTATAGTAAATAACGCACCTAATATTTTTACTAAATTTGATATGTCAAAGATAAATGCATTTAGTATCAACACTAATGATATGATTCCTACAGGCGATCATTACGATTATAAATCCAAGTTATTTCATAAACAAGAAATGTTAGACGATTACACTAGCAACTTAATATTTAATACTGGTATATTAGTAGGTGGTTCTGAAGTTATTAGAAAAATAAACTATATAAATAATATAGATAATTTAAAACAAATAACATCTGATTTAGAATTACCTTTTGTTTCTAATAACGAAGTTTACTTTACATACTTAATAGAAAAGAATAATATACCATATGCACAATTACCAGAAGATTGGCATAGTTTTGAATACAAACCTTCAGCAAATTTAGTACACCCGATACTAAAAGATTTCGATAAAATATGGCAAAATTTGATATAAAAAACTTTCTAAAAGAAAATAAGTCCTATTGTCCTAGAGCATTCAGAGATATCTATGCCGATAATAAAGGTCGATATCGTTTGTGTTGTGAAGCAGAAGCGTCAAAACCTTTAGATAAATTTAATCTTGATACACATACTCCGTTTGAATATTTTTTATCTGAAGAAATGGAAGAAGTACGAAATATGATGTTAGAAGGTATAAGACTTCCTTCTTGTAAGTTTTGTTATGATATTGAAGATAGAGGTTTTGAATCTATGAGACATGAAACCATTTATACTAGAAATTGGGGAGAAGAAATTGTTCCTGATTTATGGAATGCAGATTTAAATAATGATAGTCCTGATCAGATAATTTTTGATGATGTAAGAAATGTGCATTTAAAACTAAGAATAAATGGATCGTATTGTAATTTAAGTTGTTATATGTGTTGGCCGTACAATTCTTCAGAAAGAAGAAATACCTTAAAGGAAATAAAAGATTGGGGAGGATATATAGGTGAATTTGAAACGGGTAGTACAAACAAAGCAACAAAAAGTAGAACTTGGGATGAAATATTAAATGATATTATAGAGAATGTTGATAAAGTTGAGAGAATACATATGACTGGAGGCGAACCTTTACAGTTACCTAGACACTGGCAATTACTTGATAAAATACCAGATGAACACGCAAAAAATATTAGACTAACCTACGATACTAATTTAACAGCGATAAGATATAAAAATCACACAATATTCGATACAGCAGATAAATTTAAAAGACAAGAGTTTAGTGTATCGGCAGACCACTACGGAGAAAAAGAAGCGTGGATTAGATATCCTAAAGATGTAAAGGACTGGGAATCAAAGATGGTTGAAGCAAAGGACTATATTGGTCAAATCAGTTTAACGCCTTCGATATTAAATGGTGAAGATTTAATGGAAATACAAAAATACTATATGGATAATTTTGGCGTAGTTGCTATTGTTTCTAACGCATTATTTGATCCTTTTATGCTATCTATCAAAAATTTACCTCAATACACAAAAGATAAACTTATTGAAAAATATACAGTAAAGGGTAGTTATGAGTGGAATAAGGTCTTATCTGAATTATCAAAACCAAGAGTTGAAGAAGAGTATCAAAACGGATTAAAATATTGTAGGGAATTATCAAAAAGGAGGGGAGACTATACTAAATTATGGCCACACCTAACTTAAAAATTTGTACGGTATATTTCGAAGGTATGTACACACCTGACTATGTTGATAAATTATACAATTCTCTTAAAAGAAATATTACAAGAGACTTCGAATTTTATTGTATTAGTGAAAATCCTAATGTTAAAGCAGATAAGATATTCCCACTATCGCAAACTATTATAAAAAGACATTGGCACAAATTAAGATTTTTTGATCCTAAACTAATAGGTGCAGGTAAAGATGATGAAATTATTATAATGGATATAGATCAAGTTATTATGCAAAACATAGATGAACTTGTAAACTATCCTGTAGAAAAAAATGAAATTATATCTTACGACAAATGGTGGAAATCAAAATATTATTTAGAGGCAGGATTTTCACATTGTACTTTAAACGGTGGTTGGTATAAGTTTCGAGGTGATAGTTTAAAATTTATCGCTGATGATTACAAATTAGATCCTGAAGAAAGACAATTAAGATATTATAATAACGGAACAGTACACTTCAAATACTATGGTGAACAAAACTATGTCGAAGATATTTGTAAAGAAAATAATATCAAGATTACTTTAATGCCTGGTGAATGGATAGGAAAAGTAAATCTAGATCCTGAAACTAATATAAAAAACAATGTAAAATATTGTAAAGAATTCAACGAAGATTATATGATATTAGGTAATGAACCAAATTCTAAAATAAAAATTATACATTTCGCTGGAGTAAAAGATACTATACACGAATACGATAATTGGATTAAAGACTATTGGTATTAAGTGATTACTTTAAGTGCTTCTAAAGCAGTTTTTGCTTTTCTTATTTTAGATTTAGTTGCCTTAGTTGCGTTCTTAACTTTTTCTGTATCAAATAATGCAATTTTAAAAGCAAATAAATCTTCAATACTTTCTTCATTCTCTTCTAATAAAAAATCAATTAATTTTTGATAATATTCTTTTTTATCTAAATCAGTATAGTATTTAGGATCAACATTCAATCTTCCCTCAGCTTTAGCAGCGTTTACCGCTAAATCCATCAACGCCTCACTTTCAGATTTTTTTCTTTGATAAGTATTTTCTTGAAGTTTATCCATATCAATAATACCAAGAACTGATTTACAATTATCTTCAGTAGGATTGTAAGGTATAATCATTGACTCGAATACACCGGGTTGTTCAGTACCTAACAGAACTTCTATTGTAGTTTGCTCGTTATCTGTAAAGTGAGCAGTATATATTTGTTTAGGGTCTATCATATAATTTTAACTTTCTAAATATGGTCTTAAATAATAAGTATTTATAACTGTTGTTGAACCAGATGGAAAGAATTGTGATCTGTAATCATCTGTATTTATTTGTTGTTGTGCTAATGTCTGTCCATTAAATTTTGTATCCTGCATAGCAGTACCTCGATAGAAGGTATCAGTTGCACCCGTATCATATCTTATTTTAAAACTTGCAAGATTTGCTGCCACTCTTCTAATTTCATTTTTCAATAGTGCTTGCCATTCCGCATTTGTATATGCTTCTAAATTACCACTTGTATCAGCAAACATAGGTACAGTACAAGAACCAATATTATCACTACCGTTTCTTCTATGTACATAATAACTTGTAACCGTTGTTGGTTGATCTTGAGTTTCAAATAAACTTGAAGCTGAATAAGCACCAGTGTTTGCTCTAGTATCTAAAAACACAGCGGTACCTGAAATAAGAGTGTGATTCGATAAACTAGTACCAGTTGAAATAGTGTAAGTGCCTGCTTGATCTGAACCAGTTGAGGTTGTTTGTACCATTGTTTGTATTGCTGGTTTAATAAATGTATCTTGAAAATCTGTCTTAGACATTGATCTAACATCTGAACCATCATAGTAAACAGGATATGCAACATTATTTGTATCTGATGGATCTGTTACCGAAGCAACATTTTGTCCTAGGTTTGTATAGTTTACAGTTACCGTACTTGTACCTGCAGGTGTTTGAAATGATGATACATGGGTTGTACCAGCACCCGCTTGTAATCGGGTATCGGTTCTTGTACCAATATTAGAACCAGAACCAACAGTTAATGTAACCGAAGGGTCAGTACTATATTGATAAATTGCTTGTGATTGATTTGTGGTATTCTGAACCGTAGTAAACTCTTGTAGGTTATTAGAACCATCATTGTATAAAGAAGATCGAACAGTCATAATATTATTTATAACTCCTTACGAACTAGGGCTTCGTATCGTTTTAAGCGTTGTTCCAGAAGAGTTTTTAATCAATAGAGTGGTGACACCAGAAAAGTTAGATGAAGTGATTGCACCACCTGTTAGTGTAGTCGTTGACAAGTTTGTAATAGTTCCAGTTGTAATCGTTGAAATTGCTTTGTTACCATCAAGAACTAATGCCTTGTTTGCAGCTGCAGTACCATTTGTAATACCATCTAGTTTTTCTAGATCAGTTTCATCCATACTAGCAGAACCAATAATAAATGAACCAGAAGCGGTTACATTACCAGTAACCCCAACATTACTTCCGAAAGTACCTGCGTTAACATTTATATCATTAGCATATAAATCATTAATATCTAGATCACCTTTTGTACCACTAAAGACTTCACTTGAATTTGTAGCGTCAGGTATGAAAGAAAATCTACCTGAACTGTCATCAAATCCAAAGAAACCTACTTTAGCAGCAGAACCATTGTGCCATTTAAACTCTATACCTCTATCTTTGTTATCATCTGAACTAGGGGTAGAGTCACCACCTATTGTAAAGATAGGGTCGTCAATCGTAACCGTTGTACTATTAACAGTAGTTGTTGTGCCGTTAACAGTAAGAGTACCAGTAACCGCTAAATCTTGAGATATGGTAACATCACCACCAGAAGCAATAGAAATTGCGTCAGCATCTCCAACAGAACCAATTGTACCGCCGTTAGCAATCGTAATATTGTTTGCAACATTTAGAGTTGAACCATTGAATGTTAAATTGGCCTCAGCATTAATTGAACCACCAGTGCTTGTATCGGTTAATACTCTATTGTCTCCTGGGTTTGCAATTATTGTATCTGTTATTGTAGAGATAAGTGCCTTTTTAAGATTACCTGAATCACTTGTATCAGAGATTAAGATAGTATCATCTGCGGCTGCAGTAACCAAAGTATTACCTGTGACCAGGGTACTATCGACTGCTTTATTTCCTATTGTGTTAGTTGCCATATATTATCCTTATGATATTGTTGCCCCTAGTACTGAAGTTGGGATCCACTTACTTCCATCATAAATTAATGTTGCACTTTCTCCTATAGCGTCCCATACGATTGAAGTTGAGACAGCACCAGAAAGTAGATTGCCGTTTGATGTAGTCAATGTAGCTGCATTACCAGCCACTTGCATTGTGATAATTTTCATTTGACCAGCAAAAGAACCAGTACCTAATGTTAAGGCAGATGTTCCCCCACTTGTATTTAAGAAGGTAACTAGTCTATCTTTATTTATAGCATCCGTACCAGAACCATCACCAGAAACTGTTTCTGAAGATATAGTTATTGAGGTACTTGATAATTGTTGTCCTAAAAATATGATATGATGTACATGACTTCCTGAAGGTGCGGAAGTAAATACTATGTTTGCCCCAGCAGTATCGATTGTATAAGCAGTACCAGGTACTAATACAACACCGTTTGAAACGACTAATAACATATTAGGATCACCTACATTAAAGTCTAAAGCGAAAGAAGTTGTACTACCGTTACCAGTAATAACTTGTTTCTCTAACGCCCCATAAGCGGGTTCTCTTCCTATGTATGAACTAAATGGCATATTTTATTTCCTATCCTTGACTTATTCTTAATTCACTAATTCCACCAGCGCCAGGTGCTGTTCTATATAATCTTCCTTTAACACCAGGATTAGAGGTTGGTAAGTTATCATAATCTATTGTTATCGCAGTTGCTGAAAGTTGACCAGATATGTTTGCAGCTGGTAAATTTGTTAAACTTGCACCAGAACCACTAAATGTAGTTGCAGTAATTGTTCCTGTGACCGCAGCACCACCAGAGTTGGTTGCAATCTTAGCGGCATTATCAAAGTACAATACTACATTACCGTTTTCGGTAGCAGTAAGCATATTTTTTGAATTAGCTGCATTTCTCACTTCAAATCCTGAAGTGTTAATTAATAAACTTCCTACACCAACATCTTTAATATATGAATTTGAACTATCGTGAAATATTTGTAGGTCACCACCTGATTGATTTCCTAGTTGTATCGTAATATTGTCACCAAATGATAAAGCACCGGTCATAGCACCACCAGCAGTTGCAAGTTTACTATCTATTTGTGTTTGTATTGAACTGGTTACACCATCAACATAGTTTAATTCAGTTGTTGATAATGTTGCACCATCTAAAATCTCTAATTCGGTCTCATTAATATCAGCACTACCGATCACAATACCACCGACTTTAATCTTAATAGGTGTTATCGTTATTGAACCAGTTGCACTAGCAGTTGAAGTTGTAGTACCGAAAACGAATGCTGAACTAGCACCACTTTCGTCAAGTCCCATAAAGGCGTTATCGCCAGTAGATCCTCTTTCGATCAAAATACCACAGTCATTTGCATTTGAACTTGCACCACTATTTAACTCTAATATATTATCAGTAAGAGTTGTGTTTGTAGTTGCCACAGTAGTTGTAGTACCGTTAACAGTTAGATTGCCTGATAGTGTTAAGTTTACTCCCAATGCAGTACCAGTTAATGATGGACTAGCAAGAGGTGCCTTTGTAGCAAGTTGAGTTGCGACTGTATCAGCACCGATACTTGCAAGAGCATTTAATTCGTTTGTAGTGATTGTAGCACCATCTAAAACTTCTAATTCTGTTTCATTGATTGCAGCTGAACCAATTGTGAAACCAGCAGCGGTTACAGTACCAGAGGCCGTTAATGCGTTAGTACCTAAAGTTGTGCCATCGAATGTTAATGCTGATTCAGCATTGATTGATCCAGTTGTACCTGTATCAGTTAAAACTCTATTGTTTGCACTATTTGAAATAACATTACCTAATGTAGATACTAATGCTTTCTTTAATGAAGTTTGGTTGGCGTCATAAATGAGAACATGGTCAGTAGAAGCAGCAGTCACCTCGACTTGACCTGTGATTAATTCAGAGGTTAATTGTGAAGAACCAATAGAATTAGCGTCAGGTATAACACGAGCAGTTTCTCTGTCTGTATTAATAATAACAATATTATTTGTACCACTAACAGGTGCAGTTGTAAATGTTATTCTTCTAGGGTTGCCTGAACCGTCATTACCTATTGTATAAGCGATTGTAGGTTCTTGCCATACATCTTCTACATATACATTTAGTGAATTAAATCCACCTGAAGGTATATCAAAAGTTAAATCGAAGTTTACTGAGCTTCCGTCGCCACTAAATCTATCTTTAGTTGCTACTGGAGCAAAACTTCTAGCCGGTGATGGTCCTGTATAATTACCCATTATTCTCTCTCTTAGTTAACATCCTCAAGAATTGATAGTAT
>Ga0115004_10005163_pt1 | contig 10332 bp, 8 predicted proteins | sample ArcticOcean_MG_C_10_FD_88737 | JGI IMG/M metagenome (GOLD analysis project Ga0115004, IMG submission 88737) | Marine microbial communities from western Arctic Ocean - ArcticOcean_MG_CB11_90 | ecosystem: Environmental > Aquatic > Marine > Oceanic | place: Arctic Ocean: Canada Basin | collected... | reverse complement strand
TTATCAATTTCTTCTTTAAAGTTTCTAGCTAAACCTAAGATTAAACCCCAAGTTAATTCAGATGTACCTGAAAAACCAATCTCAGTTCCACATACTATAATTTTTCTTTTTTTAGCTGCCACTAAGTCTATAGCCTTATTTCTTGATCCACTTGTTATGATGTATTTAAGATCATTGAGGTTATCGATTAAATTTTTAGTAATTGGAGTTCGTTCTCTCATTATTAATAATGCTCCAAAATCTGATAATTGCTCTATCGCATCAGCTTCATCTGCAAAAGGCTCACTGAATATTTTAAATTCATATTCTCCTGATAATTTTTTTAAATCCACAAACTCATGTGAAACATTTTGGTAATCATCTAATATTGCAACTTTAAGCATTTATAATTTTTTTGTTTGATAAAAATAAACCTATTATAATTAAAATAGAACCAATGAAATGAAAAAATAGAAATTTTTCATTAAAAAACATTATTGCAAATATTGTACTAAATAATGGGATTAATGATAAAAAGATTCCAGCTCGATTTGCACCAATTATTGAAACTGCTCCAGCCCAACAATAATATGATCCAATACTAGGAAATATTGCAACATAAAGCAAAATATAAAAAAAATCCTCATTTACTACTAAAGTTTTACCCTGGATTAACTCATATAAAAATGTAGGGAATAAAATTAATAATCCAAGTGAACAAAAAATTTGTATCAAAGTAAGTAAGGATACTTCAAATGTTCTTTTTTTTAAGAAGGCAGAATATATTCCCCAAGCTATCACTCCACCAAGCATAAACAAATCACCTCTATTAAAATCTAATGAAAGTAAAATGTTTATATCAAGTCTGGTGATAATAACCAAAATTCCCAATATAGAAATTAATAAACCTGATAATTGAAAAATATTTGTTTTTTCAATTTTTAGTAAAAAACAGACCAATATAATCATTGCAGGTATTGCAGTGTTAAAAAGTGATGCGTTAATTATCTGGGTATAGTTCAGGGCATTATAGGTAAACGAACTAAACACAGCCACACTTGTAAATCCTAATAAAAATAATAATGGTAAATTTTTAAAAATTTCTCTTTTTATTTTTAAAATTTCCTTAAAGGTAAATGGTAATAATATTATCCACACAAGAAGCCATCTAAAAAATGCCAAGGAGAATGGTGGTATATTTTCTATAAAAGCAATTTTCCCAACATTAAAATTACCAGCCCAAAACAAAGTTGCACAAACCAGCATTAAATATGCTTTGGTATTTTTGTTCATTTAATTGAATCTTAATGAACTATATGGTTCTAAATTTAGATTTGTATTTTCTTCTGCAATCATCCCTGCAATAATTTTCCCTGAAATTGGTCCTAAAGTCCAACCTAAATGATGGTGACCAAAACAGTAAAAAACATTTTTATATTTTTTAGATGGTCCTATTACAGGTAAATAATCTGGTAGTGTTGGTCTAAAACCAAGCCATTCATCTTCATGCTCAGGCAAATCACCCATCATATATTTTGCATTATTAATTAAGTTTTTAACTCTTGATTTTGACAAAGGATTTTCTAATCCACCAAACTCAACTGTACCTACTACTCTAAGTCCTTGTTCCATTGGTGTAATACCAAATCCTCTATTTTGAAAAATTACAGGTCTGCTCAAAAGATGGTCATAGTCTTTAAAATGGACATGATAACCTCTTTCAGTATCAAGGGGTATTTTTTCATCTAAATTATCTGTTAATCTTTTAGAAAATGAGCCACAAGCTATAACTACTTTATCAAAAAGAAATCTTTGAGTTTCAGTTTTTATGACTGGTGCCTCCCCATCAAATTTTATGTCTTGAATGTTCAACTTTAAAAAAGTTCCACCTTTTTTTAAAAAAAGTTCCAATAATTTTAAAAGTATCTTTTTTGGATTTCTAGCATGTCTCCCATGTTGATAATAAACACCTCCATGATAAATGGGTTTTAAATTTGGTTCTAAATCATGAATTTCTTTTGGATTTACTACTTGTTGATCAACACCTAATTCTTTTCTAACTTTAATTTCAAGCTCTCTACTTTTTAAGTTTTTATCATTCCAAATATATAAAATACCGTTTTTTTCAACTAATCCTCCTAGTTCAATTTCTTCAAATAATTCATCATAAGCAGGTAATGCTAAATCTAAAATCTGATGCATATTTGTTGCGGTGTGCATCATTTTTTTTTTAGTGCAATTTCTTATAAATTGCGAAATCCATGGAATCATTTTTGGAACATAGTTCCATTTTAGTGCCAAAGGACCAGTCGAGCTTAAAAGCATTGCTGGGACATCTGATAAGACATCTGGTCTATTTATTGGAACAGATGCATAAGGTGAAAAGTGACCTGCATTTCCGTAAGATGCTGCAGGGCTACCAGGTTCATCTCTATCAAAAATTGTGACATTAAAACCTTTTTTTTGTAAAAATAAGGCATTGGAAACACCTTGAATGCCAGCACCTATAATTCCAATTTTTAATTTTTTATCCATGGCGTTTCATATAATTGTTAAATATAAATTTTCTCGCGACAAATTAGACTAGTCAATCATTAAAATATTTAAGCAATTAGCTGTTTGTGGTTAATTTTAGCACTCATGATAATTGAAAACCCAATCATTGTCGCCAACATTGAAGAACCACCATAAGACATAATGGGCAGTGGTGACCCAACTATTGGTAGCAACCCTAAAACCATAGACATATTAACCGCAACATAAAAAAATATTGCTGAACCAAAACCATAACAGAAAAGTTTTGCAAAATGGCTCCTTGAAATTGATCCAATTTTTATAATTCTATAAATAATGATTGTATAAATTAACAATAGGCTGATAGATCCAATAAAACCATATTCTTCAGCAAATAAAGTGAATATAAAATCTGTATGTTTTTCTGGTAAAAATTCTAAGTAACTTTGAGTTCCTTTTAAAAACCCCTTACCTGATATACCACCGGAGCCTACAGCTATTTTAGATTGAATTATTTGATATCCTGCTCCAAGGGGGTCTCGACCTGGATCCAGAAAAGTTAAAATTCTTAATTTTTGGTATGGTTTTAAAAAAGAAATAGCAAAAGGTAATGAAATCAAAAATGATAAAATAGAATATATAAAATATTTGATATTTAATCCAGCCAACCAAATAACGACTATACCACTTGACGCAATCAAGATTGCTGTTCCTAGGTCTGGTTGAGTTATGACTAATAGTATTGGTAAAGTTAAAATTATCAAGACTGTCAAAACACATATAAGGGTATTCACTTTATCCAAACTAATACGATGATAGTATTTTGCGAGACATGCAATAATTGCTATTTTCATTAATTCTGATGGTTGTAAATTAATAAAGTATAGATCTATCCATCTTTGTGAACCAGATGCTTTAACTCCATATAAAGAAGCCCAAATTAAAAGTAATAAAACTAAAACATAAAAAACATAAGAAAAATAATGCCAGACCTTTATATGAATCAAAGATAGTAAAATCATCATAGGGAAAAAAATTAAAAATTTAGTAATATGACTTTTGCTATGGAATAATATTTCTCCTCCATCTGTTGAGTACATAGTCAAAGAGCTAATTATACCTAGTAATAGTATACAAAATAACAATATAAAATCATAATTTTTTATTTTTTGAATAAGAGATAAATGTGTATTGAGTAAGTTATATTGCATTTAAATTTTTAAAGGTTTTGGATTCTTAATTTTTTCCCTAATTTCATGTCTGTCTATAATTAATTTAAAAAGTTTTTTTGCGATTGGAGCTGCCGTCGAACTACCTGATCCACCGTGCTCTATGACTATACTTAAAGCATATCGTGGTTTTTTATAAGGTCCAAAAGCTATATATAAAGCATGATCTCTTTCTTCGTATGTGATTTGAGACGTTTTTAAATCTAGCTCTCTATCTTGTTCAGTTATTCTTTTAACCTGAGAAGTTCCTGTCTTACCAGCAAATTGATACTTAAGATTTTTTATTCTTGAAGAGTAAGAGGTTCCTCTCACTTCATTTGTAGATGCAAACATTGCTTCTTGTATGATTTTTATATTTTCAAAATTTTGATACAAAACTTCATGTTTTTTTTCTTTTATAAATGAAAATAAATCCTCACTCGATTTACTTGAATCTTCATCTATTTTTTTTTTATTTATTATATGGTTTTTTTCAATTAGGAATTTTGCTTCTTCATATGTTTCATCACCCTTATTAACAATTATTTTTGGATAAATTTTATGCCCTCCATTTGCTATCTGCGCTGTCATTAAGCATAACTGTAAGGGTGTAGTTTGAATATAACCCTGGCCAATTCCAGTAATTAATGTTTCACCTATAACCCATCCTTTTCCTAAATTATTTTTTTTCCATTGTGTGCTTGGGACTAAACCCTTTTTTTCATTACTGTAGATTTCATTTAAAACTTTTTCACCAAGACCAAATTTTGTTGCTGTTTCTTTTAATCTATCCACACCAAGTTTTCTTGCAATTTCATAAAAGTAAGTGTCACAAGATTGTTTCATTGCTTCTTTTAAATTTACAATCCCATGACCTTTTTTTTTCCAGCAGTGATATGTTTGGCCATACATTTCTATTTTACCCGTACAGTTGACTTTAAAATCTTTATTAATAATATTATTTTCCAGTGCAGAAAGGGCTACTATAGGTTTTATAGTAGAGCCAGGCGAATATAGACCCGATAAGGTTTTATTAACCAATGGTTTTAATGGATTATTTCTTATTAGTTGCCAATCGTCTTGACTAATACCAAAAAGAAACAAATTTGGATCAAATGAAGGAGAGGATTGCATTGCTAATATTTCTCCCGTGTAAATATCCATCACACTAATAGATCCAGCTCTATCTTTTAAAAGATTATTAGCTAGTTTTTGAATTTCAGTATCGACTGTAAGTTTAATTCTTTTACCTTGTTTACCTTTTTTATAATCAATTTGTTTAATTCTTTTACCGTAAGCATTAACCTCATACCTCTCTACTCCATTCACACCTATCAACTCCGTTTCCAATGATTTTTCTAATCCGGTTTTACCAACCTTAAGGCCAGGTACGTGACGGTTTTTAATTATTTCATTTTTTAAAATATCATCTTTGCTTGCTTCACTCACATATCCAAGAATATGAGTGTAGTTGTCAGCAAATGGATAGTTACGTGAAACAGATATAACTGGTTCTGCACCAACTAAATCATATAAATAATAATTAACTTTTACAAACTGTTCCCAAGTTAAATTATCAGAAATAACTATAGTTTGCCAAGATTTCTTTTTTTGTTTTTGTATTAGTATTTTTTTAAATTCATAATTACTTAGATATAAAATTTTTTTTAGTCTTAGCATCAAATATCTAAAATTTTCTACATCTTCAGGGATCACGTGAAGTTGATAAACCTCTGAATTACTGGCTATAATATTATCAAAATAATCGACAAATTCACCTCTAACTGGAGGCAATCTCCATTCCCTTAATCTATTTTTATCAGAAAGAGTTAAATATTTTTTATTATCATTTATTTGTAATGAAAATAATCTTATAAAAATTCCAGTAAATACAGTAATTTTGGCAACACCCAGGATGAACATTCTTCTATTAATAGTCTGGATTTTTCTAGCATTAAAATTCTCACCAAACATTAGTTAAATCTACCTAGAAAACTATCATAGAATTTAAATACATATGAAAAAATGATATACATAAATAATGTGCCTATGATATTTTTTATTTGATTAAAATAATCAATCTCGTGATTTAAAAATAAAATTAAATAAGAGTATATAATAAAATTTAAAACCAAAATTGTGATTAAAAAAGATATCCCATCTTTAATTAAACTTGGTCTTACTGTTATGTTTCTAAGGTATGCAGCGGCAGTGCATAATAATAAATAAGATAAACTACTTATGCCCATTGGTAGGCCATTCATAACATCATTGAATAACCCAGCTATAAAAATTAAAATATAACCAATACTACCTTCTCTTTTTAGACTGTAGTAGAATATTAAAATATAGGCAAAATTGAAGGAAAAATATTTAAACTCTAAGTTAAAATCAATTTCATTTAATATGGAGGTAAAAAGTAGAAATATAGGTGTGTACTGATATAGAAAATAATTTTTTTTGTAATTCATGTTAATTGTTTAATTTTTTTTGATAATAGATCCTTTATTTAATACGCACGCTCTGTATTCATCCGTACCAACCTTGTAAAGATGGGATTTAAAAATGGTTTTTCTGCATTTATGTCCATGTAATAGATTTAGCTCTAAAAATTCTATATTTTTGTTTTTTACTTTATCTGCACTTATTCTTTTATTATTTACATTTAATTCTTTTTGAAGATTAATTAAATTATTTTTTAACCTAATATTTTCTGATTGAAGTTTAAGTTGTATCTCGTTGTTAATAATCCTTTCTTGTTTAAGTACTTTAATATTTTCTGATTGATTATTCATTTCTGCAATTTGACTGTTGTTTACTTTAAATATTTTTTTATTACCTTGATCAATATTTGTATATTCTTTTATATGGGATGAAATCTTTACATATTTTAACTGGGAAAAATTTCTATAAAAATTTACTACTAATTTTTTATTAACTAAATTGTTCATTGAATCAATTTCACCAATTGGAATTCCACTTTTAAAAATTCCACCTACTCCAGATGTTACAACAATCAATTTTTCACTACTTTCAGCGATTAACTCCTTCTTATTTATGTATTGTAGTTGACCGCTTGTTTGTTCCAATCCACTCAGGATACCTTGTAAGTTAAGTGGTTGAATTGTAATCGGAACTTTAGAGTTGATGTCAGATATTAACAAAACACGTGAAGTAAGAAAATTTACCTCAATTATTTTTCCAACTAAATAGATATCATCATAAACTGCCATTCCATTTTTTACTCCATTTTTGCTACCTTTGTTTATGATTATAGACCTTAAAAATGGACTTTTTTTATCGATCAATACTTTTGCATACGCTTGCTGGTCTTCTACAAAGTAATCATCAATCAATTTTTTTAATTCCACATTTTCATATGTGATAATTTTTTTTTCTAAATCTTTACTTTTTAATGCTAGTAATTGATTTTGTGTCATTACATAATCATCATAATAATAATAATGATCTGATACTTTATTGAAAGATTTTTTTATAAAATTTTCTGGTATATTGACAATAAAAGATGTGTAGTAAATTACTTCTTTAATTGCAGTCCTATTAAAATCTATAATCTTAAAATTAAAACTTCCTAAAATTAAAAATATAATCGAAAATAATATTAAACTTAATAATGAAAATTTTTGTTGATTCCCTTTTTTTAAAAAAGCAGACCTTATTGCTATTACAAAATCATCTCTGCTTGATTCCATTATTTTTAATACTCAGATAACATAGTAGAAAAAATTTCCTCATTTTCTAGGGCTTTACCTGTTCCAATTGCAACACAAGCTAATGGGTCATCTGCAATATGCACTGGTAATCCTGTTTCTTTAGAAAACCTTTTATCTATATTTTTTAATAATGCACCACCGCCCGTAAGTGTCATTCCCATATCAACCAGATCAGCTGATAATTCTGGTGGAGTATTTTCTAAAGCATCTTTTATTCCATTGACCATTTCTTTTAAAATACCATTCAATGCTTCCGACGTATCCTCTTCAGTAATATTAACTTCTTTGGGTGTTCCTGATCTCAGGTCTCTACCTTTTACAGCATACGTATTGTTGTTTGAAGGTATTGCGGTTCCTATCTCTTTTTTAATTTTTTCAGCTGTGCTATCACCAATCATAAGGTTGTATTCTTTTCTCATATAATTAATTAATGCAGTATCCATTGCATCCCCTGCAACTCTTAGCGATTTAGAATAAACGAGACCTCCTAAAGACATTACTGCAATTTCTGTGGTACCTCCCCCTATATCAACCACCATTGAACCCGTTGCTTCAGAAATTGGCAGACCTGCTCCAATTGCTGCTGCGATTGGCTCTTCAATTAATTGAACCCGTCTTGCGCCTGCTGCAAGAGCACTATCTTGAATAGCTTTTCTCTCGACTGGTGTTGATCCGGTCGGTACACAAATTAAAATCCTAGGGTTTGCAAAAGTACTGTTCTTATGAATTTTTTTGATAAAATGTTTAATCATCTCTTCTGTCACAATAAAATCTGCAATCACACCATCTCGCAAAGGTCTAATAGCACTAATATTTCCTGGAGTTCTTCCAAGCATTGTTTTAGCTTCGTCACCAACCGCTAAAACAGTTTTCTTCCCACCTGATTCAATTATAGCGACAACCGATGGTTCATTTAAAACTACACCTTGTCCTTTTAACACTACTAGCGTGTTGGCTGTCCCAAGATCAATTGCCATATCTTGACTCCAAACACTAGTTAAATTCTTAAACCATTTAGACATTTTATATACCCTTCACTTTCTGAGTTTCGTGCTCTGATGGAGCAGTTTTTTTTCTTTTAATAATCATTTTATTTAACGCACTTAAATAAGCATTGGCTGACGCTACTAATGTATCTGTATCTGCTGCTTGCCCTACTGTAGTTTTTCCTTCTTCTTCAATTCGAACACTTACTGTTGCTTGTGCATCTGTTCCTTCTGTTACAGCGTGCACATGATATAATTGTAATTTAACATCGTGCGGGTAAAGAACTTTTATACATTTAAAAATAGCATCTACAGGGCCATCACCTGTTTCTGAAGTTGTTTTAATTTCACCATAAACATCAAGAGTCATTTCTGCTCTTTGAGGCTCACCTGTTCCAGCAAACACTTTTAATGATTTTAAGTTAATTACATATTTGTCTAAGACTAAGCTATCATCAACTAACGCTATAATATCATCGTCATAAACATGTTTTTTTTTATCTGCTAAAATTTTAAATTTTCCAAATGCAGTTTGAATTATATCATCTGTTACATTTCCATAACCAAGATCGTTTAGTTTTTCCTTAAATGCGTGTCTACCAGAATGCTTTCCCATTACTAAAGAAGTTTTTTTAACACCAACGCTTTCTGGTGTCATAATTTCATATGTTTCTCTATTCTTAAGCATTCCATCTTGATGAATGCCAGCCTCATGAGCAAAAGCATTTTTTCCAACAATTGCTTTATTGAACTGTACTGGGAAAGTTGCATTAGATACAATTTTTGATGCTTTGCTTAATAATTCTGTTTTAATTCCCGTTGTATAAGGCATTAAATCATTTCTTGTTCTTACTGCCATTACAATTTCTTCAAGTGCAGCATTACCTGCTCTTTCACCGATTCCATTAATTGTGCATTCAACCTGTCTCGCACCTGCAGATATACCCGCTAAAGAATTTGCAACAGCTAAACCTAGATCATTATGACAATGAACAGATAAAATTGCTTTTTCAATGTTTGGTACTTTATTTTTTAAAGTAGTAATAATTTTTGTATATTCAGATGGAATTGTGTAACCTACAGTATCTGGAATATTAATTGTTTTTGCACCACAATTAATTGCAAGTTCAACAGACTTACACATATAATCCATATCTGTTCTTGTTCCATCTTCACAAGACCACTCCACATCATCAGTAAGGTTTCTTGCATAAGTAACACTTTCTTTAATTGCATCCAAAACTTGCTCTGGTGATTTATTCAATTTATGTCTCATATGTAATGAGCTTGTTGAAATAAATGTATGGATTCTAAATCTAGGTGCAGCCTTTAGTGCTTCATGACAGGCATCAATATCTTTTTTACTAGCCCTAGATAACCCACATGGAATTGAATTTTTTAATATCTTGCTAATTGCTGTTACAGCTTCAAAATCTCCCGGAGATGCAATAGGGAATCCAGCTTCAATTATATCAACTCCCATTTCATCAAATATTCTTGAAATTTGAATTTTTTCTTCAAGACTCATTGATGCCCCAGGTGATTGCTCACCATCTCGCATCGTAGTATCAAATATAATAACTTTATCTTTATCGCTCATAACCAACAATTTTAGAAAAAATATAATACAATCTATAATAGAGATTGCAAAATAATTGTTATCTTTTGAGTATAATCTTGACCGATTTGGGTTCTTTAGTAAAAATTAACTCTTATCGCTATCTATTAATTTCTTCTTACCAATCCAAGGCATCATTGCTCTAAGTTCTTTACCAACTTTTTCAATTGGATGGTCCGCAAGATCTTTTCTCATTTTCAAAAAGTTCTTTTGTCCACCTTCACACTCTTTCATCCAGTCTTTAGTAAATTTACCAGATTGAATGTCAACAAGAACTTCTTTCATTCTTTTTT
>Ga0115004_10005162_pt1 | contig 10334 bp, 8 predicted proteins | sample ArcticOcean_MG_C_10_FD_88737 | JGI IMG/M metagenome (GOLD analysis project Ga0115004, IMG submission 88737) | Marine microbial communities from western Arctic Ocean - ArcticOcean_MG_CB11_90 | ecosystem: Environmental > Aquatic > Marine > Oceanic | place: Arctic Ocean: Canada Basin | collected... | reverse complement strand
CTAAATCAGATATTGCTCTTTATTCTAAAGGTCTTGGATGGATTACTACTGTTATTTTCACCCTTCTTGGCGGGCTGTTCGCTATAAGATCTGGGGTAATAAAAGCTCTGTTTGTTTCTGGAATATTAATGGCTGCAACAAATTTACTCTTTTCTTTGTTAGCTTGGTCGGGAAAATCAGAGCTATTATTTGCAATAGTTGTAATATTCGATGATATGGCTGCTGCGTTCGCAACTGTTGCTTTCGTTGCTTTTATTTCAATGCTTGTTGATAGAACTTACACGGCAACCCAATATGCTTTACTTGCTTCGATTGGAACCGCTGGAAGGACAACTCTTGCTGCTTCCTCTGGTGCTTTAGTTGATTGGCTAAATGGAGATTGGGGTGTTTTCTTTATTCTAACTGCAATTATGGTAATTCCTTCATTGATATTTCTTTACATGATTAAAGATAAACTAAATTTAAATGACTAAGTACTTTACTAACAATTTTTCCGTTATCAATTTATATAAAAAACCCTCTGTAGATTCTGAAATTGTTACTCAAATAATATACGGTGAAAGCTTTTCTGTATCTCAAAATAATAAAAATTGGTTTAAGATTAAAATTAAAGAAGATGGCTACAAAGGTTTTATTCAAAATAAAAATTATTCAGAATATTTAAAACCAACGCATAAAATAAATAGATTAAATGCAAAAATTTATAAATCCCCGAATAAAAAAACAAAAATTAATGAATTAAGTTTTGGTTCAAAAATAAAGGTTATAGATAAAAAATCTCAATTTTATAAATTTGCAAAAGGTTGGATAAATAAAAATGATACAAATATTATTTCATTTAAAGAAAAAAATATTTTTAACAAAGTTAAAATTTTTAAAAATATAAGATATAAATGGGGAGGAAAATCTTTTAAAGGAATTGACTGTTCAGCTTTAATTCAGATCTGTCTGCAATTTAATAACAAATTTTGTCCACGAGACGCAAAAGATCAAATTAAATATTTCAAAAAAAATATTAAATTAAATAATATAAAAAAAAATGATGTTATTTACTGGAAAGGTCATGTTGCGGTAGCTTTAAATAATAAAAAACTAATTCATGCTTACGGTCCTATGAAAAAAACTGTTATCATGAGTATTGACCAAACAATTAAACAAATAAATAAAACTGCTAGTTTGAATGTGATTGGAATAAAAAGGCTATAAAAGACAAGAGGTAGTTTCAGTCTCCCTCCACTACCTCTTAATTATCTTATATTTGATTCTTTAATTTAAATTAAGACTCTTTTAGGTTGCATGTGGATATTAAAGCTAAATTTACTTTAATATTTTTCTGTATGCAAAAATTACTGCAAAAACTATTATTAATGCTGCAATTCCTTGTTCACCAAGAGCGTTAAGTAAATTAATTAAATTATTAGTTACTTGAGAGCCAAAAAAAGCGACATTTGGACCAAAAACTATTTCTGCAATTACTGAAACTGCTAGTAATAAAATTCCAAGTTCTAAAAATTTATTTAAATATTTTGTTAATGTTGAAACCCAATTTAGCATTATTTTTTCCTTTGTTAGTCGCTCTAATTATAAGCTTAGAGCGACTTTATAAAAAGCTATTTCGAGGGAAGTAGCTTTATCTTATTGTTACTTAAACAAGTTTAGAATGATAATAGCTGCAATTAAGCCAACTATTCCTGCATCACCTAAAGATTGTACTAGACCAATAATGTTTCCTGCTATTTCACCTACAAATGGCACATTTCCACCTAGTAGACTTACAGCAATACCTAACGCAAGTAATGAAACCACTACTTTTGTTAAGCTATCAAACATTGAAGTTAATCCTAAGATTGCTTTCATGTTTTTCCCCTTTTTTATTAATAAAAATCAAAACGAATATGATTCGTTTTGAATTATTTACTTTTACCATTCATAGATTCAGCAAACAGTAAAAAAGGAAGATTTTGACTCGTAATGGTGATTTTTATCAGTAATTACTTGTTTTGAGTGTGCATTATGAGTCTTTTCGTATGGCGGAGAGAAAGGGATTCGAACCCTTGATACGGTTGCCCGTATACACGCTTTCCAAGCGTGCGCCTTCAGCCACTCGGCCACCTCTCCTAGAAGTTAAACTAGTGACAGGAGGAATCAGCAAGTGTTTTAAGCATTAACATACTGACAGATTACAAAATTATTATGCAACTCTCAACCCACAAAATTTAGCACCGGTGCTTAAAAATTGCGATTGTAAAGAATTTGGTGAACTAGAGTTAATTATAAAAACTCGAGGAACTAAAGTATATTAATTTTAATCGAATTATTTAAACCTAAAAAAATAAGCGTTTTTAATTCTTTCAAAAATACTTCTGTTATCTCCAAATTTCGGTTCTTTAACTCCTGGGCGTTTTTTCCACCTAGCATAAAATAACTTTGTTCTTTTGAATAAACTATTGTCCTCGGTATAGTAATATACTGCTAAAGATTTTCTTCCAACATTATTAGGACACGATATTGGATCAGGGAAACCATGGTTTGACTCTGTATCAGTTCTAAAAATTACACAATGGTTTAGGTGAGGAAAAACCTTAAGAAAGTTTTTGTTCATATCTTGATCCCATAATTCTAAGGCTCCATTCCATTTTTCATCCCAGCCTTCATTTAAATAAATCAGAACATTTAGTCTTCGTTTTAATTTCTTTTTTCTTATATAAACAAAGTCAGAATGTATTTTAAGATAACCACCGTTTTTCGACTCATGCATCCCACCTCCAAATAAGGTTGGATCAGGAAGTAAATTTTTTATGTTAAATTTTTCTTCTAGAACTTTTATAAAATAAGGTGAATTTAAATAATCAATAACGTTTTTTATTTCTTTAGGTAATTTATTATATACTCCTAAAGCTCTCTTAGTTTTTTGAAAAAGTACATCTTTACTTTTCAAATCTTCATGCGGAAATTTAAATTTTGAACTTAAGAGTTTAGCTGTTTCGTCTGGAAAAAACTCTTTTACAAAACAATGACCGTAAGGTTCATTTCTAACGTTAAGAGTTTTTGTATGATAGCTTGATATTTTTTTAAAATTCAGCATATTAAAGTAAATCTATCGCATGTTTCATTAATTTAAAACCCGATCAAATATTCTTATTCAAACTAGTTGAGCTTCTATTTGATCTTCATAAGTAACTTCTACATTGTCATCTGTATCAGACGTCTTAAACACTAAACGTACATATTTATCTATCTGATCTAGTGAAGTATTGTGCCTGAAGTGCCTTTGAAATGTTCTCATATAATACTATTTTTTATCCTCACCTACTAAATAACAACCGATCCCACTCCACAACAAACCCAGAACTATGATCGCTAAAAGTTTTTTCATATAGAGCCGACGTCTGTACGATTGTAATCAGACAGATTTATAAATGCAAACTTAAAAAGTGTTGGTAACAGTGGAGAGAAAGGGGTTCGAACCCTTGATACGATTGTTCGTATACACGCTTTCAACCACTTGGCCACCTCTCCTTTTATTTATAAAGCTTGATTTCATCACTATTCGTTTAGTTTTATAACTTAATCTTTTTTTTGGTAATATATAAGTTATAAAACGAAAATGGAAAAAAACGAATTAGTTGTAATAAATAATGAAAAAGTTTCGAAAGAAAATAATCAATTTTTTTCTAGAAATTACAATTTCAAAATTCTTCCTGAGGGATTAAGTAAATTTTTTAAAGTAAAATACATAGTCAGAAAATCAAATGTTAGTGAAAATCATAAATTAAACTTACGTGATATCAAAATTGCTTCAAATATTTTACAATTTATTTATTTTATAATTTTAACTTTTAAAAGTAAAAACACTAAATATTTTATAATTACAATTAATCCATATACATTTATTGCATTTTTATTTCTATTTCTTTTCAGAAAAAAAATCTTTGTATATCTCATTAGTAGTGGTCATGAAGAATGGAAGTTTATATTAGGATCATGGTCAGTATGGATTTATCATATTATGTATTCCATAGTAACTTCAAATTCTACAGTTATTGCGCTTCATGAAAGATTATACAAAAAAGGTGATGGTCATGTAATATCCTCCTCAGCTATAGATGAAAAATGGTTACAAAATTTCAAAAATGTTAAACTTGATAAAATTAGATTTTTATATGTTGCTAGAGTAAACCCTGAAAAAGGAATTTATGAGTTTTTAGAAATGTTTAGAAAAATAAAACTTGATGCAGAAATTTCAATTATTGGTAAAACAAAAAATTTAACTCTGCTAAAAAAATTTAAAGCTTCAATTGGAAATAGTGAGAATATTAAATTTTCAGGATATATTTCTGATAGGCAATTATTAATTGAGACTTATGATAATCATAATATTTTAATCTTACCATCATACACAGAAGGTCAACCATATGTGGTTGATGAATCTCTTGCGCGTAGACGCCCTGTATTAATATTCGATGATATAGAACATATAATTAAGGGTAGGAAAGGAATTTTAGTGTCAAAAAGAAATGCTGACTCTTTTACAGAAACAACAAAATTTATAATGCAAAATTATTATGAAATTCAAAAGGACATTCAAAAAAATAAATTTCCTATGGAAAAAGATATGTTTAAACAAATAGCGGATGTAATTCTTAGATAACTAGTTTTTTAATAGTCTTTTTATACCTTCTTCAATTGTAATAGTAGGCTTCCAATTAATATCTTTTTTAATTTTTGAAATATTCGCACAAGATCTATTTGGTTCACTAGGTCTCTTTGAGAGAAAAGTTTTTTTACCACCAAATAAGCTAGCAATTTTATTTATAGATGTTTCATTGCCTGACCCTAAATTATATACTTTATTAACTAGATTGCTTTTTGCTATTTTAATAAATGCATTAATTAAATCATCAACATGGATAAAGTCTCTAGTTTGCTTTCCATTTCCTACCACTGTTAAAGGTTTTTTGGTTGCTTTTTGTTTTAAAAAATTCCCAAAAACAGCACTGTATTGTCCTGAAGTATTTAATCTCGGCCCATACACATTAAAAAATCTGAAAGAAACATTTGGCATATTGAAAATAGAGGCATACATAAGGACTAATTCTTCTCCTAAATATTTTGTCATTCCATAAGGGTGCTGTATATCAATTTTTTCTTTTTCTGATGTTGGAAATTTTTTTGGTGAGCCATAGCAACTAGAAGAGGCTGCATAAATTAATTTTTTTACTCTAGCTTTTTTCGCTGCTTCTACAACATTGAATGTCCCAAAAACATTAGTTTTAAAATATTTTTTTGGATTTTTTATGCTTGGAATAATTTCTGCTAATCCTGCTAAATGAAAAACATAATCTATTTTTTTAAAATATTTATCTAATTTTTTACTTTTTGATATATCTAACTTTACAATTTTTACATCAGTTTTTTTATGATGTGATAAATTATTTTTTTTTCCAGATACAAAATTATCTATCACGACAACTTTATGACCTATTTTAATTAAGTGATCGACTAAATTACTTCCTATAAACCCCGCTCCTCCAGTTACTATCGATTTTTTAGTTTTCATCTTCTCTCATAAAATACTGGTTGCCTTGTTAAAATTGTAGCTTTAATTTTTTTAAATTCATATAATTTAGAATATTTAAATCCATCCACTGTCTCCTGTCAAATGATAGATAGTTTTTAAATTATATTTTTTCCATGCTCCGTCGTGATCAATTATGAATTTACAATTTTTTAGATATTTTTCTAATTTTTTTTTGGGAATTTTAAATTGCTTATGATCCACGGTAACTATAATACAATCAAATTTTATTAATTCATTTGGAAATTTAAAAGTTTCAACTTTTACGGTATCTTTAATTTCCTTTGAAGAAAAATATGGATCAAACAACTGTACTTTTAATCCTTTTTTTTTTAATGATTTAACTAAAGGAATAACTTTAGATAGAACACTAACCTTTAAATCTCCTTTGTATGATAGTCCTAAAATACCAATTTTTTTATAACCTCTTTTTTTTATTGAGTTAGCAACGATACGGCTCATTCCATCATCAGTTTTGACTGTTTCTCTTAGCAAAGAAAGTTTACTGCTATCTCTAACTTGCGATAAAATATATCTGCTTGATAAAGGTATACAGTATCCTCCAGTACCAATTCCTGGATGGAAGGTTTCAATATTCCACTTTGTTCCAACTAATTTTAGCACCTCTCTCATATTATCTTTTGGAAAAGCGAGTGACAGTTGATTTGCAAGAGTGACGTCCATATGTCTGTAGGCATTTTCAACACTTTTAACCATCTCTGAAACTTTGTACGAGCTAGCCATATGCAGCTTTTTACAAACTATTGATAAAATATCTTTAGCAACTTTTGAGGACTTTTTGTCAGTTGCACCATAAACTCTATCTAGATTTTCTAGATTTTTACCACCCTCTATAAACCAATCTCTTCTTGGAGCGACAGATAGTAAAATATCTTTGCCTAATATTAATTTTTTTTTTTTTAAAAATGGAATAATTTTTTTATCTGAAACTTTTGGAGCAAGTGTAGACTCTACTATTATAATAGGTGGATTTTTAGTTTTGGTCTTAATTTTTGCTATATTGTTAAGAACGCTTAATAGTGGTTTATAAAATGGCTTCCCATTTTTTTCTGTTGGTATTGCTATAAAATGCACCAAGAATTCTTCTGAGATTAAATCTTTATATTCTGAAGTTGCACTCAGATAATTTTGTTTTACTAATTGCTTTATATCAAATCCAAACCAACTTCTGAGATCTGGTAGTGGAAGGATTCCAGAATTAATTTTTTTAATCTTATTTTTGTCAATATCATAACCAACACATTTTATTTTCTTTTTAGAAAAATAAACCATTGTAGATAATCCAATATAACCTGTGCCCCAAACAGCGACTTTAAAATTTTTTGATTTAAGTAATTTTTTATAATTCATGGTTATTTTATTTTTGATTATTAAATAAATGAATTCAAAATATACATGTTTTTTTTAAAATTTAAACTTTTAATTATTTTCTTTGTTAATCTTTAATACACCAATGAATGCTTCTTGGGGGATTTCGACCTTTCCAAATTGTTTAGATCTTGCTTTTCCTTTTTTTTGTTTCTTTAATAATTTTCTTTTTCTATCCCCAGCTCCACCGCCGTGAATTTTTGTTAATACGTCTTTTGAAAAACCCTTTATTGACTCTCGAGCTACTATTTTTCCTCCAATTGCTGCTTGAATAGGGATCATAAAATTATGCCTGGGAATTAAATTTTTTAATTTTTCACATACTTGACGACCTGTGGTTTGAGCAAAATCTTTATGTATTATCATCGCTAATGCATCTACTGGTTCTGCATTAACTAATATACCTAGTTTGACAAGGTCTCCTTCTTTATGTTCTGTAATTTCATAATCAAAACTAGCGTATCCGCTTGAAATAGATTTTAACTTATCGTTAAAATCAAAAACAACTTCATTTAAAGGCATATCATATGATAAAACTGCTCTATTTCCAGAATAACTAAGATTTGTTTGTAGTCCTCTTTTCTCTTGGCAAATTTTAATAATCGAACCTAAGTATTCATCTGGAGTAATAACAGTAGCTCTAATCCAGGGTTCTTCAATTTTTACAATTTGTGTTGGATCTGGCATGCTTGAAGGGTTTTGAAGATCTACAATTTCCTTATTTACTTTATGAACTTTATAAATTACACCTGGCGTAGTGGTGATTAAGTTTACGTCAAACTCTCTTTCAAGTCTTTCTGTTATAATTTCTAAGTGTAATAAACCTAAAAACCCACATCTAAATCCCAAGCCTAAGGCACTTGAAGATTCTGCTTCGTAAGAAAAACTTGCATCATTAAGTTTTAATTTTCCTAACCCGTCTTTTAATTTTTGATATTCTGAACTATCTATTGGAAATAATCCGCAAAAAACTACCGGCTTGCTAGGCTTAAATCCTGGTAAAGGTGCTTTAATTGGATTTGAAGCATCACAAATTGTATCTCCCACTTTTGTCTCGGATAAAGATTTAATTCCTGTGATAATAAACCCTATTTCACCGGAGTTTAATTCACTAATATCAGTTGGTTTAGGCGTAAATACTCCAACTTTTTCAATAATATACTCTTTATCATTAGACATTAATTTAATCTTCATGTCTTTTTTAATTTTTCCGTTTAAAACTCTTACTAATATTACTACTCCAAGATAGGTATCGTACCAACTATCAACTAGTAATGATTTCAATCTTTCTTCTGGATCACCTTTTGGAGCTGGCAATACATTAACTATTGCTTCTAAAATTTCGTCAATACCTTCTCCTGTTTTACCTGAACAACCAATTGCACTTGAAGTATCGATACCAATTACATCTTCAATTTCTTTTTTAGTTTTTTCTAAATCAGAAGCTGGTAAATCTATTTTATTTAAAATAGGAATTACTTCATGATTAATTTCTAACGCCTGATATACATTAGCTAAAGTTTGAGCTTCAACACCCTGTGTGCTGTCCACAATTAATAACGATCCTTCACATGCAGATAAAGATCGGCTTACTTCATATCCAAAATCAACATGGCCCGGGGTATCTATAATATTAAAAGTATAAATATTTCCATCTTTAGCTTTATATTTTAATTTTACTGTTTGTGCTTTAATTGTAATTCCTCTTTCTCGTTCTATATCCATTGAATCCAGGACTTGCTGTTTCATTTCTCGTTCTGTAAGACCGCCACATTTATGTATAATACGATCAGCTATCGTGGATTTACCATGATCAATGTGCGCAATTATAGAAAAATTACGAATTCTTTTTATATCTGACATTAGGATCTGATCGTAGCACCAGTTTTTTCACTTACTACTCTAATAATATTTTTACTGATTTGATCTAAGTCATTTTCAGTCAAAGTTTTATCTAGAGCTTGAATTGTAACATTTATGGCAACTGATTTTTTATCTTTTGGAATATTTTCTCCTTCGTATACATCAAAGGTAGTTACTCTTTGTATTAATTTTTCATCAATCTCTCTAATTATTTTTTCAAGTATTCCAATTTTAAAAATTTTATCTATTACAAAAGCAAAATCTCTTTCAGATTTTTGAAAATCTGAGGTCTGAAAACTTTTTTTTCTTTGCCGTAGTTTTTTATTTGGTTCAGGTATATTCTTTAAGAAAATTTCAAAACCAAAAATATTTTTATCTTTAAGATTTAAATTTTTAGTTATCGCTGGATGTATTTCTCCAAAATAAGCTAGATGAGGACCTTTTTCAGACTTCAAATTAATAGAACCTGATCTTCCAGGGTGGTAGCAATGCTTAGTATTATCACTGACAAACAAGTCTCTCTGGTCTACACCAAGTTCCAATAAAGTTTTAATTCCATCACTTTTAATATCAAAGACATCGATATTCCTTTCTTTATCTAGCCAACTTTTTTTATTTACTTTTCCCGATTTTAAGCCACCTATAACAATTTGTTGTTCTCCAGGATTTTTACCGAAGAATGTTGGGCCTATTTCAAATATAGATAGGTCTTCATATCCTCTGTCTTGATTTTTTTTAAAATGAATAGCTAAATTTGAAAAAATTGATCTTCTTAAAACATCTAGATCAGTGGAAATAGGATTGTAAATTGATATTTCTTTTTCTCCCTTTGAAAATTGTTTATCAACTTTTGAGTCAGTAAATGACCATGTTACTGTTTCTAAATAACCTTTTGAAGCTAAAGCTCTTTGTGATAAGTGAAATAGTTTTTGTTTAAAATTTAAGGTTTCTTGAGTTCGGTTTTTTTCTGGTTTTATAAGTTTAATTTTATTAAAGCCTTTAATTCTGATTAATTCTTCAATTATGTCTTCATCTAAATTAATATCTGGTCTCCATGTTGGCACTTCTACTTTTAAATCTTTTTTTCCTTTTTTACACTTAAAGCCAAGAGAAGATAATATTTTATCAGCCTCGTTAAGAGTTATTGGAATTCCAATTAATTTCTCAAATTTTATGATTTCAAACTTTATAATTTTTTTGCTATGGAATGGTTTGCCTGCAATTATAAATTTACTTGCTTCTCCGCCGCAAATTTTAACGATTAATTCAGCGGCTAATTCTAGCCCATCTTTGATTGAATTGGGGTCAATCCCTCTTTCAAATCTGTATTTTGCGTCAGTATTAATATTTAAATATCTAGCTGTTTTTCTTATCGAAGTGGGCAAGAAATAAGCTGCTTCAAGCAATATATTTTTAGTTTTTAATTCAGTTGAGGTAGAGGCTCCACCAATTATACCTCCAAGACCCAAAACACCTGATTTATCGGAAATAACACACATGCCTT
>Ga0115004_10005157_pt1 | contig 10339 bp, 7 predicted proteins | sample ArcticOcean_MG_C_10_FD_88737 | JGI IMG/M metagenome (GOLD analysis project Ga0115004, IMG submission 88737) | Marine microbial communities from western Arctic Ocean - ArcticOcean_MG_CB11_90 | ecosystem: Environmental > Aquatic > Marine > Oceanic | place: Arctic Ocean: Canada Basin | collected... | reverse complement strand
TTTTGTGACTTTTTCGCTGTGACCATTTTTCTTTCACTGACGCGACGTTGTATTTAAAAACTATTCAAAGGGCGAGAGTCGAGGGCGAGGAAGGAGAACGAAAACAAAGGGAAGAAGATGATGAACGAACGAGGAAGAAAACGACGACGACGACGACTGCTATGGCAAATAATAAGAATAAGACTAATTATAAAAGTAACGATAACGACGGGTCAGAGATGGTCGTCCCGGACGTGAACGAACGACAACAACGAGAGATGAACAAGATGAGGGAAGAAATAGCGAGCTTGCGACGTGCGAACGAGAACTTGAGGAGACGGTTTGTGAATAGCGATAGTCAATCGAATTTGTCTAATAATTTGTTGAAGAAGCTAGCGCCTTTGAAAGAATTGGCGATGGATTCTTTAGAGGAAGGAGTGACGATTGCGGATTTTACGCACCCTTTACAACCTTTAGTATTCGCAAATCAAGGATTTACGGAAATTACTGGCTATACAGTGGATGAAACGGTTGGGAAGAATTGCAGGTTTTTACAAGGTCCAGAGACTGAACCGGAAGTTGTGAGAAAAATTAAATACGCGGTCATGAACGGGCATTCAATCACGTGTAGATTGAAAAACTATCGAAAGAACGGTGAAATGTTCATTAACAATTTATCACTTAAACCGATCAGAAACGATGACGATAAAGTGACGCATTACGTTGGTATTCAGTCCGACGTAACGAGTCTCGTCGACGCCGAAAATGCCGAAATAGAGGCTCTGAAACGAGTCGCCGTTGCAAACGCAGCAACTGAATCGAAATCGAAGTTTTTAGCGCATATGTCGCACGAAATTAGAACGCCATTGAACGGCCTGATCGCGGTTGGACAACTTTTGGAAAGCACTAAACTCGATCGCGAGCAGAGAGATTTAGTGACGACGATGCAATCATCTGGCGAAACTTTGCAGGCTTTGATTAGCGATATTCTCGACTTTTCAAGAGTCGAGGCTGAAAAATTATCTTTGGCGAGCGAACCGTTCAACCCAGAAGCGCTCATTGCGAATGTTTTAGAAATTGTTGGAATACACGCGGGGAGATTAAAATTAAATGTAGGATATCACGTCGATGAAGGCGTTCCAAAGACTGTTTTAGGTGACGCCATGCGTGTGCAACAAGTTTTGTTGAATTCAATAAACAACGCCATCAAGTTTACCGAGCAAGGTGATATCATGGTCAGATTATATATTGGTATGGCGCCAAAGAAAGGGGGCATGCAAAGGGTACACTCTGTTCTAGCAATGAACGACGACTGGATAACTCCGTTGAGTGAATTGCAACACATGTGTCCGCACTTTCTACCGAAAAAAGAAAACGTCGGAAAAGAAGAAGAAGAAGAACAACAAAAGTGTCCATTTCACAACCAACACTCGTCCAAACAAAAAGCTCTACAACAAGAACAACAACAAAATACTATTAAAAGATCGCACGAACTTTCCGAGGCAACTACTAAAGTTACCACTAACATAAGTACGCATTCTGAGACGTTTGGTAGCGGCAACGACGCCGATGAAGTCAACGCGCACGATAAGCCTGTATACCTTCACTTTTACGTGAAAGACACCGGTATTGGTTTGCCTCCAGACATGATTCGTGAAGTTTTTAACTCGTTCCAACAAGTCGACGATGGTACGACGCGTAAGTTCGATGGATCCGGTCTTGGTCTAGCAATTTCTAAAAAGCTATGCGAGGCCATGGGCGGAACAATTTGGGCCGAATCCGAAGGCTTGGGCAAAGGGTCAACGTTTCACTTTTGCATTAAATGTCAAACATCGAGAGAGAAAGATAGTAGTATTGAGTCAAAAATTGTTCAAAAAATTGGAGAGTTTTCTGCTTTGAAACATCACGAGGAGTCTTGGATACCGAAGAAGATCAGTATGTCGATTGGCAAAAATGACCTTCGATCGACGATTTTAATTTTTGACGAGAGCCGCATGATCTGTAAAACAATCGAAAGCAGCTTGAAGCAATGGAATATCAAAACAGATGTCGTATCTTCTGCACAAAAACTTTTTGAAAAACTTGATAGCGATATTGAGGAACATCCAAATGAGAAAAACAGAAAATACGGATGCATCATCGCGCAGCGATCGCTGAAATTTGAGCGCGAACTTATCGAGTTTGGTCAAAAGCACAAACTCATCTCAGATGACGGTCAGCAGTTCCTTGGTGCTCCTAAAACAAAGCGAAAGACGCGTAAGAGTAATTCCTCGGCGAATGAAAAGAGTCCAAAGGAGAAAAATGCTCCACTTGAAGTGGCTAAAGTTTTTCCTGCCATGATTTTATTGACTTGGCCCGCTGCGGCGAAAGTATTTGCAGGTGGTATTGCCGGTACGTTAGCGCGTTTACACGAAAGAAATGAAGAAGCTAATAAAGTAATTGATAATCCGGTTGATGAAGCTGAACGCAAACGAGTGCTAAAGCTTTGCGATGCAGTATTGAAGCAGAGTAATTTTGAAACAGTGACGAAACCGGTGCGCTACGGGTATTTGCAGCAAGCCATTTCTAGAATTATTGCGAATGATGAAGACGGTGATGAAGAGGACGAATGTATCACGCAGAAGAAGGAAAAATCGCCAACACCTGAATCGTCAGAGGTTTCGGCCAAGATTCGCGTTCTGCTCGCCGAAGACCATTTGATTAACATGAAAGTTGCAAAAGCTGTTCTCTCAAAATGTGGTTACGATGATATTGTCTGGGCGAAAGATGGTTTAGTTGCTCTCGAGTTGATTGAAAAAGAGGAAAAAGGTGTCGATGCTTTCGATCTCATTCTCATGGATTTGCACATGCCAAGATGTGGAGGTTTAGAGTGCGTCCGGAAGATTCGCGAGAAGTATCCAGACTCGAAGATACCAATCGTAGCAGTCACCGCGGACGCGATGACGGAATCGCGCGACATATGCATGAAACAAGGGTTCACTGGCTGGATTACGAAACCGTTTCGAATTGAACAACTAAAAACGTTAGTCGACGACGTCTTGGCAAAAAAGAACGAAACTACGAATAGAAATGTAAAATAATCAAATCTCACGCGCGTGCTTGTGTATAAACTGTATAAATTTTTTCTCAAATGGGCGCGAGAAGTGAAACAGTGATAGAAGAAAAGAGCGTGCGGAAACGCAGTAGAAGTATAATTTTAGATTTTTTTTGTAATTTAACTAGTATACAACGAGTTGCTTTATTATTATTATACATTCTCTCGTCTTTGATTTTCGTTTTCTTCATCTGCTTCTGAGACTAGCCTTCTATAACCTCCTGAAGCATTTTGCGGCCTTTCGTCATTATTGCTCGCGGAAGGTTTTGTAACCTTCCTCCACGTCCACCGCGCGGCTCTAACTGTATACGGTGTTCGAGGAACCGCTCTTTCGTACTCTGCATCATCGTCGTCGTCGTTGGTATCATCACCGCTTATTATTTCTCCTTCCCTTTCTGCTGCTCTATTATTATTGCTAGTATTATTATTGACGTTTGTTTGAACATTTTTTGATTGTCTCCTTCGTAACCTCGGCGCCATTACTCTGGCGACCATTTTAGCACCAGCGTGTGGCATTTCTTCTAATCCAATTTTAATAGCGCACGTCAACGGCACGGCTAATATTGCCCCCGCTGCACCCCATACGGAGTACCAAAATACTAAACATAACAACACGGTAACTTCTGATAAGTCTAAACCTTTGCGATACGCGACTGGACCGACGAAATCACCGACGATTGCTGAAGCAAACGAAGGAAGTATGCACGCACACCACCGCGCGGATGACTTCAAATCTGGTAACAATAACGCAATTGGAACTGGTAGTGCAAATGAAATCAGAGACCCTAAAGTGGGAATGAAATAAAGCCAAAACGAAGCGATCGCGAGCGACGCGGCTAAAATCAAAGGAACGCCGCACACGTAGAGAACAAAACTGACAAGCGTGGCTCTGAAAAATGCCAAAACAATCATGATATTCATAAATTTTCTGACCGCGACGACAGTTCGTTTCACGACTGGTTTCTTAAACCGTAACGGTTGCCTTTCTGGCACGAGCAAAAACATTGAATATACGCTCGTTAAACAAACGTCTCCGAAGTATCTGAACAACGTCTGTCCAAGCGACGTCCAAAAGTCCTCATCTCTCAACCACGACTCTACGCGATCAACGATCGTTTGCCACGCATCGACTGCAACGTCATCTTTCTGAAAAATCTTTTTCGCAACGTTATCCAAGAAATTCGCTAAAATCTGTATCCGTTCCTTGAACCTATCGTCCCAAGCGTCGTCGTGTAAATGCGATACTATCCACGTCTGCCCTAAATATAACGCAAACAAAAACGTAAACAGTAACAACACGACGAAGAATATCGCCACACATATCGCAACCGGTCTCGGCACGACTAAAACGCACCCACTTAGTCTCCGTTCTCTCTCGTACTCCAAAAAATCCTCCTCGCTCTGAAGCGACCTTCTCCTACTATCGTCGTCGTCGTCTTCCTCGTCTCCATTCACGGCGGCACCATTCCTCGCAGCGTTCATGCTGCGATGCACTAAAAAGTCCCCACTGACCTCTCTCTTCAACCTCCATTTCCTCAATATCTTCGCTTGATACGCCTTATCCGCCAAGAAATCGACGATCGGTTGTAGGCACAACGCGATCCCGAACGCGGCCACTAACGGTCTCAACAAGTACGCATACTTCTCTAAAAACCAGCACGTCGTTGCACAGGCGATGACTGATACCGCGATCAATATCACAAACGCGTGGTCCTGTTCGTTCTTATTCACTTCATGCTCTGTCTCTGTCTCGTTATCTCTTCCTGTTCTTCGCGCGAGGTCGTTTATTGAGCTCAAGAAACGAGTTCTTTTCGCGTTCGCGTCGTCTTTGAACGAATCAGTTTTCGCTTTTGATGAACATCTTCGTTCTTCTTCTTCTTCTTCTTCTTCTCGCGATGGTTCGGATGAGTGCGAGAAATGGACTAGGCGTTGTTTGATCGTCCTTTCGGACATGTTTACTACTAACGATAATAATAATAAAGAGTATACTTTTATTTTATGAAGCGCGGTACATAAAAGTTCTCCCTACAAAACTCTCCAGCGAGTACAAAGATCCAAAGAATTTAAAATCAGAACTAAACCCTAAACCCTAAACCCTGATCGTCCTTTCGGACATGTTTAATGATTTATGAAGATGGGAAGTTCTCCCACAATTGCTCTCCAGCAGTAGCAAAGAATTTAAAATCAGAACTGGTTTTGATCGAGAAAAAAACGTATAAAACGCACGAGAAAAGCGGCGTGGGATCAAAGCATCCAATACTCAGGGAAAGTTTGATCGATCGTCCTTTCGGACACGTTACTACTGATGATAATAGTAATAAAGAGTATACTTTTATTTTATGAAGCGACCGAGAGAGGTCGAAGAGGAATACGTTTCCGAGCGCGTGTTTGTTTTCAATCGACGCGAAACGCTTACGTTATGGTACGCAACCGACGCGTTCCATGATAACAGAGTGTTGATAAATAACAGCCGGAGCGTAAGCGGCTTTACCGGCATCGAAAAGAGATGGTATTGGAGCGCTACCGTTCGAGCCAGCTTTTGCGGTAGCTCGCATCGCGTCGTCCGATTGTAGGTATCCGATCGTCGTTAGCTTCGCGTCGACGAAATTACAACGCGCGATTTCGTCTCGAGAATCTTCGACAGTGAAGGCTATTTTGTCGTCTCGGAGAGGAGTGTATTCCCAAACCATTTCGTAATCGTAATTTATGACACGCGCGGTGTTAAAGTCCACTGAATATCCTAAACTCACTTGTCTTACGGTCTCTGCTGCTATGAACGTTATACCCCCTTTTTGTTCGGATGCTCTCGCATTCGTGAATAACTCTATTCTCTCGGCGTTATTCGCAGCTCCTCTCCGCAACGTCACCGTCGTTCGATTTGGATTTTTTGAAGAATCGTAATCGACGCTCGCGACCGCCGTTTCATCGTCTAAATAGGCGTTGAATATTTCCCTCAAATTAAACCCTCGATCTTCCACACACGCCCTATCATCGACGACGCCATCGTCGCCGCCGTCGTGCACGAATCTCGTCCTATACTTCATTACTTCGACACCCACGTCGGGCAAATACGCGATTGATAGTTTCTGAAACCCTGGCGTAGTCACCGACCTCTCCAGTTCCCTCCGATCGATCAACGAATCGCTCGGGAACTCGAAATTCGTAAACTTAATCGTGGTCGCCCATTCGCCTAATAAGAAATCTGGGTACATCTGTTTCGCCGGTTTCTCTTTATTAAACACCTCTTTCTTAAACATGGTCCTATTCTGCAGTTTATACGTCAACGACCGCTTATCTTCCACGGCGGCGTCGGCGTAATACCAGCACTCACGAATACGATTCATCTCCACAATACCTTCACCGAAACTCAACAAAATCCTCCTCCTCATCGCGCAATCGTTACCATCGAACGAGTTCGAATTTCCGGCTTTCACGACACTCCCGTCGCTCGTCGCGTGTTTCCCGTTTCCAAAACTACGACGAGCTCTTCGTTGCCTTTCATTGCTCGTACTACGACCTCTACTGTTATACTTGTCGTTGAATTGCACTGAAACCATCGCTCTCGCTGCGACGATCATTCCTTCTCCTGCTCAGACGATGACGATCTTTACTGAGTAGTCTTTGAGTGCACTGAAACGACTCGTGTTCACATCTTCACGAGGCCGTGATTTGTGTTTTAATAAGCATAGATTTTGCTCGCGAATGTATCCCTAATAATAACAATAAACGACGCAAAATGTATTCACTTCCTTTTTCGCGAATAGTTTAAGCGCGAGTAATACTACGAAATTAATTGGCAGAAAAAAAAAAGCACGCGCGAGTGAGCGTTCGTTTTCTCGAGCGATCGCTACTGCGTAAAGAATGTCGCAGTACGGCTTCGGAAGAACGTCCGGTCGTGATACCGATACGAATCGTGGTCATCAAAACAATCCTGAACAGATTTCGAAGTGGGAACGTGAGAAAGAAAACACGGAAAAGGCGTTGAAAGAACTGGAACGAACGAGCGAGCGATTGAATATCACGAAAGAGCGCGAGAGCTCTGTTTGCTCGTTGGAAGAGATAGTGAGACAGAGAGTGCTCGCGAAACGAGAGCTGGAGAGATTTATTGAACATTTGGAGAGGTTAGAGAGTTCGGTGACGATTGGGGCGAGTTCGGCCAGAGAGTTCGCGGAGAGACAGAGGGTTATTTTAGAGCATCGAGAGAGGAAGAGAGCGTTCGCGAAGATTATTGATGAGAGAAGGAGTGATGAGGTTAGTTATAGTAATAGGTATAGTAAAAGCGATTGCGTGAAGAGAGTGAGCGCGAGCGAAATATGCGAAGGGATGACGCCCGAGCAATTGTTAAGGTTACAGATGCAGCAAATAAAGTCACAAGATGCGAGTTTGAACGCTTTGAGTATGTTGTCGAGTAAGTTAAAGGCGACGAGTGGGACTATATATAACGAGATTGAAGAACAAATGGAGATCGCTGATGATTTGGAGAAGGATTTTAAGCAAACGCAAATGAAAATGAAAGCTTTGAGGAAGAAATCGCACGAGTTGAACGGGTATAGGAAAAATGAAATCGCGGATCAAGATCGGAAGATTCGATTGGAGGCTGAGAAAGAAATGGAGAAAGAGATGCGTGCAAAAGAGGCGAGTAAGACAGGGTTCTGGGGATGGTTTCAAAGATGAATGTGTGTGTGTGTGTGTGTATGTATGTATGTATGTTGTACCAGTACTGGTACCAGTACCGGTATGTATTATGATTATAATTATTATATTTTTCTCGTTTTAATTCTATAAATCTTTCCCCGTCGTCGTTGAACGTACTCTAGAAGCGTAACTAGCGTCTGCAATTGCCTCATCAATTCTACCTAAAGCTAACTCTACTCGTGAACGCGTGGTCTCGTCCTCGCAAGTAACAGTTCGCGTCGCGTGTAAAATAGTTACCTTCTTCGAATCAACCTTCATTTCTAAAACTTTCACGGCTTCGTCGACTTTTTCCGATTTACCGAACTGTGCTTCGAGCATGGCAACGGTCATTTTAAATCTAAGCAACTCAATAGCATCGGAATCATTTTCTTTCATTGCAATCGCATGGTCGCGTTCATATCCTCGTAGCGTTTCTGGTTCTCTGTTGAGTTGTAAAACAACCGACAACGTCGCGTCGGCTAGAACATCCGCGAAAGGGTCCGAAGCCCATTCTAACACGACGTGTTCGACGCCAACTTCGGTGGATTTCTTCGCCTTACGTAAAGTAACCGCACCGTTATCAATAGATACACCGTCTTCGTCTTCGTCATCTTCTTGTTTAACCTCTGTTGTAGTAGTTGTAGTAGTTTTTGCTTTTTTCGTCTTTCTTCCCTTTGTTGGGCTTTTCTGTTGTTTAGTTGTATCCTTTTCTTTTTCTTCTTCTTCTTTGATTTGTTGAATTTTTACGCCATCAAATGTACTAGATTTCGGTAAACGTAACGTTCTCACAGAGTGCATACCTTCAAATAACGCCTCGAGGGCAAATCTCAAAGTGTCTATGGACACATCGCACGGGATAAGTTGCCTTTGTGTGACTACACTCGTGCGCAACCTCGCGTGATCTCTCACATCTTCTGGAGCGACGAGCAAATGTCCAAAATCCTTTGCCACTAAAACACCTCTCACTTCTTGACCTTCGATTGGTAGGCAATCCGCAGCTAAAGAACCGACAACTTTTGCGACTTTCTCGCCTCGATATCTAATTTCAACGGATTGGCAATTTTTGGGCGCAAAGACGTTCATTTCCTTCCCGTCCGCAACCGCCTTTGCTTCTAAAGCTCTTTTCAATCTCGCCATCTCCGACGTCTCTCCATGAACTAAAACTACATGTGGTGGGTTTAAGATGTCTAAAAACTGTTGCGTTTGAGGATAATCCGCGTGTGCGCTAAACGATATTGCATCTACAGAGCATCTCAATTGCAATTCGCGTCCATCTCGCGCTTTCACTGTTTTAACGTCGGACAAGATTTCTCTCGCGAGCGTGCCTTGCACTGCAAAATCACAAATCACAACACCATTATCGGAGCTTTCGCACCAGTTCTCAAACAATTCTCTCGACGTCCCGGATTGTAACATCGATGGTGTTGCTAACACAACACACGGTCCAGTGTTACCATCTAAGTCCGACGCCCGATTCAAATTCTGTACGTGCTTGAAATTAAACGGATTCTTCTCCTCAAACGTGCGCTTAATATCTGCGTTTAGGACATTAATATACGTCTCATATACCGTCATCGCTTTTCTTGCCAACGCACTGGCTTGATACACTGGAACATGTGCCATCTCTGGATGTCTCTCCCAATAATCCTCCAAAATTAATAACAACTCTTGCGCTCGTCCTAACGCGACGACTGGTAACAAAACCTTCCCGCCCCTACTCAAAATCGAATGTATCTTATCCGTAAACCTCGCTTCGCGTTCTTCCTTCGGCGTATGTGGGCTCACGCCATACGTACTTTCTACAATGACAACGTGCGGTGTTTTTTTCGGTATATCAGCAGCAGGTAAGTGCCTATCCGCAACTCTGGAGTAATCCCCTGTATACAAAATCCTACACCCTCCAATGTTCACCTCGAATTGACAAGCGCCGAGGACGTGACCGGCTCTATACGGAGTCACCTTAATCCCATCAACATTAACCTCCTGATGAAAATCAATAACCTCGATCTTATCCATGGCCATTTTTAAATCCTTTTCCGTGAACAGAGCATCTGAGTCGTTCTTATTCAGTCTCACGGCGTCTGTTATTTTTATGCGTATATATATACGAGCGTGAAGTGCGACGGAGTGCGCGAACAGAAGAGTTGAAGAAAATGTTAGAACAAGAGTCGTACATAGCAATAATCACTACTTATAACAGGAAACACTTAAACGAACTCAATTCGATCACGGGGGAACAGTAAAAAGTAAACACGACTGCGTACCACTCATCAACATATGAAAAATAGCCTTCGTCGCATGGGTCATGAAAACCCTGCCTTTGAAATTCGTCCTCGCACATAAGTACGGTACTCCGGCGCAGTGATCTAAATGGAAGTGCGTGACTAATAAGCAATCGATCGCGCTCACGTCGATCTCGTCAAAGTACGGTAGCGACGCGAGGCCTTGATAGCCCGGGTGTATGCCACAATCGAACATTATGTTCTTCTGTTGATAGGAGCATACTATGCACGACCGACCGACTTCGGAGCCTGCGCCTAACGGTATTAATTCGAGCAGTTCGCCTTCTTGTTGTGGTCGTTCGTTGCTCAT
>Ga0115004_10005152_pt1 | contig 10344 bp, 5 predicted proteins | sample ArcticOcean_MG_C_10_FD_88737 | JGI IMG/M metagenome (GOLD analysis project Ga0115004, IMG submission 88737) | Marine microbial communities from western Arctic Ocean - ArcticOcean_MG_CB11_90 | ecosystem: Environmental > Aquatic > Marine > Oceanic | place: Arctic Ocean: Canada Basin | collected... | reverse complement strand
TAATAGGGTCAAACCATATTTTTTATCTAATATTACAATGGTAAATTCGCTAAATATAAGCCTCTTTTTTTTCAAAAAAGACCCTCTTTTATCGTAGAGCGGCAACTAATATAAAAACTACTGCGTCTAGCATATATAATACAAATAATTCACTAATGAAAAATCATAAGACATATCAAATTTTGGCTATCTTTTTAGCTATCGTTCCAAGTTTCGTTTTCGCACAAGCTCCAGGTAATATTTGCGTTGGTACAGATGCGGCTGTTTGCTTTGGAAATACAGTTACAATCGAAGATTGTGCAAATATTGGTGCTATTGGTAATCCAGATCCATATACTACAGGAATAATACCTTACAACCCAGATTCTTTTATTGGTGGAACTACTATTTCTCTAAGTGATGATGGTCAATCCGGTATGATTAATATTGGGTTTGATTTTTGCTTCTACGGAACAACATATTCACAGTTCATCATAGGTGCAAATAATTTTATAACATTCACAGCTGCTGGCTCTGGTACGTGGATAACAACTCCAATTCCAAACACAGGACTTGTTCCACAAAATGCAGTAATGGGTCCATGGCAAGATATTAATCCAGCTTCAGGTGGTAGTGTAAACTATCAAGTTTATGGTATGGCCCCTTTTAGAAGGTTAACTGTTACCTGGAGTAATGTACCTATGTTTAGTTGTACAGCTGACTTATATTCAAGTCAAATTATTTTATATGAAACAACCAATTTAGTTGAAACACACATTTCAAATAAACCACTTTGTACTGGATGGAACTCAGGAAACGCAGTGCATGGACTTCATGGTCCAGGAGGAATAGATGCAATTACAGTACCAGGAAGAAACAATACTCAATGGGTTACAAATAATGAAGGGTATCGATTTACACCACAATCAGTAATTGAATGGGGGAATACATTAGGGCAATCATTTCCTTATAACGCAGGGATACTTTCTGTTACACCAACAGTACCTGGACCAATAGGATACTTTTTACAAGGCTCGACATGTGGAAGTGGTGCTGTTGGAATTTCTGACACATCATGGGTCTCAATTACCAGCGCATCAGTTTCAGCAAGTGCCGTTGATGAAATTTGCTCTTCCGGAAATGGCTCAGTAACCGCATCACCAATAACTGGAACAGCTCCGTACATTTTTGATTGGCCAACGTTAGGAGTAACAACTCAAACAGTTAATGGCGTTTCTGCTGGAAATTATCAAGTGACTATAACTGATTCTAATGGTTGCTTTGGATCAGCGAACATAACAGTTTTTGATACACCAGCTCAGTTTCAAGGAAGCACAGCTGAGGTGTCTTGCCAAGGTGGTAATAATGGAACAGCATTTGCCGAGATGCTTCCTGTTTTAGGGAATGTCACCTATCAATGGGATGATCCAGTGATGCAGACTACACAAACAGCAACAGGACTTTTAGCTGGGAATTATAGTTGTGTAATCACTTCTGATATTGGATGTTTTGATGTAATTAATGTAACCGTAAGTGAAGTTGCGGCTTTGGCTGGAGTCATTTCTTCTCAATCGGATGTTAGTTGTAACAGTGCAAATGATGGAATGATTGAAATAATAGTGACACAAGGAACTGCTCCTTATAATTATTCTTGGAATAATTCATCATCTACGTCTAATATGGCTAATGATCTTTATTTTGGTACACATACAGTAACTGTGACTGATTCAAATGGATGTACTATTACCATTAATGGGGTCCTTAGTGAACCGCCATCTTTATCAATAGACTTTCTTACCCCAGAAACACAAATATGCCCTGAAGACGACATCTTGCTATCTGTTAATGGTAGTGGAGGTTCATCTACATATATATTTACTTGGTTCGAAAATGGAAGCCAAATTGGTACAGGAGATCAAATCACGGTTGATCCAGAATTCACCCAAACAGAATTCTGTGTAGAATTATCAGAATTATGTGGATCCCCTACAGATCAGCAATGTACAATGATCAATTTGCCAACACCTATTGATCCAAGTGCAACTGCAGATGAGTATGAAAAATGTGTTCCTGATACATTCTATTTCTATAATACTTCAACAAATTCCGCTGAAATTGCATCAACCTTTTGGGAATTTGGAAATTTCGACAATGCTATTGTAAACGGAAGCGACCCTACTTCTCATTTTTATGACCAAATAGGATTTCATACAATTACTATTAGTACCACTTCTATTTTTGGATGTGTATACTCTGATACTTTGGAAAATTTCATTGAAGTAAAACCTTCTCCAACTGCAGACTTTAATTTCTCTGATAATCCAGCAACAATATATGAAACAACTATTTATATGCAGGATAAATCTTCTGTAGATGTTGTTGATTGGCAATGGACAAGTATATACTCTGACCCTATGAATAGCAGTTCTTCTGAACCAGTATTTGTATTTCCGGAGGAGTCTGGCACTTATCCGGTTACTTTAATTGTTACCACTAATCAAGGATGTATAGATTCAATTACTTACCTTATGAATGTTGTAGAAGATATCTTATTTTTTGCGCCAAATACATTTACCCCTGATGGTGATGAATTTAATCAATATTGGAAACCCGAGATTTCAGGAATTGATGTCTACGGATTTGAATTAACTATATTTAATCGTTGGGGACAAGTTATATGGGAGAATCATGATCCTTCTATGGGTTGGGATGGTACTTTCAACGGAAAGATTATTCAAGCCGGAGCATATGCATGGGTAGCGAAAGTGAAAAGTCCGTACAATGATGATAAAAAAGTATTTACAGGCTCTGTTTCTATTATAAAATAACACACTTAAACTTATCTTAAAAAGATAAATACTTATTAAGCTTGAACTAAATAGCCTAAAATGAAAAAAATATTTATTCCATTTATAATTGCTACAGCCTTTACACTTATATCCTGTGGAGTTCTTCAAGGTGCAGCGGATATAATATCAGATATTGATCCGTCAGCAGTAAGCACTTCTAATACTCAAGTATTATCTAACGGTGAAGTTATCTCAGGATTGAAAGAAGCTTTGAGTATAGGAATTACAAACTCCGTTAATTTAACCTCTGTAACAGATGGCTTCTTGAAAAATAGCGCAATAGTATTGCCGTTTCCAGAAGAGGCGCTTAAAGTGAAGCAAAAAGCACTAAATTGGGGGTTAGATGGTAAGATTGAACAGTTTGAAACTACACTAAATAGAGCTGCAGAAGAAGCAAGTAAAGAAGCCTTACCCATTTTCAAGAATGCTATCCTTAACATGAGTATCAAAGATGGCTTCTCTATTCTTAATGGTGGCAATGGAGCTGCTACTAAATTTTTAAAGGACAATACGACTGAAGCTTTAGTTAACACATTCTCTCCTAAGGTTGATGCTGCAATTTCTAAAGTACAACTAACAAAGTACTGGAATCCAATCATCACTAAATATAACTCAGCAATGACTTTTACAGGAGGTGAAAAATTAAATCCAGATTTGACTCAATATGTTACAGAACGTGCAATTATTGGATTATTCTATATGGTAGAACAAGAAGAAAACAAGATCAGGAAAGACCCTATAGCTAGAGTTACGGATATACTTCAAAAAGTATTTGGAAGTATCGGGAAATAGTCATCAGTCAAAGAAATATATAAAGCGTCATCTTTTGGTGCCGCTTTTTTTCTGTTCTAATGCAAAAGGTTATTTTTACATAAGTAAAAATAAAATACATGCAATATCCGCCTACAGAATTAGTCCTTGATAAGAATGGTAATGTTTACCACTTAGGCTTTTCTCCTGAAAATATTGCTAATAAGATTATACTTGTTGGTGATCAAAATCGTGTACATCTAGCAGCCTCTCTATTCGACTCTATAGAGCATTCCTCTCAACACCGCGAATTTGTCTGTAAAACTGGAATCTATCAAGGGAAGCGTATTTCAGTATTATCTACAGGAATTGGAACAGATAATATTGACATTACAATTAGTGAATTGGATGCATTGGTTAATATTAACTTAAAAAATCGAACAGATAAACAAGATTTCACAGCATTAGATATAATACGAATTGGAACTTGTGGTATTTTACAGCCAGAAGTCCCTATACATTCATATATACTTTCTACATACGCATTTGGCTTAGATAATATTGCTCATTTTTATGACATCACATTTACGGAAGAAGAAGAACGATTAAAAAACGATATCTTATTTCAGGTTGATCTACCCAAATTAATAAAACCTTACTTAGCTAAGACTTCACAAATACTCAAAGACAAAATGAGCTCTGATCAGACAATTAATGGAATTACAGTAACCTCAAGTGGATTTTATGGTCCCCAAGGAAGGCAATTAAGATTAAAAAATAAAGTTTCTAAAATCAACGAACAATTGACAGCTTTTAGGTCTGGTCATCATAGAATTGTCAATTTTGAAATGGAAAGCTCTGCTTTATTCGCAGTAGGAAAAGCATTAGGACATAATTGTGCTACAATCTGTCTTGGTATTGCTAATCGTCCTAAAGAAGAGTTTTCAGCAGGATATAATGATGAAATGATTAAACTTATCAAATACGTATTAGGACGTATCTAAATTACTGCTTTTTGCAGTTTTTTTACCTTTTCCTTATTGAGTTTTAATATCGTCTCTGAGAACATTGAATTTTTATCGAGAACAAACTTTTGTGTTCCCGAAAAATGAATAGCATCCGGCTTAACCTCCTTAGCAATTTTCGAAATATTACTCAAGTTAACTCCTCCTCCTGTCATAATTTCAATTCTACCTTCAGCATAGTCCACCATTCCCTTAAGGTTATTCATTCCTAGCTCTACATTTGAACCCAATCCCGAAGAAAGCAAACGTTTTACACCTAATTCAATAAGGATGTCTATCGACCTTTTATAATTCACTGTATCATCAAAAGCACGGTGAAAGGTAACCTCCATACCTTTTGCCTTTTCTAACATTAATGTAACTACTCCTTTATGGATTTCACCGAATTCATCAAGGGCTCCAATTACAACTCCGTGTACTCCAAGTTCACTACATACAAGAATATCTCTAATGATTATTTCTATTTCGTCGCAATTGTAAATAAACCCCCCTACCCTAGGTCGAATAAGTACATGCGTCTCTACTCCATATGCCAAAGCATAATCAATCAACCCTAGTGATGGCGTTATACCACCTTGCTCTAAGTTTTGGCACAATTCTATTCTATCAAAATTTAACTCTTTTGCGATTTTAATTGCCTCAATTGAAGCTGCGCACAGTTCTAGTTTCATAAGCATCAAAATATTTCAATTTCATCAATAAAGGTCCATGGCACATGTCCGACTCCATCTTTCCCTTCTGGAATTAAGTCTATTGCATAAACTACAATTTTAAGATAACGTGATTTTCCTTTAAAGTGGAATTCGTGATTATAGAAAGGTGTTTCACAATCTTTTAAGTCAACTTTACTCGTACTTTTCCAAGTGGCTTTATCCTTAGACTTAAATACTTGTATTTTTTCAGGTAAGTATATCCAAGAGCCATTGTCTTCTAAAAATCCAATTCCTAAACCGCTTACCTTCTTCTTTTCTTCTAAGTCGATGATGAATTCTACACGATTGGTATTAAATCCGAGCCACTCACTACCCTTCCAAGGTCTTCTGCCACATACTCCATCAACTAAATTTAAGCTTCCATTGTTATTATATTTTGGATGAGCCGGAGTCACTAATTCTACTTTCGCACCTAGCTCATCTGTGACCACAAAATTATAATTCGCCTCCACAGAATTAGACATAGAATTTACCTTAACCTTTAAATATGATCGTTTGGAATTATTTGCTTTTGGAATAAAAATAGAATCTTGTGATCCTAGATTTGGGTAGTTAAGAGAATGGTTAAGATTATTGTTTGACCACTCTAATAAAACATCAAATTTTGATTCTTGATATGCCCCAGTAAAATTAAGGTTAATGCCACCTTCTTTTCTTGTTATATTTAATTGAGGAAAGTGAATAGAATTAGCGTAATTTACCTTATGATTATTTAAATAATCTTGGTGCTTCGCGAGATAAACAGATAAAAAATCATCATAACTTGGTTTTGAAAAGCACCATAAACTTTGAATTAGTGCTAGTGCACGTGGATAGGTCATATACTCAACTTGCGACATTGTTGGCATATACTCAGACCATAAATTTGCTTGTCCTCCAAGAATATAATCGGCATCAAAATCGTTCATCCCTTCTGGAATTGGATTAAAGTCGTAAACTTTCTTTAAAGGTAAATAACCACCAATTGCAAGAGGTTCATCTGGGTGACTACTTTGATAGTAATCAAAATAACAATGTGTATTTGGAGACATGACAACATAATGACCTTGAGATGCCGCTTCTTTCCCTCCTTTATCACCTCGCCAAGACATTACTGCAGCATTAGGTGAAAGGCCACCCTCCAGGATTTCATCCCAACCTATTAGCTTTTTTCCTTTTTCAGTTAAAAACCGATCCATACGTTTTATGAAATAACTCTGAAGTTCATATTCATCTTTTAATCCTTTCGATTTAATCACTTGTTGACAATTAGAACAAGATTTCCATCTTATTTTTGGAGCTTCATCCCCCCCAATATGAATGTATTCAGAAGGGAATAACTCAATAACCTCCTCCAGTACATTTTGCATAAAAATGATTGACTCTTCCTTTGAACAATAAATATCATCAAAAACACCCCATAAGCCAGGAACAGACTTTATTACTCCATCACAGGACAGCTCTGGATAAGCAGATAATGCAGCCCTACTATGCCCGGGCATTTCAATTTCAGGTACGATGGTAATATATTTAGATTGTGCATAAGTAACGACATCTTTAATTTCTTCTTGCGTATAAAACCCCCCATAATTTTCGACTGTATAAGACCTTGGTGATCGACTGTAATGCCCATAGACTGTACTATCTCGATAAGCCCCAATTTCAGTTAGTTTCGGATATTGCTTAATTTCAATTCTCCAACCTTGGTCGTCTGTTAAGTGCCAATGAAAGGTATTGAATTTGTACATTGCCATAATATCGATGAACTTCTTGACCTCATCTACTGAAAAGAAGTGCCGGCTGACATCGAGGTGTAACCCGCGCCACTCAAACTTAGGTGAATCAATCACTTTAGATTTCTTTATATTCCATTTTCCCTGCTCTCCATTTATAAGCTGAAGTAAAGAATTAACGGCATAAAAGCAACTTGCGTCTGAATTATACTGAATCTCAATATTATCATTAATAGTAATCGAATAGTAGGTCTTAGGAACATTAGATATTCTCGAAAAAATAATTTTAGGATCATCTTTTTCCTGCTCTAAAGCGATATTGAATTGTATATTCAATTCATTTCTTAAGAATTCAGAAATATTCTGAGGGATAAAAGAGTAGTCTAGGAACAACTTATCTACAATGTATAACTCTCCTTTATTTACCTCATAAATCGAAGGTGTTGGTATTATTGGACATAGCTGTTGAGCTAAATTACTTAAAGCAATGGCACATGTAATTAAAAATAAGAACCCCTTCATGAGATTGAAGTTAAAACCTGCATTAAATTGTCATAAGAACAACATAAATAATATACTAAAACTATTACATATTTCTTCTATATTGACCACCAACTTTAAATAATGCAGAGGTAACTTCACCTAAAGAAGCTACTTTACATACTTCCATCAGTTTGTCAAAGATATTTTCATTATTAACTGCAGCATTTTGAAGGTTTTTCATCATCTTCTTTGTATTATGCATCTTATGGAGCTCTCCTAGCATTTCAATCTGATATTTCTTTTCTTCTTCAGTTGCACGAATCACCTCATCTGGAGTAACCGTTGGAGAACCATCTTTACTTAGAAACGTATTCACACCAATAATGGGAAAATCACCATTATGCTTTAAGGTTTCATAATAAAGTGACTCTTCTTGAATTTTAGAACGTTGATACATTGTTTCCATTGCACCTAAAACACCACCTCTTTCAGTAATACGATCAAATTCTAGCAATACAGCTTCTTCAACTAGATCGGTTAATTCTTCAATAATAAAGGATCCTTGAATCGGGTTCTCATTAGAAGTCAATCCAAGTTCTTTATTAATAATCAATTGAATTGCCATTGCTCTACGCACAGAAGCCTCTGTTGGAGTTGTAATAGCTTCATCGTATGCATTTGTATGTAACGAGTTACAATTGTCGTAAATCGCATATAAAGCTTGTAAGGTTGTACGAATATCATTGAAATCAATTTCTTGTGCGTGCAATGAACGTCCCGAAGTTTGAATATGATATTTCAACATTTGAGCTCTTGAATTAGCTCCATACTTATCCTTCATTGCTTTCGCCCATATCTTACGAGCAACACGTCCTATAACTGCATACTCAGCATCAATACCATTTGAAAAGAAAAACGACAGATTTGGTCCGAATTTATTGATATCCATTCCACGACTTAAATAATACTCAACATAGGTAAAACCATTTGCCAACGTCAATGCTAATTGTGTAACAGGATTTGCTCCCGCTTCAGCAATATGATAGCCAGAAATAGATACTGAGTAAAAGTTACGTACGTTCTTTTCAATAAAGTATTCTTGAACATCTCCCATTAAACGCAAGGCAAATTCTGTAGAGAAAATACACGTATTTTGGGCTTGATCTTCTTTTAAAATATCTGCTTGAACTGTTCCACGAACAGAGCTTAGTGTGTATGCTTTAATCTCAGTATAAACATCGGCAGGGATTACTTGATCACCTGTTATACCCAATAAAAACAAACCTAAACCATTATTTCCTTCAGGTAAATCTCCTTGGTATTTTGGTCTCGCAACTCCTTTCGTTTTGTAAATAGCTTCTATTTTAGCTGTTACCTCAACTTCTAATCCATTTTCTTTAATGTATTTCTCACATTGTTGATCAATAGCAGCATTCATAAAAAAACCTAATAACATAGGTGCTGGACCATTAATAGTCATTGAAACGGATGTTTTTGGATCTGCTAAATCAAAACCTGAGTATAACTTCTTAGCATCATCTAAACAGCATATAGAAACACCGGCATTACCAATCTTACCATAAATGTCTGGTCGTAAACCTGGATCGTTTCCATAAAGAGTTACAGAATCAAATGCCGTTGATAAACGTGCTGCTGGCATTCCCACACTCACATAGTGAAAACGTTTATTAGTACGCTCTGGACCTCCTTCTCCGGCAAACATTCTAGATGGATCTTCTCCTGTGCGTTTAAATGGGTAAAGCCCTGAAGCATAAGGGAATTCTCCCGGTACATTCTCTTGTAAGCACCATTTTAAAACATCTCCCCAAGCAGAATACTTAGGTAAAGACACCTTTGGAATTTGAGTGTGTGACAAGGACTCTGAATGCGTTTTTATACTAATCTCTTTGTCTCTTACTTTAAATGAATAAATTGGGGTTTTGTATTTATTCACTTTCTCTGACCAACCAGTAATTACTTCCCAGTTATATGGATCTAAGTCCATTTTAACACGGTCAAACTGACCATTGAGTAGCTTTAAGAAAGCTTGGTCTTCTGATTTCACAATTGAAAGGGATTCTGAATCAATTCCAGTTTTATCTAATAAAAGTTCTTGGTCAACAATCGTTTCAATTGTTTTAAAAATACCATATAATTTTTGAGCAACATCTTGTTGAGCCTCTGCTCTTGAATCGTATGCTCTATTGCTTTCTGAAATTTCAGATAAGTACCTTGTTCTATTTGGTGGAATGACAAAAATCTTCTCGCTCATTTCTTTCGAAATTTCAAAGTTTGATTTCAAATCAGCTCCAGTTTTCTCAACTACCTTATCAATAATCGCTTTGTAAAGCGTATTCATTCCTGGGTCGTTGAATTGAGAGGCAATTGTTCCGAATACAGGTAGATCATCTTGATGCGTATCCCACAAGTTGTTATTACGCATGTATTGTTTTTTCACATCTCTCAATGCGTCTAGAGAACCTCTTTTATCGAATTTGTTGATCGCTACTAAATCAGCGAAATCTAACATATCAATTTTCTCTAACTGTGTTGCAGCTCCAAACTCTGGGGTCATTACATATAAAGATGTATCCGAATGCTCTATTATCTCCGTATCAGATTGACCAATGCCTGAAGTTTCTAAAATGATGATGTCAAATTCTGCAGCCTTTAATACCTCAACCGCTTCATTTACATATTTTGATAGCGCTAGATTAGACTGACGTGTTGCCAATGAACGCATATAAACACGACTATTATTAATTGCATTCATTCTAATTCTATCCCCTAAAAGTGCACCACCCGTTTTTCTTTTGGATGGGTCGACTGAAAT
>Ga0115004_10005144_pt1 | contig 10353 bp, 9 predicted proteins | sample ArcticOcean_MG_C_10_FD_88737 | JGI IMG/M metagenome (GOLD analysis project Ga0115004, IMG submission 88737) | Marine microbial communities from western Arctic Ocean - ArcticOcean_MG_CB11_90 | ecosystem: Environmental > Aquatic > Marine > Oceanic | place: Arctic Ocean: Canada Basin | collected... | reverse complement strand
GAAATAGAAGGAGTTGGTCAAGGTTCTATGGGTACTTATTTAGTAAAGTCATGGCAATATTCAAAAAAGCCAAGAATAGCTCTTGAGCAAAGTAAAAAAAATGCTGTACATGGTATAATATTTAAGGGTTATCCATCCAGTAAAGGTGTAATAGGACAACCACCATTAGCAAGGAACCCTATTTTAGATGAGCAACAAAAAGTATTTTTTGATAATTTCTTTGCTAACAATGGACAATATATGAAGTATGTTAATCTTACGGCAGATGGTACAATTTTGCCAGGAGACAGAATAAAAATAGGCAGAGAATATAAGATTGGAGTTGTTGTTTCTGTTAGAGTTGCAGCATTAAGAAAAGATTTAGAACAAGCTGGAATTATAAAAGGCTTGTCCAATGGCTTTTAGTTTTAATTAATATAAATTATGGTTATGAATAGAATAAAATACTACTCAGTTTTTACATTGATGGTTTCATCTTTTATGTTTCTTTCATGTGGTACTCAAAATAATGTTGCTGGAAATTTCACTTATAACACTGAATGTTATGGTACTGAACTTGATGGATCATTTACATTAAAAGCATGGGGAAATGGAAGACATAGATTAGATGCTGTAGAACAAGCAAAGAAAAATGGAATCCGAGATGTAATATTTAAAGGTATAAGTCATGGTAGAGGCGAATGTGATAGAAGGCCACTAATTTCAGAACCAAATGCACTTGATAAATATAGTGATTATTTCAATTCATTTTTTGCAGATGAAGGACCATATTTAGATTTTGTTAATCTTAAAGATGAGAGAATATTATTTGCAAAGATTTGGAGAGGTAGAAAAAGAGGATCACAAAGTGTTACTCATGGTGTTGTGATTAGAGTCCTTCGAAGTGAATTAAAAAAGAAATTACTTCAAGATGGTATAATGAGGTAAATATATAAAACCCACCACTTTAGTTAATAAAAGCATAGTTTATTTTCATAAACTCTAGGCACTATATGTTTATAGTCTTGATTTAAGGCCTTATGAAATAGAGGATAATGGCTTTTAGACTTTGAGTAAAGAGACAGCCTACAATAATTATTGATGGTTCTTGGCGTCTTTTAAAAGCTAAAGAATAGAGACAAAAAAGAGGGCTAGCAATACGCTAGTCCTCTTTTTTGATATGTTATAAATGGAATACTATTCACTTATTTTTTCATTAATCTATTAAAAAGGCATTAGGAGATATTATTTCAATTAAAAGGATAATTAATGATTGATGAAAAGAAGTAACTCACCTGTTTCAAATTTAATTTTCACGTCTTCTTCTATTGCTTTGTTTCGTGTTCCAATTTTTACCCCGAAGGTTAAGTCTTTATTTTTTAATGGGTATAGCAATCCTTTAGTAGTTACTTTCTCATTTAGATAGATTATAGATATATAACTCTTTAATTCTCTAAATATGAAAATACTACTGTTTACATTAATATTAGTCCCAATGATGAGCTTTGGGCAGACCGCTGAAGACTATTTTAATTGAAAATAGTTTTTGGTGGTCTTTTAACACTACTTGGGCTAACTTTTATTATTATTCATGTGGTGATGAGCAACTTTTGACGAGTCAGGGCCATAAATCAAATCAATTATGGCAAGTTTTCGGTGTCTATTTCCTTACCACGAACAAAATAAACTTTACTTGATGAATTAAGACGCTGCCCATAATTTATTTTAATAGTATCATTTCCAATAAATCTCATGGACCCTCTCTTACTAAAGTATTGCTTAGAATTTTTAAATATTCTGGGGTGTACGTCATAAACACCTTCTTTATTATAGGAAATGTTTTTGTAAATAGCGCCATTTTTTCTCCAACCATTTCTGCTTTTAGCACTTTTACCGTGTATCTTTAAGCCTTCGTCATTACCTCGGTAATCCTTAATTATTTCACGTAAAAAGTATAATTTGTTGCCTCTAAACGACTTTATTCCCTCCCAATAATAACCTAAAAGCATTTTATCTTCATACTTGTTAAGTGAAGCGTTGATTGCGCTATTTGGCAGATCATCTCTATGCTCATCAATTACCCTGTAAAGCATGTCCATGCTATCTTTACCCCAAATTGATGTAAGTGCTTTCTCTAAGCTAATAGCCCCTTCAGCTATTAGAGCCGTATCTGCGCTGAAAGTTACATTAGCTAATCCAAGCATTTCCCATTTTTGGTTTTGTGCCATACCGCTAAAACACATTATTTTCATTGCTTTTACTGAATCAAGCCATACTTCGTTCTCAGATGAAACCCGGTCAAAATAATAAAGGGAGCTATCATAATTCTTATTAGTAAAGAACTCATAGCCTTTATTAAAATCATTTGGAGTAAGATTGCAGCTTTGGATCAGGACTATTAGTAAAAGAGGGAATGCGAATTTTAGTGTCAGTTTCATGTTTTTTTTTATAAAAGTACAATTTTGGTTTAAACAGTAATGTTAAAACAAAATATGTCAATAATTTATATCCTTAAATATAATAATTTAATTATCAGCAACTTATATTCGGAATGAGAATATACAGAAAGAGATCAATTCAACTAATTTTCAAAAAGGCACCTCAGAAAATAAGAGACCTTTTTTAATACACAGAACACCACTTAAAAAGCATAAGGAAATTGTTCCTCATGACGAATTAAGGTGCCATTTTCTGTTTTCTCTTAGAGCGACTTCTCTGATTATAAATTAGATACTGTACGCTTATTTTTACAATGTAAAATGAGTAGCACTATTTAAGCTTACTTCGATAATTTTTTCAATTAAAAAGATAATTAATGATTAATGATTAATGATTAATGAAAATAAGTAACGCACCTGTTTCAAATCTAATTTTCACTTCTTCTTCTATTGCTTTGTTTCGTGTTCCAATTTTTATACCGAAGGTTAAGTCTTTATTTTTTAATGGGTATAGCAATCCTCTAGTATTTACTCTTGTAGCTTTTGGAAATGGGATTAGCGAGATTGTTTTTTCGAAACAATTTGATAATGTAAGTTCATTCCTCCCAAAAAAGTAGGTTCCAAAGTCATCGAAAAAAGTAATTTTCAACTTGTCCTTCCATAGGATTGCAGTATGTAAATTCCCTAAAAAATGATCTTGTTCCTTTCCGCTTCCAGCAAAAACATCAATAGAATGATATTTTTTTTGATGTAAAAGGTGAAGTATTTTTTCGAAATCTGTGAAATCTTGATTTGGTGTATGTATGGTTTCTATGCTTATTGGTATGTCTTCTAAAGAATCAAAGTCCCCACTTATAAAATCAGGTTTTATATTGTTTTCTTTTAAATATTGGTATGCGCCATCTGTTGCACAAACGAGATCATAATTAGAACTGTTTGGAAGTTTTTTAGGCTTTTCACCATTTAATAACAAAAAAACTTTTTTGGTTTTCATAAACACAAAATTACCTAAAATGTAGGGAGAATATTTTCTCCTTTTTTTAGTATGTTAATTCCGATTTGAGATGCAACACTATTTTTATAAGCAACCATGGTATTTTTTTCGTGTGTTTGCCCAAAGCTCATATTGTAAAGCCACATAAAAGCGAAAAATACTGAAAAGAAAATATTGATTATTTGACCCATAGGACTACTGCTTTTTATTCTAAAATAGAAATACCATCTGTTTTACAGTCAAAGTTTGAATTGGTTATACCCAGAAAGTCTAAAATACTAGCTGATAAGTCAGTTTGATTACTCGTATAATTTTTTCTAAAACTCAATGTTGGGTGCTCAGCGAAAAAAATCGTCTTATTTATGTTAGGATTACTTGAGTCCCCATGACCTGTGCCTTCTCCGCCATGATCAGAAACAATAAAACAGATCCAATCTTCCCCATCTACCCTTTTAGTCTCAATCAGATTAAACAATTCATTTACATAAGAATCTAAGGTATTTAACGTATTTGCATATTCTTGCACACTAGGGCTGAATCCATAGTTATGTCCTGCTACGTCTAACTCATCAAAATGCAAGAAAACAACATCTGGAGAGACTGGGTTGGAGTTGATAAGTAGGTCTTTTGCCTTCTCAAAAACTAGAGAATCATTGATTGGTTCCGTAGGAGAAAAATCAGAGCAAGACGATAAAATATGATCATTTATAGGAGTCCAGTTTACAATAGATATAGTATTAATATTTTTACTAATACCCTCTATATAACTGAAAAAAGAAGGATATCTATCAAAGGTATTTCCTTCAAAACTATTATCTGTGACAGTATGTTTGTCATAGTGTACCCCTGTTAAAAGACTTGACCAATTTGGACCGCTGTATGTATCTCCTTCAACAGAATTAGCGGGTGTAAAATAAACATTGTTATTTAAGGAGAGGCTATGCATAAATGGGGTAATGTCTACTTGCATAGCATCACTCCTAAAACCATCGATACCAATAATAAGGACTTTACGTTTGATTTTGAGAGAATCTACGCTCGTTGAATTAGCATAATCATCACAATCAGGGACTTGGTCTTTTTTACATCCAATATGAAAAAAAAAGATGAAAAAAGTTAAAGCTGGGAATAGTTTTTTCATAATGCTTAAAATTAATAGCAGTAAGTTAAATGCGAGTAGATTCCGTAATTATTGTTTTTTTATAATTTTTAAGTTTTCCCCATTTGCTTTCAAAATATACATTCCGTCAGGTTGATTACTCAAATCGATACTAGTCTTGTTGGATAGCGTCGTTTTTCTTAAAACAATTTGACCATACAGATTCAATACCTCGCAATTAATTTCTGAAGCGTTTTTGCTGACAAGATAAAATTGAGAAGAACTAGGGTTTGGATATACTTTAACCGATTTTAGTTCTTCAACTTCTATTAGCTGAGCATTTGGTTGAAAAGTATAAAATTCATATTCAGCTCTTTCTGGAGAAAGAAAAACAGAGTTACTATTATGAGATCTGACATAAAACTTAATCTCTTCTCCACTTACTAGATAAGGGAGTTCAGCAGTATAGATTCCGTCATTTGCAAGAGCATCACCAAAAGACCCGTCATCGTGCATTGGGAATGAATTAAATTTTGAATTGTGTGGGCTTATGGTTGCCATTAACTCTACCTGGGTTGGGTTTGAAACCATTGCTTCTACAAAATAACCATTCATACTTACTTGACTTATGACAGGGTTTGTCTGTGCTATTTCTGACAGATTTGATAGGTAAGAGTTACGTGCATTTATACTAGATATTATACCTCCAAACCCCCAATTAGACCAAATAGCATTGTCTACATTTTCGTAAAATTGATTGATGTTAAAAAGTTTATATGGATCAGCTATAACTGATTGTTCAGCAATACTTTGGAGCTGATCTATCTCATTATTAATTGCTGAAGTATTGCTCATCGTCTCATTAAGAACGGTTCGAAGATGCGCCGTATATATTTTTCGGTATAAAGGATGATTCAATAGATAATCTAATAGAGGTCTTTCACCTATTGAAAATTGTGTTCCATATGGGTCATAGTTATATACTGGATCAGGGTTCCAGAAGTCGAATCCAAGAATTGCTCCTGTAAAGCTTTCGCTTAAATCCCAAGGAATCATTTGAAAAAGCCCATCTTCTGTTTGATATAGGTAATAGTTATGTATGTAATATCCGTTATAAGTATCCAGGTTTAATGTTGCAGTGTTTACCGCAAAAGCCCATAAAGCTCTATCAATATTTAAAATACTATCTAATTCTGTAGTATTAAATTTTAGTGTATAAACAAGTCGCATAAGCTGCTCCCAACCATGTTCAGATTTTAAGTTATAACTATTGTAGTAAAGAGTACTATCCGCTCCAAGCCAACGAAGACTTGGTGGAGGACCTGACGCAGGGGTAGGGCTAGGGTCGCAAAACATGTCTATTGGGTCGCACTTGAACAATACTCCTTCTTTTTCTCCAAAATGCTTTTCACAAAATTGTTTGTTAATAGATTCAGTATTTACATAAAGCCCTAGGTAATCGTCTTGTACATGAAGTTTCAATAAATTAGCCTCTGGTGTTGGAAGATACTTCCTATAAATTTTACTAGCTATAAATTCTTTTGAAAATGTTGGGTCAAGCCAAGCATTAGCAAGCTTTATTTTTTTTTTACCCATTAAGGTTTGTCCAGATAGCCAATAGTTCATGTCTATATTGTATGGAACTTTAGGGTTCTGAACGTCATTCGGCAAACAAAATGTTGAATTTCCTTTATATCGAACCCCAACAAAATCATGAAGAATTCCACTTAGATTAACTGTTGCAGGAATCCTATAAGACGGGTTGTTGAAAAATGATTCAACCAAAGTATCATGGTAATTAGCTTCATAAAAATTGATGTAAAGATCTCTAATAGAGTCTTTGTCAAAAAGCCCCCCCTGTGCTTCGTAAAGGTTTTGGGGGTTGTAAATACTTTGTGTGTTTCCAGACAGCGAAATGAAAAGAGTAATAAAAAGTACTTTTAAGCTTAAAAAACAGCTAACATCATTGATGTTACGGAGTGGGGGTATAAATTTATTCATGACTGGCTAAGTTACACTATTTATGATTAATGGTTGAAAAAAACACATCATATTGAGATATGAAAAAAGAGTCTTCTCCTTTCAGTGTTTGTTTTTTTGTCAAATATTGACATGTAAATAGGCAGGGATAACCAAGGAGATGAGAGTCATCGAGAGAGTAAATAAATAGTGGATTTAATGATAGATAGGAGGGAATTCTAGTATTGTGTAAAGCTTTTTTAACAAAGGAATTAATATCTAATTTGTATATTTATACAGTCAAAATGATGATCCCAATAAAATTTAAAAAAATAAAAAAGATGATTAGGATTGCAATTTCTTTACTTATAGTGGTCTCTTCATGTGTTTATAGCGCTCCTGTAACTACAACGAATGGAGCTACTAATACTAAAGTTTCAGCTTCTACCTCAGAATCTTTAGTCCTAACAGAAGGCATTTCTCCACGATATAAAGACGGAACTAACGAGCAAAACAAGGGTGATAAGTCAGGTATAGTTAGGCTTCATGGAAATATTATAGCAGCAGAAGGGTCAATTATTTACATCTATGAAACTGAAGCTAGAAATAAAGCTCTTCTTGATAGTACTGAGATACAAGGGGGGATGTTCGACTTTAAGAAAATTAAAGCCAACCGTGGAGTTTATGAGCTTGTTCTGGGCGCAGATGCAAACAACAAAACTCAAATCATCTTAAATCCTGACGAAAGTGATGTCTACATTGAGTTTCAGTCAAACAAATTATCAGGAACTAAACTTTCCAACAGCTCTAGTGAAAACACAGCATGGTTTAAATACATAAAGCTAGAGAACAAGAATAATAAAGAGATTAAAAATCTCAGAAAAGTGATGAGAGGCAGCGCATACAAATATAGAATAGAGGAACAAATCAAAGTGAAAGAGCTAGAGCTAGTTATGAGTCAGCACGAAATGATGGATACATATGCTGGGACATACTTCGCTAAAATGATATCTTGGAAAAACCCAAAGTACAGTAATTCTATAGGGCGTTACTTCGAGGATTTAGACCCTCTTGATAACAGTCTTATTCACACAATGGCTATTAGTGAACGTATTCAGGCAATGATGATTAAATTTAGCAAGGGTGAAGAGAATGGCTTCCTAGCATGTGTCGACATCATTAAAGCTCACTTTGAACCTAATCCTGAAACTCTAGAAAGTGCACTTTATGCAATGCTTGACGGGTTTTATAACACAGGGAAAGAAGATATCTGCCAGTATATTCTAGATAATTATATTTTCGATGAAGACTGTGGAGCTGACTTAAGTGATGTCATCAGATCAAGAGCTCAAGGTATAATTAATCTTCAAATAGGAAAAACGCCTCCTAACTTCAATATAGAAGCTTATGGCGGAGGTAGAGTTAACTTGATGGAGACTGCCTCTAAAAACCAGTATACCCTTGTAATGTTTTGGGCATCATGGTGTCACAAATGTGAACAAGAAATACCAGCATTAGTTAAACTGCAGACTAAATGCGGAGCAAAAGGTTTTGAAGCTATCGGGGTTTCTATAGACCAAGTGCGCAAAAGTTGGACAGATATTATCGAAAATAGAGGTATGCAATACTTAAATGTTAGTCAACTTCAAGGATGGGATAGTCCTATTGTGAAAGACTATAAGATTACGGCAACTCCAACTTATTTCCTTTTAGACAATAAAGGTGAAATCGTTCTTAAGCCTAAACGTATTTATGAAGTTGAGGCATACTTAACTCAGAATCTTAAGTAAATCCTGTTTTATCAACTTTCTAAGTTGTCTTGAAGTTCATGCCCTCAACACCCTTTTTTATAGAGATATGATTTTATTTCCGCAGTGATTCCTCCGATTTTTGAGATAGGATTCCCTGTGAACAATTAGATGATAAAAGAGCAATTTTAAATTGCTTATATTTAAAGAGTAATTAAGACAGCTGCTATGAAAAAAGAAATGAAAATTCTATTTATACTATTAGCACTATTTGTATTTAATTCACATTCTCAAAAAGTGTTTTCTGTTGACTACGCTAGTCAAGCAGATATTAAAGTGTTTGTTGTTGACTATTCTAGTCAAGCAGATCTGAAAGTTTTTAAAGTAGACTATTCTAGTCAAGCAGGTAAAAATGATGGGGCCTGGTTTTTTGTCGACTATGCTAGTCAGTCGGATAAAAAGATATTTTTTGTTGACTATGCTAGTCAAGCAGATATTAAAGTTTTTTTTGTCGATTATAAAAGTCAATGTGGATGGGAACGGTCATCAAAAAAGCCATTTTTTTACTAAAGAAAAAAGCAACAAGAACACATTTAGGGCATTGAAATAAGGATATGTTAAAGTTTAGAATGTTGAACAGATCGTAAATTATATTTGCCACATGAAATTAATTCTTTCATCTTTTTTCGTTTTAACACTCCTTACGTGTATTCATCCAAATGAGAAGTTTTTTGTACAAAGTAATGTTCCAGTTTTTCAAGAAGATACTGAAGATACATGGACTATCGAAAAAGAATCTCAATTAAAAATTCCTATCGGATACTATGACCCAGCTATTGGATTTAAAGGGGAGCCACTTAAAACCCAACTAAACCTCATAATTAAAGACCATGTAGAATTTCCATATACTAGCAAGCGCACGGATGTTTGGGATATCCTTAAAGAAACAGACAGAGATACTTTAAACCCCAATAATGTTCTTTTGATTTATTCAGGGTGGTCTAAAGATGCCAATCTAGAGTATGATTCCGGTAGGGGCTGGTCAAGAGAACATGTTTGGGCTAAATCTCATGGTAATTTTGGAACAGTTTCAGGAGCAGGAACTGATGTACATGCCTTAAGGCCATGTGATGTAAGTGTTAATAGTGCTAGAAACAATCGTTGGTTTGCTGAATGCTCAGCAGAATATATTGACAGAGATGGACCAACAGGAAGTTATACAAGCAAATCGTTATGGGTTTGGAAGCCAAATAATGATGTAAAAGGAGATGTCGCTAGAATGATATTCTACATGGCTACTCGGTATGAAGGTTTTGGAACAGAACCAGACTTAGAAGTTGTTGATTATATTCCTGCTAAATCTAAATATAATGAGCCAGTTCATGCAAAATTATCAGATTTGATTCAGTGGCATTTAGATGACCCAGTTGATGATTGGGAAAGAAACAGAAATAACATCATTTATGGCAAATATCAGAAGAATAGAAATCCATTTATTGACCATCCTGAATATGCTGAACTTATTTGGGGTGCTATTCATGATTAAACAACAACTATAAGGTTTTTTATTCTATCCTAGGTTTATTTAAGGGAGATAGCCAATCTAATGGCAGGTGTTTTTGCGCAAATAAAAAGCACTGCCTTTGATGTTTCGATAAATTAAAAACCGCTAGCATAAGCGGTAAAATTTTTCATTATTAACTAATTATTATGAAATAATTTACGCTTCTGTTAGCGGCTCTTATATGGGTTTAGTTTCTAATGAAACCGGATATACTTCTTTAGTTATTTAATAAGGTTTTAACTGTATTTGCAATTATTTTCCCATCAGCTTTTCCAGCGAGCTTCCCTGACAAAACGCCCATTACTTTCCCCATATCTTGAAGGCCAGATGCACCAGTAGCAGATATAGCCGTTTCAACTTCTTTTTTTATTTCTTCTTCAGACATCATTTCTGGCATATATGCGTTAATAATCTCAGCTTCAAATTTTTCATCAGCTGCCAAGTCTTCACGGCCTTCTTTTATATACAGGTTGTAGGTCTCAACACGTTGTTTATGAAGCTTCATTACTATTTTCATAGCGGTAGCATCAGAGACCTCGCCTGTCCCTGCAGTTGCTTCTAAAAGAAGTTTG
>Ga0115004_10005141_pt1 | contig 10358 bp, 9 predicted proteins | sample ArcticOcean_MG_C_10_FD_88737 | JGI IMG/M metagenome (GOLD analysis project Ga0115004, IMG submission 88737) | Marine microbial communities from western Arctic Ocean - ArcticOcean_MG_CB11_90 | ecosystem: Environmental > Aquatic > Marine > Oceanic | place: Arctic Ocean: Canada Basin | collected... | reverse complement strand
CATCGAACACATTCGTCGTCTTTGGACACTCAACGTTCTTTAAAGAAATGATCGGTAGAAGTTTGAAGAACTGCGAAGTTGCCTCGTTGCAATTGTAAAAAGTTAGAAGAGAGAGAGTGAAAGAAATATTTAATAGCGATAGCACACACACTGACGAATGACACGACTGCATCAGTCATGACACAGGGAACATTTTTAGAGTAGAGATTGAAAAAAACTCTCCTCATATAAATAGTATTAATAAAGTACTAATATAATGATACAAACATCTCTCGTTACAGCGCAAAACTATTATAACAAAAAAAGGGTTCATTTTACGACTAATAACAATACTAATAAAAGTTCTTCTGCCGGGATAAGCTCGTCGTTTGCTTCCTCAACACCTAATATTGATGATGATGATGATTTCATCATATCGACGTGTTCAACAACAAAAATAACAAACAAACAATCACAAACAATGACGACGACGGAGGAAGAAAAAAGAAAAAGAAGAACGATAATTGCATCTATTGCAGTTTCGAATTTATTATTATTATTAGGATCATCCAATCAAGCATCCATGGCCGCAGCAGAACAAACAAAATTGACTGACGCAGAAATATATGACTTACAAATTGAAGCTTCTGACTCGTACAACCGCAAAGACTTCGCGAAGGCCAAAATAGCGTTGACAAAGTTAATTGAAAACGAACCGAACTCGGCTTCATGGCTCGAAGGGAGAGCTCAATGTAACGTAGATGATAAGAATTTTAGAGAAGCAATAGCGGATTATACGAGATGTCTAGAAATTATTGAAGCGAATGATCTCGGAGCAGAGGCGAGGCTAAGAGTAGGTAAAGCATTGGCCGAAGAAGGCGTGTATGAATTTGAGCCAGCTTTGATAGATTATAACAGAGCAATAGAATTGGCGACTATAGCAGGCTTTCGACCTGACCCGTACGTATTAAACTCGCGAGGAAATGTTCGTGGTTCCTTGAATGATTGGCAAGGCGCGAAAACAGACTACGAAGATTCTTTTGAAGCGTTCCAAGGCGCGAAGAATTTCCGAAATGGTTCGAGCACGACGCAGAGATTGGACGGTGCAATTTATGCCAGATCTAATGCAGCTTTAGCTACCGTAGAAATAGGAGATATCGATTCTGCTACGAAAGAATTGGAAGGACTCGTAAGGCGAGCTCCGAACTCTTCCGATGTGAGAGCCGCATTAGCCGCGCTTTATTGGAAAGCTGGGCGAAGAGAAGATGCGGAAGATCTTTGGAACGATGCCTGCGGGTTATATTTCGGTTGTGCGCAGTATAAAGATATAGATTACGTCAGGCGCATTCGCCGTTGGCCGCCGAGCATGGTTTCTTTACTTGAGAATTTCTTAAATCTACGTTGAAAATGACTTCTAAATATTGTACTACTTTCATAAGAATGCTTCTCCTGGAATTTTTGTGTCGCTACGCTCCGATTGCTTGGTCATGATAGGACGGGGCCCAGGGCCCCTATAATTTCGAATATTCATCCGGAGACAATAATTTCTTCATCGATATCGCGTGTATTTTATCCATCTCTGTCTTCAACGCAGTTGTTACTAAACGTTGCTTCGTTAAAGAGTTCTTCCCATCGAACGTTTTACTCACTAGACATTCTATTTCAAACGCGCTCCCGCAACTCCCACTAGTATCAGTGACTTTGACATGTGTTGCTTCTAAATGATCTTTCAATAATTGTTCGATCTTCTCAACTGATGACATCTCGCGTTAGGTATTATTATTATTGTGACGATGATATGTTTTTGTTTCGCATCATCAGGAATGTATCCCCATAGTTTTCATCACATCTTCTTCCGCTGCTATTACTTTTTCTTCTTCTTAATACTCGTAATAATATATCAATCAATATTAACTAATAATAATAAAGTAAACATAGTATGGCCGATCGAGAACGGAAATCCCTACGAGAACGAGCTCGAGACCAAGATGAACATCTTTATGAAACCGATAGAGGACTATTCAAAGATGTCATACCTAACTATTCACTAACGAACTCAACGACGAATTTATTATATTTAACAGATTTAGTTTTATTCTCACAAGGGCGAGATTTATGGGAGACTGATAAACAATTATATAGAACAAAAGAGGACTGCGATGAGATTAGTTTGATGAACGAAATCGAGAGACTGAAGAAATCGGCGTTCTTGTACGATGGGAATAATATGATGAGTAGCAAAAACAATAGGAAGAATGGAGACCTTGAAAATGATGAGGAGAAAGATAACGAGGACGCGCAGTGCGCTATTTGCTTGTCGAATTTCAGTGGTAAGTGCATACGATTAAGGTGTAATCATCAGTACCATGAAACGTGTATATTACAATCGCTAGAGAGAGAGAAAAGAGAATGTCCAATGTGTAGAGGCGCGATTTAGCGTTTTAGCGTTTATGTAGAAGGAGTTGTAGAAGGAGGAACAGCATTATCGGCGGAGGCTAACTCGTCGTGAATTATTTGAACTAAACCGATTGGATTATCTGTATGGACCCAGTGTCCGGCATTTTTCAAGACGTGATAATTCACCTTTTTCTCCTCCTTTAACGTTTCAATCCGTTTCATCGCATCTACGTTCCAATCAGAAGATTTCTCAGCTTTTATGATGTTTACGAAAACATTGTCATGATCTTTATCTTCCAACGCGTGCCATAAATTCCTTTTTTGAAAACTTTCATACAATGCGCGTAACACTTTTCTATCAAATTGCCATTGTAATTTACTATCTTTCGTTAAGACAAGATTCGATCCTAGCCACTCAATTATTGCGCTTGAAATCTTCATTGGTTCTAATTGTTCTCTCAAATAGTCACGATTCGGTATAATATCTGGTAAATTTTCAATCGCCCTCAAGATGAATTCTGCTCCAAACATATCTTTCTCGATCGCATATGGCACAGAATCAAGTGTGAATACTACTAGTTTCTTTTTCTTTCCATCATCACCGGCGTCGCGTTTTAACGCAGAATATTCGAGAGCAATTTTCCCGCCTAAAGAATGTCCAATAACGGCGTCAGGTATTACGTTATGATGTTCTTGATATCTTACTAAATCTTTCGCCGCATTTTCTATTGTATGTTCTCGATGTTCTTCTTGACCAAAATCATTTGGTGAGTTTCCATGTCCTCGTAAATCTATTAAATGAAACTCGTAACTGCTTTTAGGTATTTGTTGATGTCTAATCTTTTCCGCTAACGATTGTATTGGTCCACGCCAATTCTTCCCTTGACCCATTAATCCATGCAATACAAACACGTGTTTTGTTTTCTTCTCATTTGTTTCACTGTTCGTACTTGAACGAATAATCTGCGAACGAAGGACATTTTTTTCTCTCTCAATTGTTGTTGAAAGGGACAACCACTTTTTTTCTACTACTATTTGTATTCGTTCACGGTGTTCTGCTATTGGCGCCACTAAATCAATGAAGCGAGATAGTGAAGATACGAAAAGATTGTTTTTGTTTACTAATAATAATGATAATCGATGCCGTTTTAGTTTAATCATTTCTTATATTTAAATGATGATGATGAATATGAGTATATATGATAACAAATAAGGTTTGTTTTTATTCAAGAGTAACCAACAAATTTCTATTTCAGTATTTGTTGTGCATTTTGATGGCTAACTGGCTAATACGTAATACAATTGTGTATGTTTACAAATATGATTAAACACGCGCGCACACACGCGAAGACTTACTTTCTCCCAAAGAATGTGTTCTTCATGCCTTTACCTAAAGAGAGCAATCCTCCAATTACGCCTTCGCTCAAAGATCTCCTCTTCTCACTTTCTGGACCGTCGCCACGATCATCGTCGTCATCGTCTTCCTCTTCGTCCGATGTTTGGAATTCGTAGACGTCTTCGGTGTCGAATTGAATATCACGCGCGTTTACAGTTTTACCTCCTTTTCTTCCATCCATTTTAATTTTCGCTTTTTTGAAAATAACCGGTTGTCTTTCATGGGCGACATCAGCAGGACGTTTAGTGTTATCCTTGAACGGTATTTTCTTCAAATGTTCGACCGAAGGAGTGACGATTCTGTTTGGAGTGCGCTCGTCGTCGATCTCTTTAGCGTCATTTTTGCGCGATAATAATCCATCTTCTGTAATGATTGGTTTATATTGACCGAAATCTATATTCATTGAAGCGACGTCTAAGAACGTATTTCCAATCGACTGTTTTGCGTTTGTGCAATAGAGACTAAGTTCGTTCAGAAGAAGCGTTAAACTCTTCTCAAAATGATACCCAGACGTAGCCTGACCAGTGTTTTCTAAACTCTGATACCTCTTTTGAATATTATATCCAACGGCTGCGCTCCACTCTCCTTCCTTCTTTTCTTTAATCCAATAATTCCTCGTCCTCAACAACTGCTCGCGTTCGTTCTCTAGTCTTTGAAACTCGTCTTTCAATTGTATCGCCGCCGCGTGATCTCTTAACTTCTTCACGTACTTCTTCTTATCCCAAATGCGTAAGAACTCATCGAGTTCGCCTTGACAAAGTAATTCAACCAAGTGCGATAAAAATGCGTTTATCATCATCCCTAGTCTCGGCATAATCCTTAAATCCGTCTTCGGATGTCCCTTACGTAACTCGTCCAACTTCTTCAACAACGGGTATAACTCGAGTGAACGGATCTTGAAATCTCGCAAGGTCTCAGGGCATGAACAACTGCGTCTGACCTCGTCTAAGAGCATCCTGAACCCAAGTAGTCTCGGTATCCCTAAACTCTCGTCGTCCTCTATTAATTGTTTTCGAGCGATTCTGTAATACGCATGTTTTAAATCCGAGTGCACTTTATCCGAATTACATACATATTCCAATAACCATAAAGTTTTCAAACGTTTCAATGATATCGGTTGTTTCGTTGGGGAAACGTAACAGACCCCTGCTCCTCCTGCTCCTGCGAGATCAGTATGAGTGTTAATAGTATGTTCTCGTTGATTTTGTTCAGTACTGTGCGTCATTATTGCTGAAATCGATTGATTAATTAATTGATTCTTTATTACTATTGCTTGCGAGTTGTTCCTGATGCCGATATGCGTTCGTGTTTTAGTTTTTGTTTTTGTTTCCTGCTGATTTTAAATTTCAAACACAGCACGAACAGCGAACAGGGAAGAGAATCCACACAGACTGACACACAGACTGACAGATGCTAGACTTGCACAACCCTAAAAATGAATAGAATAATGATCTTCTTGCCTTCTTCCTGATGAACGCTGAAGTTCCTGATGCTGTCTTCGAGTCTTCTTCCTACTGATGTACTGATGTATTCCCCTATACTCTTCAAAGAAAGTTCACTGCATAGTTAGTGCATCAGCATCAGTTCTCTACTTCTTTACTAGAACGGCGCGTAGAAAAAAGCATAAAGACCGGAAACATGGACACTAATCGGCACCGCGAGAATTTTTAATGCGATATAGTACTCGTACAGAGAATATAAAAATAAAATGAGGAGAGGAAAATCTATCCTGAAAAGACTCGTCGCATTCGTTGTATCGACCATGATCACGTATTCAATATTACACTGTATTGGGAGTGATAGTGGTGATGATGAAGTTCGCAGTAGTGATTTCGATGGTGTTGCTGTTGAAGGAAGGCAGAAAATTGGGATTTCTACCCTAATAACTCATCCTGGCGACGATGATTTTGATGTTGGTAATGGTCGAAAGCGCGTGGTTTCTTCTCCTTCGCCTCCGCCTACTGCTCTAGACATTATTGCTGCTTCTTCTTCAAACAATCAGCAACAGCAGCTGTGGCCGCATACGACTTCGATGACGCGACCACCAACGAAGCAAGAAATAGAACAGGGGAAGGGGAAGTTTCATGTCATGTTAACCGCGAATGACGCACATTACGTCGCATGGCAATCGCGAATAATGTATCGAAGGTATTTGAAGATTATATCGAGCGGCGGCGCTACCGGCGCGTTTGGCGGGTTCACGAGAGTATTACATTGCGAACATCCAGATAATTTAATGGATGAGATTCCGAGCGTAGTCGTAGACCCACTTCCTAAAGGTGTTGACCAAGGATATGTCGTATTGAACAGACCGTTTGCGATTAAACAATGGCTAGAGAAGTATTATTTTGCAGAGGAATACGTGTTCATGACAGAACCGGATCATTTATATTTACGACCAATTCCGATGTTGGCGACACCTTTACAAGCGGCGGCGTTTCCATTCTTTTACATTAATCCGAAAGATCCGAAATTTACGCCCATAGTACAGAAATTCAATAAAGCAAACGCGGAGTTGAAAGATTTTGCGCCAATTGGGAATTCTCCAGTCATGATTCATAAAGCGCAATTAAAAAAAGTATGCACGGTTTGGGATACTTTAGCGATTGAAATGAAACACGATGAGGAAGCAAACGCTGCGTTTGGATGGGTGTTAGAAATGTGGGCTTATAGTATAGCATCAGCGCAAGTTGGCGTGAAATACGAATTAGTGACGGAGTTCATGTTACAACCACCGTGGGATAAAACAGAGAACGTTAAAAATGGAAAGCAAGGTTATATTTTGCATTACACGTATGGACAAGATTTTAACGAGCAAGGAAGATTCACTCCCGGTAAAGTTGGCGCTTGGCATTGGGATAAGAGAGACTTTACTTGGAAGAAGCCGCCTAAAGAGGGCTTTTTAATGCCCCCAGCTGGTACGCATCCTTTAACGGTCAAGCTCATGGAGATTATCAACGACGGCATTAAAGAACATCCTAACTGGTAAAGATTGATTTATTAGATAATTATTTTAGAAAATATAGTAACGCAATTTTAGCCCGCGTGCAAGGCGCAACATCGAACAGCACAATCTTTTCAACTAACTAACTCAGTCTTGATGCCCACACATAAAAAGAAAGAAAGAAATTTATTTAATATGAGTTCTTCGTCGTCGTCGTTACTATTATGTGAGGAAGTCTTGGAAAAGTTAAGACAAAGAAACGCAAGAGAGGTTCAACCATTCTCGAACGTCTTCAAGGCGAACATGAAAGCTCAAAAAAGCTTGAACGAGTTGCAGATTGAACTCGTTAAAATAAAACGGGAGTTAATAACTAAACAAGATGTGTTAACGATAGCTTTAGATGAACAATCGAAACAAAAACGAACGAAAGATAACACTGAGAAGGTGTCCAGATTACAAGAAGAACTCGCTAGTGCACATAAGAAGACATTGGAAGTGATGGAAATGGCATCGACTGCGAACAAAGAGCGCGAGAAAGCTCAAATCGAATTAGAGAAAACGCATACAGAGTTACAGAGGAAAAACCAAGAATTGAAAAATTTACGCGAGTCGTGCACGAACTTAGAGAACGAGCTTCACTTGGCACAGAAAGCTGGGCAGATCGCTGCGGCGGAAGCAGAATCTAGGAGGGAAGATAAATTAGCCGCGATTGAGAAATTTGAAAAATTAGAACAGGAAAATCAGCATCTCGTTGAACGCGTGATGGAGATGAAAATGAAAGAGGCGGAGAAGATGAATGAAATCAATGACCTTTATGAAGACTTGCAGAGACAGAAGAAGGCTTCGATTCTGAATTCAATCGCCATTGAAATGAATGCAACGGCTGCGACGAGCATGCGAGGACTTTCGCTCGATGCAGACATGAATTCAAATTCTGATTCGGTTCTTCTGAAGACGATACCAAATAGACAACATTTTCGATGCCAGATGGAAGGACCTATACATCGCGTTTCTTTTGTGAGATCAGGGGATATGTTAGGAACGTGCGGAGATGATAAGCGCGTTAGTCTTGTAGATATGAATTCTGGTCAAGTCACCGCGCACTTGGAAGGAGCTTTAGGAAGTCTTTTAGATATTTCGTTCTCCCCGGATGATAAATTTTGCATCGCCGGTGGCGTTGATAAAGCAATACAACTTTGGGAAATCTCTACTGGACGCGTAAAACATCGACTGACTGGACACTCTGATAAAGTAGTCGGTGTTGATTTTTGTCGCATGGATAAGCAAAAAGCTGTTTCGTGCTCTCATGATCGTACAATTCGAGAGTGGGATTTAACAAAAGGAATATGCGTTAGCTCTACGCCGTGCGCATCGAACGTAAATACAGTCGTTTATGGAGATACTTCGCAGTTTTTAGTGAGCGGACATTTAGATGGTGGAGTTCGGATTTGGGATCTGCGTCAACGCGGTGGTCAAATATCAAACGAAAAGAAGGGCGTTCACGACCAGCAAATAACTTCCATTCAAATGTTGTCGAGCGAGCGCGAAATTTTAACCTGTGGCCGCGATAACGTGATTAGAATATTAGATTTCAGAACGCTCGAAGTGTCTGGAGAAATCTCGAATGCGAGTTTTCGAGTTGGAACAAGCTGGACAAATCCATGCTTCTCTCCTAATCAATCGCACATCGCGTGCGGCGGTGTAGATGGAGCGATATTCATCTGGTCAGCTAAAGATCAAATTTTGAGAGCTACTTTGCGCGGCCACGACGCTGTCGTGGCTACGTGTGCGTGGAGCCCAAGCGGTCTTGCGAGTTGCGATAAAAACGGAAAATGCCTGCTTTGGAATTAGTTAGTTAGTTAGTTAAAAGTAGTAGCACTCTAGTAGAAGTACTGTACTACAGTAGTTTAGCTTTTAATATTATTATTATATATACTGGTAGTAAATTTTTAGAACATACGGTAGTCATCATATCATCATAAAGCAGAAATCGTAGAAATATCGTCGCTTTGTAGGAGAGTCTTCATAGATTGAAGGTTCTCGGACCAATTTGATAGACTATTTTTTAATTCACTCCACTGCTGTTTCCCAAAGACTCTTTGCGTAGATCGAGTGATCATGCAAACCTCTCTCACTTGATCCAATTTCGCACCGACTAAACCAGATGAAATACCCCGAACGACCCACTCTTCGCAATCGTTCATATCAATCTGTAACTTTTCACAAATCTCTTTATATGAAACTTCGTCCCCACCACTTCGAATACCACCAAGTGTGACTAAACGCATTTTTGTTAACGTCTCATCTTCGTTCAAACCGAGATCTTTCAAAACTGCGCCGTTTCCTTTCATAAATGATAAATAGTCAGCCACGTCTCTTGTTAAAAATATTTCAAGCAACTCGTATACTTTCGCATCTTTGCCCGATTTCAACGCTTGAATGGCTTTATAATCGAGTAAATCGCAGCTAGCGTTTGTTTGCAAACGAATATAACTCGCAATCGCGCTCTTTGCGGCTTCAGCAGATTCTCCAATACTATCTGGAGCGTTTTCAAACGCGGCCAAATATTTGAGCGTGAAATCAATCGATTTCTCCTCTTGACCATCAATAACTTTCAATAAATTCGAAATCTCTAAATATACGTTGCGCTCTGATCCATCATTGTTGTTCATTTGTTTCCATTCATCCATCGACTCTTCGACGTGTTGTACTAACGTCTCGACTAAGTTATCCATATTCGCATTCTTCACGTATTCAAGAATCTTACAAAACAATAAGAACTTTAACTCTAAATCGCTCGCCAAGTTATATAATTGCATCAAAATTCTCGATCTATACTCTACTTTCTGAGTCGTGCTCGACTTCGCCGCTTCTGAGATCATCTCGTACGCTTTTCTTTGTTCTACTTTCTCGAGCCTCTCTGCTACAGTGGCGGCGATTATGAACACTGTTTCCACATCATCAGCTTTTGCGTTGCTGAAGACTTTATCTGCGTTCTCTAATAATTTTGCGACTAATCGAGAGTCTAACGGTAATCGCGATACTTCTTTAGCATACTCTTCAGCCTCTTTAGCCTGCGCGTTCTCTAAATCTCTCACGTTATTGAGATAATCCCCTCCATGAGCTGCAGTGAAAACGAACCTTGCGGCGTTGATTATTGGTTCTTTATCATCAGCTCCGACGACTACGCATGATTGCTTTAATACTACTTTTGATTGTTGTTGTTGTTGTTGTTGTTGTTGAGTTGCCATTTTCCTGTTTATTATTATTGTTATTATTATTATCTAATAAGTGTGGCACTATGATCGATCAAAAGTCCTAAAACAAATAATAATAATAATAATAATAAAGGGCTTCAAGCTGTAAGTCAAGCAGCACGAGCATCAGTACTGTCAGTATAGCAGTACGAGTAATAATAGGTGCCTGGAAAATTATTGATGTGTGGGCAAAATTTCAAAAATCGCTCGCCCGTACTGGCCCGTCCCTTTCCTCCATAGAGCAGTCATCACTCGCTCTAACACACATAACATAAAACGATCGTCATCATCATAAGTCATAAACAATTAATAAAATATCAAGAGCACGGTTCAAGGAGGAGGGGGAGGAGGAGGACGACAACGAGTCCTGAATATGAACATGAAT
>Ga0115004_10005136_pt1 | contig 10360 bp, 7 predicted proteins | sample ArcticOcean_MG_C_10_FD_88737 | JGI IMG/M metagenome (GOLD analysis project Ga0115004, IMG submission 88737) | Marine microbial communities from western Arctic Ocean - ArcticOcean_MG_CB11_90 | ecosystem: Environmental > Aquatic > Marine > Oceanic | place: Arctic Ocean: Canada Basin | collected... | reverse complement strand
GCGGCGCCGATGCGGTGAAGCAGCAAACGGTCCGCATCAGCCAGCACTTCCTCCAAGTTAACCGCCGCGTCCGGCCACCGCCCCACCACGCGCTCGAACCCCTCCAGCGCGCACCGCGCCTCCCCGTACGCCTCCTCCATCGCCACGCCGCCCACGCCGTGCTTCCCCAGCGCGCTTACACAGGCGTGCAGCAGAGTTTCCCTCGCGGCTTCGATCCAGGACGCGACGTGCGGTGCGAAAATTTGTTTCGGGTCGAGCGCCACCGCGGCTGGTGAGCCGTTCGCGCCGGGGTACGGCGGGTGGTGCCCGCCCGGTTTCTTACCGGCGCCGTCGTACTCGTCGCTCACGTCCGCCGCGACCGCCGCTTCCTGAAGCTCGCACAGGGCGTCCACTAGGTCGATGGCTTCCGCACCGGGGGGGGCGGGAGGAGGGTTGCTGCTGAGCATCTTGCTCACGCACGCGCTCGCCTCGACGCAGTACACGCCTGCAGCGATTTGGGGAAGCAGGGTTCGGCCCGGAAGCACCTCGGCGTCCTGGATCTGGTGATCCACGCCTAGTTCGCGGCAAAGCCCCAGACACATCTGCGACAAACCCGCGAAGAGCCGCGCGTGCCCGGGGTCGCTAGGGTCCGAGACGTCGTTTTCGTTCCTGTTCCGGTCACCAAGAAACACGGAGTGGTGTCGTCGGTAACACGCCCTTGCCGCGGTTTGCAGGTGCGTCTGCAACTGCCGCAGCGCCTCCGGCGAGGTCGGGTCCCGCTGCAGGATCCGGCTGAGCTCCACCGCGATCGCGAGCGCCGGCGCGGGTTGCGTTTCCGGCAGCGCCTTGGCGATCCCCCTGGGTTCGTCTTCGCTTAGGTTCTTGTAGTTCTGGAAACAAACCCCAACGAGCTGCTCCACCGCCGTTATGATGCCGTCGAGCGCGTTCATCTCCGTCGCGGTGAGGCCGCCTGAGGCGTGTTCGCGCAAACACGGCGCCAAGTGGTCGAGAATCGACGCTAAGCAATCCGCGGTGGGCGTGGCGACGGCCAGGACGTGCCGCACGTACCGCAAAGAGGTGTGATTGGGAGACACGCCTTGCAGCTCGCTGAGCTCCCTTAGAAGCCACGCCCACGGGCCGTGCAGCGCCAACCGCCGGCGGTGGAACCCGAGCGCGCGCAAAGACGCGTTGAGCGCAACGTCGTACGCGGCGCTCGGGGGAAGCGGGCCGTTACCGGCGGCGCTCCAGCCGTTGCCTTCCACGGCGCTTCCGAACCCAGCCCCTCCCACGTCCCCCCTGCTTTCTCCCTGATTACCGTAGTCCAACGTCGTCAAAGGCGCACCCCAGTCGTACCCGCCGATCGGCTCGAGGTGCGCGGTGAATCGAAGGTAACCCTTTTCCTTGCCGTTGGCGTACCGCAACGGCAACTCCACGATGTTCCGCCCCTCGCCGGCCATGCGCGACACGTCTTCAAGGCTGGGCTTGCAGAACGCGATCTTGCCTTGCCCCAGGTCAACCTCGAACGCCAACGCGTCGTCCCCCGTGGCGAGACGGATGCGCGCGTCGCCGCATCCAACGTGAAGCGTCGCGGAATCGCCGCCGCCGCCTGAAGACGGGGAGGCGGCGAACGAGCTGTGGCGCTTACCGTCGCCGTCAGCGCACGCGCGTACGTGGCAGATGTCCCCGCGCGCGTGCGGCGTCGCCGTGGCCACCGCCGCTGCGGCGCGCGCGCCGCGTTCTTTCGCGGCGGCGTACACATCCCTTGGGTCCACGCCCCCCGTGAACCGCTTCCACCCCCTCGTGGTGATTGAAACCTCCGTGACGTCCACCGTAACCCCCGCCCACCGCTGTCCCCCTACCCCAACGTCCATCCCGTTCCCGGCTTTGTCTCTTCCGCTCGCGCCCTGCGCTTTGCCGCCGTCCTTGTCCTTGGCGCCGCCAAGAAGCGTCCCCGCGTTTCCACGCGACCCAACGAGAATGCCGTCCATCCCGAACCCGCGCCTCAGCTCCGCGCACCGGTCCGCCAGGAAGTGCACGGCCATGTCAACCTTGTGCTGCGGCGCGTTTGACCCGAGGCTTCCCTCCAGGCAAGCCTGGAGGCAGGCTTCGTAGGCCAAGATGCGCGCGCGCTCGTCTCCGCGCCACCCGCCGAGGTAACACCCGTCAGGGGCGGCACCAGCGAGTGCTACTTGGTTCATCACAGGAACCCCGATGAGCGCGTTAGGGCCGGCGTACAGCGACTGCGACTTCGCGTTGGTTTTCAGGGAGGCGTGCTGCTGCTGCTTCGCGTAGACCGGGCGCGTCGGGGACATCGGCGGCGCGGTGACTTTAACTTTCGAAGCCGCCACCGGGGTTACCCTGCTCGCATCCCGCGCATCAGGGTACTCGCCGCTTCCCGAGTCAACGCGGTTGTGGCGAGGACGCACTTGGTGGTGGGTGGGGTACGGCTGGTTCCCGCGGTACGCATCGTCGTCCCGCTGATACGACCCGTGTTCGCGCCGCCCGTCCTCGTCGCCATACCCCTCCCGCCCAGGGTTGCCGTGCTTGTCCGGTGACCCGACCCTCGTAACAGGAGCGGATACCGACCTTTCCCTCTCGGGGTGTCCACTCCGAGCGTTTCCCTGGTCCCCCAACCTCGCGGGCGTGCCGTACCCGTGCGTCGCGCCGGCGCCCGGCCACGCGCGCATCGGCGAGCCCCCCGGCGGCGGCGGCGCCGAGGGCGGCGACCCGATTCCCCGTCCGTCGTTGTACACCCCGTTGTCCGAGTTGTTGTGCAGCGCCTGGCCGTTCGCTTTCGCGGGCGAGCCCCACGGTGACGACGGCACGGAGTGAAACTCCTCTTGTGTGTTGTGAAACTCGTCTTCCGTTCGCGTGGAACCCGTGCTGGGGCGTCCTTGGGCGTACTGACCGTACTGATTTGTCATCGGCGCTTGCGCCGTCGACCCGGTGCCCGGCACGAAGCTGGTTTGCCGCCGTCTCTGCGCCTGCGCTTTCGCGGCGTTGGAATCTAACTGCCAGTTCGTTCCCTGGCCCCACGGGTCCCCCCCGCCGTCGCTGACTTCGCCCCGAGGTGGCGCGCCGTGGCCGCGGGTCACGGCAGCAGGCGGGCCCATGCTGCGCGTCCGGACGCCCGAGTTCGCGGGCTCGCCGTACGTGTGGCTCGGCGGCGCGCTCGGCGGTGAGTTAGGAGCCCCGGGGTAGTTGCTCCGGTTCGCTAACGGGGAGCCTTGCGGGCTGCCCGGCCCGCCGCGGTACGGCACCATCGTCGGGCCACCCATGGTCATACGTTTATTAGGCGCCCTGCCTGACATGCCCGCGAGCGCGGAAAGGGGGACGTTCTCGGTGTCTCCCGCGAGGTTCTGCATTGACGCGCGGATGCTGGTGCGACGGGGGGTGGTTCCCTGTGGAGGTGAACCCGGGGAGGGGTTAGGACGAGCGAAAGACACGCGCCGTAGTGCGGAGCCACGGAGCGGCCGCGGCGGTGTCGTACGTGGCACGGCGTCGGGGGGAAAAGAAAAGCGCCGGTCTCGGAAAAGGACCCATCTCGGAATGTGAAATGCGTCGACGCGGCACACACGGCGACGCACCTGCGTCACTCCGGCACCCCAGCCCCCCTGCGACCCCACGGGCTCGGCCCAAGGGTCCGACATCGTGGCTCGCTGCGCAAGGAGCGTACGTCGCGGGGACGAAAGCGTGGCGCGCGAGTTGTGATGAGCCATCGTCCCGAAGCATCCGAGACGGAAAAACACGGGACCTGCCGTTAGTTTTCCGCGACACGAAAATCGACCGTTTCGCGAAATGTGCCAACTTGGAAAGAAAGAGGTGATGAGACTTGACTCGTCCAAGCGCTTGCCTGGGCGCGCGAGAAGCGTCGGCCTGGGGACGGGGACCGAGCAAGAGAAAGAGCAAGAATTTCAACAAAGTTTACGCAATTCAACAAAAGATTTCATCACTCGTTCGCAACTCGTCCCTGGTTTTGCGGTGTCGCGCTTGCGTCCGGGAAGCGCGCTCCCTCGCCTAAAAAATAACGCATATTTTTATTTCTCGGTTGAGTATCGTTCAATCGGCGTTACGCACGACGGGTACGCCGCGCCCGCCTTCCATTCACCTATAGCCCATCATGAACTCGCCGTGGAACTTCGTGATTTTCTGCACCACGTCTGCGATGTCGGCCTCCGCGGGAAGGAACGTGGTTCGAAAGTGCCACGTGTTTTCGCGTTGTCCGAACCCCGATCCCGGCACCACCACGATCCCGGTGTTTTCAAGAAGCTTCATGCAGTAAAGCGCGTCGGGGGCCATCCCTGCCGTGACGGCTTCCAAAATGTGCTTCGCAGGGAGCGTGATTTTCGGGAACGCGTACATGCTTCCCTGCGCCGGGTTGCAGCTCACGCCCTCTAACGTGTTCAGGCCGTCCACCAAAGTTGCGGCGCGGCGTTTCAGGGACGCCAAGATGTCATCTTTCTCCTGTTTGAATTTTGCGAAGCTCGCGTCGCCTTCCACGGGCGGCTGCATCACGAGGCCCATGACGATTTGCCCGGATAAGTTGGGACATAGCCCCACGGAGGCGAGCTTGTACAGCTCGGCCATGACGTCCTTGTCGAACCCGTTCAACTCCATGTACCCGCCCCTTCGGCCGCACTCGCCGTAAAACCCTTTCGAGGTGGACTGCAGGCTCGCCAGAGCAATGTTCGCCCCCATGTCCCTCATCACTTTTTTGAACGAAGTGAACGCCTTGCCCTCCGCGTACAAGTTCTCCTGGTACACCTCGTCCGCCACGAGCAGCAAGCCCTCGCGCTCGCAGAATTTGACCACCGCCTGCTGGTTCGCCAGGTCCAAGGCAGCGCCAGTGGGGTTCCCGGGGTTGATCACCACGAGCGCACGCACGCACTTCCCCTCGGAACGGGCTTGTGGGATTAACAAGAAAGTGTCAGTTATCAGTCACGTATGGGCAATCGCGAACGGCGGAACGTGTTGGGTGGGAAAGCCCCGCACCTTTGTCCGTTTGCGACTTCAGCTCGGCAACGTCGAGGCCCCACTCTTTGTCTTCCTGGAGGTAGTACGGCAACAACGTCCCGCCGTAAAGCGCCAGGGTGGCGCTGTACAGGGGGTACTGCGGAATAGGCACAAGCACCGCGTCGTTCATGTCGCGAATCAAAGTTTTCATCAAGTAATGACACCCCACGCTGGCGCCATCCGTGAGCCACAGGTCTTCGATATCACAAGGGTGGCCGTCCCTTTTTTCGATCCCGTCGGCGACCATTTTCCGCAAAAACGCCACCCCCTTACTCTCGGAGTACGCCCCCGTCCCGCCCTTCATGTTCGCCAAGATGTCCCGGGCCTTTCGCCGCACGTCGTCCGGGAAAAGGCTCGCGGCCTCGGGGGTGTCCAGCATCTCGGGGAAATCGCAAAGCGCCAGGACTTGCCGGTAAAACGTGATGGGCTTCTGCCCCAGGCTCTGGGGGTTGCCGATGTTGCACATGACGATTTTGTCGAACGGGTACTTGGTTGGGTTGCTCGCCAGGTCGAGCTCGATAAGCCCCGCCTTCGCCACGATCGCGCCGCGCACCGCGTACTGCATGTCCTTCACGTTCTGGTTGATGGTGTCGATGGTGATGGACGACATGGTGCGGATCGTTCCGAACGAGGTTTTCGAGGCGACGCGCGTTTCTACGCCGCTCACGAAGAGCACGGGCGGGGGGGTGAGGCGGACGCTGGTGCGTAGGCGTCGCACCGCGCGGAACAGAGACGAGATGGTGGCGGGGGCACGACCTCGGGGAAGTCCGAGGGGAGGCGCGCGCGCGGGTGTGGCCAAAAGCTGACTCGGTAACGTTGCGAAACGCGACAGGCCGCGCGAAAAAACGCGTCCACCTCGGCACCCCCTGAAAATGTAACGCAGCAAATAGTCGGGCGAATCGCGAAACTCGAAATCGACTGCAGTGGGCAGATCGGCTTTTGGAAAACGCCAACGCGACGCTCAGACACGGTCGAACCGTGTTTGACTGCTTATCGAAGCCGAACATGGCGAAATGGAAATAAATTAAGACACATCTAGTGCAAACGATGTCCACGCGCTGTCCGCCGTCCGCCCCCGTTCCACTACACCTCCCCCTGCCCCTGAAGCACGGCCCTGCTCGCTAGCGCGATCCCTCTGTCCACCACGTCGCAGTATGAATTGTACGTGTCCCCGTCGGTGTCGATTGGGGCCCCCGCCCGTCGCCGCGCCGCGCGGCCGAGTTCGCCGAAGGACACGCCGTGGTCGGCGAGCCTCGCCGTTTCGTTTTCCGTCTCAACGAGCGCGGCGTGTAGCGCTTTTATGGTTTGCCTCAGCACAAGCGCTCGCGTGAAGCCAGCCGGAGTCGACGCCCTGGTTCGCATATCGTGGAACTTGGCACTCATGTCCCCCCTTTGGTCCCGGGCGGACAATGATGACCCAACCACGGAGCCGCCCACCGCGCCTGATCGGATGCCGGGGATGGAAAGCCCGTCCACGATTTTGGTACTCGGCGTGGCGCTCGTGACGGCCAAATAACCCGACGCAGCACCCACAACCTTCGCTTCGAACTCAAGGAAACGAACCCAAACACCCTCGCGCTCGTACACCAGGGCGTTGGCGCGGAAATAGTCGTGGGTCTCAGTGGGGGCTGAGGTCGATCCTTGCTCTTCGGAAGCGCGGGGGAAAGGCGGAGTTCTTTTGGTTTCCTTCCCGCCGGCGCGGAACTCGCGCGTCGCGATTTCAAACGCGTGCCTTTCGAACTCATCGGGCGACCGGAGCGAACAATCTGTGTCCTCGTTCACGGCGACCCCAGCGATGGTCAACACGCGAATTTGGGTGGGCGGCCCGACGTACATGGTTCCGGGGGGGGGGGGGGGGGGGGGGCCCCCCGCCCCGCTGTGAAAACCCCCCCCGGCCGCGCCCCGCGCGGCCCCCCCGGGGGGCGCGGCGGGGGGGGGGGGGGGGGGGGGGCGGGGGGGGGGGGGGGGGGGGGGGGGGGGGGGGGGGGGGGGCACGCCGCGCTCGTGTCGAAATCGCCGCGAGGCGACTTCGCGCCGCAAGACCCTTCGTCCGGGACAGCTGTGTGTGGCGTGGTGGGCGCGTCTCGCGGCGGCGGCGGCGGCAAGGGTGCGAACATTGTTTCATCAACGGAAACCCCCGCGGGTCGTACCACCAAAACCGTGGCTTGCAGTTTGTGCACCGTCACTTTCGCGACCACCGCGTTTGCGCGCGACGTGCTCACCGATGCGCCGGCGGGAAGGGGACCGCCGATTGGGTTGCCGATTGGCACGGTGGTGGTACGTGCGTCGCGTTGCATTGAGAGCCGTGCGTTACCCTTGTTTCCGACGGGTGAATTACCACCGCCACCACCGCCGCCGCCGTCGGTGATCAACCTCTTCCCGCCATCCCGCGAATCCGGCGCGTCGTCAAACTCGGAATCCGAACCGCTTTCGTCTTCGTAAACCTTCGCCCGCTTATCCCGGTGCCGCCCGCCGTTGGTCTCGGTCTCCTTCCCTATCAACCCGCCGTTGGCGTCCGTGTCCTTCCCTATCAACCCTATCAACCCGTTTCGCAACCCACTAACGTCGGGTAACCCGTTTTCCCTCCACTTCTCCAGAATCCACCGGTTCAAATCATTGAGAAACAGCTCGGGGTCTTCGCACTCGGAGTTCGCGGCCATGACCGCGGCCACGGCGGCGCTCGTGAAACGCGTCAGCGCCGAAGTGACGCGCGCGTACCTGGTCATTGAGAAAGAAAAAGTGTCAGTCCCGTATGCGCAATCGCAGAGGCGGAGTGTACGAAGTGCGCTTTGCGTCGAAGTGCACTTTGCGTACATCTGGTGTCCAAAGAGTCGGTCTATGACAACCTGAGCGACTGACAACCTGAGTCAGAACTCGGTCTGTGAATGGGAAAGGAAATACGCACGTGCGGTACGGTCCGTCTGTTTTCTGCGACGCGAGGTCCCGCATTTCCCGGCAGGTCTCTTGGAACCTTCCCCAGGTGTGTCGCTGTGACCAGTTACCCATGCCCGCAAACAACGACTTCAGCGCCTTGTAGTTCACCGCCACGACGTGGTTGGTCCAGTCCTCGTCGATGAGTAAATCACCTTCCAGGTGTTCTTCGAGCCAGCACTGTTTCACGAACTGCAGCGCGTCCGCTAAACGACCGTACGACGCCACCGCGTCAGCCGCGTTATCCGGGTCCGCGTTTGGCAAATCGCTTTTCGCGACGTTCACCGCGTGCGCGGCAACCCACGCGCTTCGTATCGCAAGCAGCACGTCGTGTGGGGAAGCCAACGATCCGGACTTGGCCCTTGACAACACGGTGTTCAAATCAAGATCAACCGCGACGCGGGTCGTGTTCGTGTTGTCCTCCCGCGCCAAGTGGTCACGCGCGCGACTCACCGCGCGAACCGCGTCTTCCATCATGGGCCCACGCGTGCACGGAAAGGCACGCGAGGTGTGCGGGGGGGGCAACCGCGCGACGCGAAGTGGGCACGGGAGCGCGTTCCTGCCACGTGCGTGGACTGTCGATTTTGAAAAGGAAAAAATCTTCCCAAGTACAGCAGTTTACTTTCGCCAGTACACTGTTAGGTTGGGTACTGGCGTCCATCGAAATAGGGGCCATCACCGCGATTTTTTAGGGTGGGCCACCGGAGGATGTCCACCACAACCGGGATTTTAGGGTGGGGGGTGGGGGTTGGGTTTAGGGGATGGGTTTAGGTACCCCAAAGAACGTTGTAAACTGGGTACTTTTTTGGAAAAATCGTTTTTCCTTGGAAGCCAGAGTGCGGGTTCGACTAGAAGAATTCCCATAAAAAGAAAAGGACGTTTGTCTTTTTTGTTGTCTTTTTTGTAGACAACGCTGAACCAAGGGGTCGGCGCCCTGTCCGTGACGTTCGCGCGGTGGCCGTCCGCAAGCCTTTCAGGGAACACCGATAATCAGCAACGGCGCTCAGGAAACCGATGTTCGTGCCTTTTCGGGAAGTCACAGTCGAGGTTGAGCGGTACGCGCTAGGGACGATCGGCGGATCGGAAGCAAGGTTGCCATTCAAAAAAAAGAATTTGTTCGACGTTTAAAAAAGTAAAGCGTGCGATCGGGTGGGACCAAACAGTTGGAGACGCGCTTCGTCGCTGCAGCCGCTGGGAGGGAACTCGTGTGAATCTGCCTGTCTTGCCCTTGGCGATGGGTGAGGACGAGCATGATTCAGCAGGCGCTCCCAGCGCGTCTCAGCAAACCAAACACACGGAAACACATGCTCTGATCGCGGAACTCAAGAAAACTCTTCACGATCGGCGATCGACGCAACTGACGCTGCAGACGAACCTCCCATCGGGTCGCGATTACGATCAAGCGCGCGGCAAGGTGGTCGGCGCGAGGATGAGCATTCTCGCTCGCGGCAAAGCGCTGTACGAAGCCGCGTACGTGACCACGAAGCGAACCCCGAAAACGAGGGTGGATTTCAACAAAAACAACAAGGAGGAGTTGGATCTGATCGCGGAGGAGGAGTTCCTCGCGGTTTCCAGGCACAAGAAAATCGTGGATGACGAAGAAACAAGAGTTGCGGCGCTCGCAAGAATAACCGCGTCAATCGAGACGATTGAAAATATGATCCTCAACGCGCAGATGCGGACGTTACCGGAGTCGCCCGGGCCGTCGCAAATCACGCACAGCAAAAGCACGGCGACGAAGACGAATGCCAAAAAGAGCCGCAGGATCGAGTCGCGGGAGAGTCTTCTGAGGGACGATCTCGAAGACGAAGAGGACCCGGCGAGAGCGAAGACAAGACAGGAAACGGAAGACGAAGAGGTACGGCAAGCCACCCAGGCGGGTAGACTACAAGGCCTGCACGACGAAATCAACAAGAACTTTATGGAGATCGTGCGGCGCAACCAACAAGACCGATAGTCCACTAGACTAGCCAGCGAAACGCAGACAGGAAGAGACAGACGCCGAAATACGGCAAGCTACCCAGGCGGGTAGTTTACAAGGCCTCCACGACGAAATCAACAAGAACTTTGTGGAGATCGGGCAACGCAACCAACAAGAACGATAGCAATAGACTACTTAATAGCAAGACCAATATTGCCGCAGAGATCGCTCCGCTCAAAACCCGAACCACCCTCCCTTTGTTTTTTGCTTCGGTTCCGGCTTCGTGGGTTCCGTCGGTTTTGTGGGGGTCGCGGAGACGGCAGGTCCTGGTGTGTTTCCTGGGTGTTTTTTCGGCGGATCCTTGGGCGATTTCAACGGAGACGCGGGAACCGGGGAAACCGTTTTTTCACCCTCCGAATCGCCATCCGAATCGCCGTCGTCCGATTCCAACTCGTCGTCGTACGTCACCGCCGGCGCCCCCCGGTCCGGCTTGGTTTGGTCCACGAACCTTTTCGG
>Ga0115004_10005135_pt1 | contig 10360 bp, 9 predicted proteins | sample ArcticOcean_MG_C_10_FD_88737 | JGI IMG/M metagenome (GOLD analysis project Ga0115004, IMG submission 88737) | Marine microbial communities from western Arctic Ocean - ArcticOcean_MG_CB11_90 | ecosystem: Environmental > Aquatic > Marine > Oceanic | place: Arctic Ocean: Canada Basin | collected... | reverse complement strand
TCAAGTTGCAGAAGCATTTAAGCGCTACGCCAAGCACATTCCCGGATTCAACGTGCTGGCTATTTATGGTGGTCAAGATTACTCGGGACAAATCCGCCAACTAAAACGCGGCGTACACGTTGTTGTCGGTACTCCCGGTCGTGTCATGGACCATATGCGTAAAGGCACCTTGAAGTTAGATGGGCTGCAAGCCTTAGTCCTAGATGAAGCCGACGAAATGTTGCGCATGGGCTTTGTCGACGAAGTGGAATGGATACTTGAGCAAACCCCGCCAAAACGTCAAATGGCCCTTTTCTCGGCAACCATGCCAAAAGAGATTCAACGCATTGCGCGACGACATTTAGAGGACCCTCAAGAAGTTTCCATCAAAGCCAAGACCGCAACTGCAGAGACCATACGACAGCGTTATTGGTTGGTTAGTGGTTTGCGCAAGCTAGAAGCCCTCACGCGGATTTTAGAAGTAGAAGATTTTGATGGCATTTTGATTTTCGTACGCACCAAACTGGCTACCTCAGAACTTGCGGAGCAATTAGAAGCACGCGGCCACGCCGCTGCTGCCATGAATGGCGATATGGCGCAAAAATCTCGGGAACAAATGGTTGCCCGTCTGAAATCTGGCAGCCTAGATATTCTGGTCGCCACTGACGTTGCCGCGCGTGGTCTTGATGTGGATCGTATAAGCCACGTCATCAACTACGACATTCCCTACGATACTGAAGCCTATATCCACCGCATCGGACGTACTGGTCGGGCTGGAAGAAAAGGTGATGCAATCCTATTTGTCGCGCCCCGAGAAAGAAGAATGCTCGGCGCCATTGAACGCGCTACCCGACAAAAGATTACAGAGCTGGAGTTACCTAGCACTGAAACCGTGAATAAGAAGCGCATTGCTGATTTCAAACAAAAGATCACCGATACCATAGCCAAAGGTCATCTTGCGTTTATGCGCGGGATCATCGAGGAATACCAAAGCGAAACCGAAGCCTCAGCTATGGATATCGCTGCGGCAATGGCTAACATCTCTCAAGGCGACCAAACCCTGCTTATGGCGCCAGAGAAGAAGCAGCCAAACAAGCCTAGAAATGACAATAGAGATTCTCTAGAGCCACGCAACAACCGTGGGCGACAGCGCGAACGCGCACCCAGAGCGGAACGAACCGAAAGAGGTAACCGACCAGAGCGCTCAGAACGCTCTTCTGGTGGCAGTAGAGATATGGACCTTGAGTTGTTTCGTATTGAAGTGGGACGCGAACATGGCGTTGAGCCAAGTAATATTGTCGGCGCTATTGCCAATGAAGCAGGTTTGGACGCAAGAAATATTGGGCATATCTCGATAAATGATAATTTCAGCATGGTTGAGCTGCCAGCAGGCATGCCGAAAGACGTTTTTGGCGATCTGCGTAAAGTTTGGGTTTGCGGACAACAATTGCGCATTAGCCGCGATGGCGAAGGACCAAGTGGCCCAATAAAAGACGGACGCCCGCCTCGCGCAGAGTCAAAACCTCGCCGGAAGGGTCCTCAAGGAGACGATGTTAAATCGGAGAAAAAGCGCGCACCTAAATCTAGGAGCAAAGCTAACTCAGCAGAAGCCAGGCCAGGCAGCCCTGAGGCAAAGAAAAAACCCGCGAAAAGAACTCCTAAGCCAGTAGACAGCGACAGCTAGAAACACGCCAATATATGCATGCCCTCTGAGATGAGGGCTGCTATTGCACTTTATCAGAGTCAGAGTCAGAACCAGAGTCAGAGCCAGAATCTCGACTCTTATCTATAAGCCACCTCACAAGCCTAGAAAAAACGTACATATACGCCAACAAGCCCACGGTGAACAAGCCAGCATTTCTTGTTGGCGGCAGAAAATAGCTGACCGCCAAAAACCCCAAAACGAAGGCTATAATCGTGCCGAAGAAAATCACTAAGTCTTTTGCTAATCCTGTGAATGTGGGCTCGTTCATAAACCTGAGTTATTCCTAAGTTTGATTACTTTTATACGACACCCACCAGAAAAACCACAGCAGCAAATTAGAGATCAACATATAACAGCATTTCTCTAAAAATACGCAGCGCACGTGCTCCAGGCAGAGTACCCAAAGGGCGGAAATAAGCCTCGAGCTTAACCTTTAGCACTTGGCGTCACGCGGCTACTGAGGTTTAATTGCAAAGACAACCGCATAGAAGATGGAAGCATTGAACTCTTTAACTTTTTCACCCTCGCAGCACGCATTGAACTACAGCCACACCTGCGCTGCCAATAGAGCGTACTTAGACTTAAACATGATTATCGCTGTAGCGGCAAACTTGGTCACACAACTATGATTATTTGGGTAGATGCCGATGCCTGCCCCAATATGGTTAAGCAGGTATTGTTTAAAGCAGCCGAAAGGCTGTCTTTAAAGACTATCTTGGTTGCGAATCAATATATTGCTACACCGCCGTCAAAGGTTATCTCCGCGATACAAGTGCCCCAAGGATTCGATGTAGCGGATGATGCCATCGTGCAAAAGATGTCCGCTGGAGACCTGGTGATCACCGCAGACATTCCACTGGCGGCAGAAGTCGTAGGCAAAGGCGGCACCGCCCTTAACCCGCGAGGCACACTCTATACCAAAGAAAACGTGAAGGATTTCTTAGTAAGGCGTAACCGCGCTGAGGAGTTGCGTGACAATGGATTGATCAGTGGCGGACCACCCGCGTTAGACAAAAAAGACATACAGGCCTTTGCCAACACCCTGGACAAATTTCTCGCCCAAGCGGCTAGATAGAGTGCTCGACCGACATTTCGCAGTTGAGCACCTATTGGTCGGTGGTTACCCGTAAAACCACATAGCGCTACTTAAAATTACCTAGAACTGGCTAGAACTACCTAGAACTACCTAGAACTACCTAGAGGTAATTAGCACTACATAGGACTATTGGGCACTGTGCATCGCGTACAAAACTCTGCCTCGACAGCACAAGACGCCCAGATTGTTCACTATATCGACATCTACAGTACTCAGCTGACGCCCGCGTTTAACCACTGTAGCAATTGCATCTACCCACTCGCCCTGAGCCTGACGCAAATAAGTAATAGAAAGATCCGCAGTACCGGCAGGTTCTGTGCCTGGAAATGCCTTGCTAAATATCGCAACGATCGCCGCCATATCTACCATAGTTGCCAGCACCCCTCCGTTCACACTACCGCCAATACCGGTGGGCGTGGTTTCAGTTTTCAACAAACGCAAACGCCCATAATCTGGCTTCACTTCAGCCACGGTTAGGCCTAAATACTTATGCAAAGGTATGTCATCGAAGCGCTCTAAAAAACCCTCGGTACCCTCTGATTTCTCTTCGTTTGCGGACAAAAGCCTCTCCTTGTTAATTTTTTTTCGCGTTGGAAAATTCTGCTAGCAGACCATATAGCAGCATCACTTACTTAGTCACCTGATTTGAGAGGCTAACGTAGTACTTCGCGGCATGATTTAATAAAGATCATCCAAGCCAGTGTTAAGCCTGAAATAATCGTTGAAAGAAAAGAAAGCCCCATGGTTAGTGGCAATCACTCGCAGAGATGGCTAGAATGCTCTCCCCTTCGAGGGCTGGGTGGCAGAGTGGTCATGCAGCGGACTGCAACTCCGTTAACGCCGGTTCGATTCCGACCCCAGCCTCCATTATTCATTCTCAACACCTCAACCAAAACCCATTCTTGGCCCCCAAAAGAACATCACCAGTCAGATTTAGCTACTCCTTGCAAATTAGGTACGTCAGCCTTTTGCCTAATGCATAAGGAGTTCGTCTGATGAAAATTTAATTTTTTGTACTGTTGGTTTCCAATTTTTTCGCTCTACCCCACGCCAATGCTAGCGATAAAGTCATTGAGGGTCTGATTATAGATTGTAATTGCCCGACATTTTATTCCACCGCCTACGGCACCAGAGGCGGTGGACCCGAAGGGGGCTCCTATTTTTCTGACTATTTTGGCTTCGGGTACTAAAGTGCTAATGGCTACGCCGAGATAAACGAATTTGAGTACTCTTATGTGAGCTCCAACCCGCCCACCATAATTTTCAATCTCCTTATTAAGATCAAGAACAGGAGCCTTACAGCGACATTTACCCAAAGGAAGATTACCTGCAGCAGGTTTTAGATAATTTTTTAGCCAGCGAACTAAACAACACTCAAAAAAGATTAGTCGAACAAACCTTGCTGGAGCGCACAAAAACAACCCGCACCGATTTTTTGATACACACCGTCTTTGACCACATTCGTTACTACAACGATGCTCTTGCAAAGCAAATGGCTGGGTTTTTGCTCGTTAGAGCTCTAAGCCCGCACCACTCGGAGTTTAACGGCGATGAACGTGCCAAGGCCAACTACGGCTACGACCAATACTTAGACCAAGTCCTCAAGCGCGGATACGAATTAGAAGCTAAGTTGACCAGTGAGGAGCTGAATTTGGCATATGAGTAGCAAAGGGAATTTTTTTCCAGATCTGAACGAAAGCTACGTTGAGGATTTGCGTTCTTGGGCTGAATACGACGGCACTAAAGCGCCTCCCGAACAATAAGAACCCAATGTTCGTGGGCCAACTGAGACTTCTATTAAGGCCTTTGCAGCCCTACTTATGTTCCATCAGCGACGACCAACCCTTAGTATGGCGAATAAGCTAGCGCCAGCTCTTCATGCGCGAACTCAACTTCATGTTCATAATTCGCTCCACTAAGGCTATCGCCCTAAACCAACCTAAGGAAAACCTCGCCCTCACACGCGGCATCTCTCTCCACAGGAGCATACTTTTTTGCTTTTATACCGGCTTTCAGTCCTTAGATTGCAACCCCCCACGCAGTGAGGGCCATGCTGCTCGAAGGTATTGGGTCATGGACCACAGAGTCATCACAGCAGCCAAATAGAGCATTAAGTAACCAATTTGCACCCAAAGCGAGGTCATGACCGGCGGGTAAGACAATAAAATCGATATAGCAATCATTTGCAGCGTAGTCTTAATTTTGCCCAAGTAACTCACAGCAATGGTCACAGAGCTGTTCATTTCTGCCATCCATTCGCGCAGCGCGCTGATCACAATTTCTCTGCCAATAATAACCAAACTCGGCAAGGTCAGCCAAATTGAATTGTGGTGGGCAATAAGTATTACTAAAGCAGACACAACAATAAGCTTGTCCGCAACGGGGTCAATGAACGCACCGAAAGGCGTTGTTTGATTGAGCTTGCGCGCCAGATATCCATCTAACCAATCTGTAGCAGCAGCTAACGCAAACAGCGTTGCGGCGGCCAAATAGCTCCAGCTATTTGCCATGAGAAAAATAACGACAAAAACTGGAATAAGCAGGATTCGTACGATGGTAATGATATTCGGTAGATTCAAAGGTTAGTTCCGCGTTTGAATGAATTTCTAAAAAAGGCTATCGAAGCGCTAGTGTAGCGCATCGTAAATCTGGCTGGCGATGTTTGGGCTAATACTGGGTACTTTTGCCAGTTCTTCTGCGCTAGCCCCCCTTATGCCTGCCGGACTGCCAAAATGGATCAATAATTGTCTGCGTCTTTTCGGACCAACACCAGGGATATGTTCTAGTTCTGACTGTTTTCTAGCTTTACCACGGCGCTCTCTGTGTCCAGTGATGGCAAACCGGTGTGCCTCATCTCTAATATGCTGTAACAGGTGCCCTGCCTCAGACCGACCATCTATAGGTATCTCTTTTTCACCGAGAAAAAAACGTTCTAGCCCTGACTTGCGACCCGGACCTTTGGCAATACCCAAAATCTGCACATCATCGATTTGCAGATCGCTTAATACATCTAGGGCAATGCGCACTTGGCCCAAGCCGCCATCAATCACTAACACGTCTGGCAGCTGTCCCTCGCCTTTTTTCAAACGGGTGTAGCGGCGGCGTAACGCTTGATCCATCGCAGCATAATCATCGCCGCCAGTAATATCTTCAATATTAAATTTTCGGTAATCCGATTTCAGCGGGCCATTGCTGTCGAAAACCACACAGGACGCAACCGTCGCTTCGCCGGAGGTATGACTGATGTCGAAACACTCCAAGCGCTCGGGCATGGAGTCCATTTTAAGTGCGTCTTGAAGATTCATAAATCGAGCGAGTACATGGCTTTTATCTGCTAAGTGACTCTTTATATTCAAAACAGCGTTATCTGTGGCAAGTGTAAGCCAACGCGCACGCTGACCTCGTACATCAGCGCTAACGGCCACTTTTCTACCCGCCTTTTCTGCCAGCGCAGTTTCAAACACATCAACATCAGGAGTAACGCCACAAATTACTATGGCCTTCGGCACCTCGCGTTGCTCAGAAGCAAAATAATACTGAGATAAAAAGGCCTCCAAAAATTCTGCTGGACTCAACTCTAAGCCATTTTTACTGTAATAGGCGCGTTGCCCCAACACTTGCCCGCCCCGGACAAACAATCCTTGGATGCAACATTGACCTGCCTCTTCGGCAAAACCAAATACATCTACGTCGCCTACCGAACCGTGGACATATTGACGCTCTGTAATTTTTCTCAACTGAAGAATTTGGTCACGATAGCCAGCGGCCCGCTCGTACTCCATGTTCCCTGCTGCATCGTTCATTTTCTGCTTGAACTGCTGCAAGACGGTGTCACTTTTGCCACCCAAAAAAAGCGTCGCCAACTCGACGTCGTCTTGATAGTCGGCAACTGCAACTTTGTTTACACAGGGTGCACTACAACGCTTTATCTGATGCTGCAAACAAGGTCGAGAGCGATTCTTAAAGAAGGTGTCATCACACTGCCGCAACAAAAATAGTTTTTGCAAAATACTCAAACTGTCGCGTACTGACGAAGCCGACGGAAACGGCCCGAAATAGCGACCGTCTTTTTTCTTCGTACCACGATGGAATGCCAAGCGTGGAAACTCCGCATGAGAAGAGATGTGAATATAAGGGTAGGATTTGTCATCACGCAGCAAAATGTTGTATGGCGGGCGTTGCGTCTTTATCAGACTTTGTTCCAACAACAAGGCTTCGGTTTCACTTTGCGTGACAGTAATCTCAATTCGACTAATCTTCGCAACCATGGCCATAGTTTTGGTTGCTAGGCCGGAAGCACGAAAATAGCTAGTAACCCGATTCTTTAAATTTCTCGCCTTACCGACATAAAGTACCTTACTGTTGACGTCGAGCATTTGGTAAACGCCCGGTTTCCTTGTGAGGTCTTTGAGAAATGATTCTGAATCGAAGGGTGTATGCGCCATGGATGGGACTATATCGCCAGACTAACTATGGATGCTAGCAAATAAGCCATATAAGCAGAATTGCCGCTGTTCTGCCGCCAAGCCGTAGCTGATTTCCCCTCTTTTACCGACCCACACGGCTTACCCAGCCGAACGATCCTTGACAGAAATCCTCCACAGAAATTCTATAAATTCTATAAATTCTATAAATTCTATAAAAATTGATTTACCTAGCACGTTGGATTTTCAATCTTTTTAGGCCCTGCATATTATGCTCTAGGAGACAGTGAAACAAAGCTCACAGCGAGGGTTTTAGAAAGACATTCTAAAAACTCTCACTAGCAAGCTCTCACTAATATTCTCTCAATGGTAGACGCTCAATAGTAAACGCTCAATAGACACAAGCCACCATTGCTACTGACCCGCTCCCCCTGTGGGCAACACCTGCTCTATGCATGCCTTATCACCTTCTGTCCGCCTTCGAGTCGGTAATGGCGGTAAGTTGCTGGTGCTTTGCCTAGCAACAATGCCGTGTTCTACAGCCATTAAAGTCATAGCTACATCGCCATTAATATCCAATTTATCAAAAATTCGATACCGATAACTATTCACGGTCTTAGCGGACAAGTTTAGAGATTTTGCTATTTCTCCTGCGCTGACGCAGTTGACGACCATTAACATTACCTGCATCTCTCGTTGCGAGAGTGAGTCAAATGGACTTTCTTTGGCCGCACCAAAAGAATACTGAGCCAGTTCTTGGGCCACGTCCTCGCAGATATAGCGGCGCCCAAAGTAGACTCTGCGTAGACACAAATCGAGTTCTTCAAGGCTAATATTTTTGGTTAAAAACCCGCTAGCGCCGGCGCGCAGCATTTGCGTGGGGAAAGGTGCATGGCTCTGCGCTGTAAGCACAACAACTCGGGTACCTGCCTGCATCAATTTGATTCTATGCAGGGCTTCAAGGCCACCAATACCCGGCATAAGCACCTCAGTGATTAAAATGTCAGGGGTGATTGAACGGACTAACTCAACGGCTTCCTCGCCGCTGGAACATTCACCGACGATTTTCACGCCTGCTAGTGACTCCAGCAACCTCTTAATGGCCTCACGAAACAACTGGTGATGGTCTGCAATTGCAACTCTCATATGCCCTTCCCTCTTTGTAAGTTTGAGGACATAAAATAGAATTTCACATCCTCTAAAACAATCGGTTGGGACTATTTCTTACATAAACTTGCGAGATTTACCACTAAATTATATTGTTATCATGCGAATTTGTCGACTAATTATCAACTAAAGGCCTGAATTCCAGTCTGCGCTCTACCCAGAATAAGCGCATGTACATCGTGAGTACCTTCATAGGTATTAACGGTCTCAAGATTCATCATGTGCCGGATCACCGGGTATTCGTCTGAAATGCCGTTGCCACCATGCATATCTCTAGCTACCCGAGCGATATCTAGCGCCTTGCCACAGTTATTTCTCTTCATCATAGAAATATTTTCTATTGGCAAAGTGCCGTCATCAAACATCCGCCCCATACGCAAACAACCCTGTAGACCCAAGGCAATCTCGGTCTGCATATCTGCGAGTTTTTTCTGCACAAGCTGCGTTGCCGCCAATGGACGCCCAAACTGCGTGCGTTCCAAGGTATATTTTCGCGCCGCGTGCCAACAACTTTCTGCTGCCCCCATAGCGCCCCAGGCAATGCCGTAGCGAGCGCGGTTCAGACAACCAAACGGACCGGCTAGGCCTTTCACATTGGGTAGCAAATTTTCTTCTGGCACGAATACGTCTTCTAAAACGATTTGCCCGGTTACCGAGGCGCGTAGACTCATTTTGCCTTCGATCTTCGGTGTGCTGAAACCTTTAAATGCGCGTTCCACTACAAACCCGCGAATCTCGCCGTCGAGTTTTGCCCAAACTACTGCAAGGTCTGCAATTGGCGAGTTGGTAATCCACATCTTTGCGCCATTCATAATAAAGCCGCCATCTACTGGCTTAGCGTTGGTTACCATGCTGCTTGGATCTGACCCATGGTCTGGTTCTGTGAGACCAAAGCAACCTACCCACTCGCCGGTAGCGAGCTTTGGCAGGTACTTTTCTCTCTGCGCCTCAGTGCCGTAGGCATAAATTGGGTGCATTACTAAAGATGATTGCACACTCATAGCTGAACGATAGCCAGAATCCACCATTTCTACTTCGCGCGCCATAATGCCATAAGAGACGTAATTCACATTTGCGCAGCCGTACTTCTCGGGAAGGGTGGCACCCAACATCCCCATTGCCCCGAATTCGTTCATTATTTCACGGTCAAAAGTCTCGTGACGAAATGCATCACGTACGCGGCTCAGCAACTTGTTTTGAGCATAATCACGTGCGCTTTCCTGAATCATGCGTTCTTCTTCTGAGAACTGAGACTGCATCTGAAAAGGGTCTTCCCAAGAAAATGGCGCTTTATCACTGCTCATAAAAAATTCCTTATTAACTATGGTGCGAAGGCTAAAGCAGCCTTCCTTCAACTGCAATATTTTACCTATTTGGTTTATTAGACTTAAGATGTTTTGCCGCAATTTTCATTCGTTGATATGTATACTTCGAGCCTAATTTTACGACGAGGTCTCCTATGAGCGCGGTACCAGCTTTATTACCCCCAGCAATGGACGAGGAAACGCTAGAACAGTTACTCGATGTGGTCAGACGATTTGTGAATGAACGTCTCATTCCACTAGAAGCACAGGTTGCTGAAGAGGACAAAATTCCAGCTGACGTAGTGCAAGAAATGCGCGAATTGGGCTTATTCGGCCTAACTATTCCTCAGGAATACGGCGGCATAGGGCTTAACACCTATGAAGAATGCCGCGTTGTCATGGAGCTAGGACGGACTTCTCCCGCATTTCGCTCAATCATTGGCACCAACAATGGTATTGGCTCCCAGGGTATTGTCATGGACGGTACCGAAGAACAAAAAACCTTCTATTTACCTAAATTCGCTAGCGGTGAAATAATTGGCTCATTTGCGCTAACTGAGCCGGACGCAGGTTCCGATGCTGGCTCATTACAGACCAAGGCCATTCGTGATGGTGATGACTTTATTTTAAACGGCACCAAGCGTTACATCACCAACGCACCCAGTGCTCAATTGTTTACTGTTTT
>Ga0115004_10005132_pt1 | contig 10363 bp, 8 predicted proteins | sample ArcticOcean_MG_C_10_FD_88737 | JGI IMG/M metagenome (GOLD analysis project Ga0115004, IMG submission 88737) | Marine microbial communities from western Arctic Ocean - ArcticOcean_MG_CB11_90 | ecosystem: Environmental > Aquatic > Marine > Oceanic | place: Arctic Ocean: Canada Basin | collected... | reverse complement strand
GTTAACCTGAGCGAATTGGTAGGTAATGAAAATGTTTTAATTGCTTTTGTATACAATGATGGAGGTGGATGGATGTTTGGTTGGGCAATTGATGATGTTCTTGTCTATCAGCCACTAGGTTTGGATGCTGAGTTGTCCTCTTTATCAGTGCCACAAAATAGTGTTTCAAATAGTGCAATATCTATTCAGGGAATAATAAATAATGTAGGTGCTGAAGTAATAGAAAGCTTAGATGTGACTTGGGTTTCTGACGACCAAGAATACACCCAGTTTATTTCTAATCTTGATTTATCTCCAGGAGAATCTTTTGAATTTACTCATCAAGATGTCTTTATTCCTTTATATGGAGGTAATTATGAAATAGACGTAATAGTTTCTAATATTAATAATTCAACAGATGCAAATCCAAGTAATAATACCATTACATCAAATGTTATGATCATTGAATATGGAACACTTTTACTCGATAATTACGAAAGAGATTACATTTACTATCACCCACAAAATGCAGAAGCGAATTGCCCTCTAGTTTTTGTATGCCATGGTTATTCTGGTTCTGCTGAAGGAATAATGAATTATTCGGAATTCAACTTACTTGCCGACCAATATGGCTTTGCAGTATGCTACCCCCAAGGAATTCAAGACGCCAGTGGGTCTACTTTTTTCAATGTTGGATATGATTTTCAAAATAATGAAACAGTCGATGATGTTGCATTCTTAGAGCAATTAACCTCCCATTTTGTTGCCACGAACTCTATAGACTCAAATAAAGTGTTTTGTACGGGAATGTCAAATGGTGGAGATTTGTGTTATCTTCTGGCTTGTGAAGCCTCAGAAACTTTTGCAGGAGTTGCACCTGTGTCAGGTATGATAATGCAAGATATACTTACTGATTGTTCTCCAACAAATTCAGTAAGCATATTAGAAATTCATGGAACACAAGACAATATAACCTATTTTGAGGGTGACTCTGAAAATCAAGATGGCTGGGGTGCTTATCCAAGTATACCTGCAACGATTAATTTCTTCACGGACCTATACGGTTTAGACTTAATGTCTTCTGGTGTATTCCCCAATTTATATCCTAATGATGGAAGTAATGTTTCATATGATAAATATGGTTTAGAGAATACTTGTGCAGAAGTTTGGCTCTATACAGTTAACCAAGGTGGACATGACTGGCCTGGTTCATATGGTAATATGGATATTAATGCAAGTCTTGAAGCTTGGTTATTCTTTGATCAACTATGTTCTTACTCAGTTAATGGACAAGAAATTACAGGTTGTACAGATGAATCTGCATTAAATTACAATCTAGAAGCAACTATTGATGACACATCATGTTTGTATGAGGATGTTCCTGATTGTGAAAACATTACGATTACACTTTTAAACGGGTGGAATATGATTGGGTTTTCCTGTTTAAACAACACTAATGCATCAATTGCATTTGCTCCAATTGAAGACAACATTATTGTTGTTAAAGATGGAATAGGTAATGCGTATTTACCTGAATGGGATTTTAATGGAATTGGAGACTTAGAACGAGGTTATGGCTATTTAATGAAAGTAACAGAACAAACTACCAATTATAACATTTGTGAATGATTTATAATCATTCAATGTTTTTTGTTCGGTTCTGTCGTATTAATTTGAGGAATCTTTAAAATTCTAGATTTCTTCAAATGTGTTAGAAGCCTTGATTGCTTTATGAAGTAATGCAACTTTTTTATATTTGGTTTCATTAATTTCAAAGTAAACATACATTCTACTCAATGAGGATTTTACACCGTCGACACTTAAAAAACTTTTTTCGGCAATTTCTTTATTTGTAGCGACAGGATTTTCAAATAATATTAATAATATCGTCCAATCTGTATCATTTAGAGCCTTATTTAAATAAACATCAATCTTATCTTTGGATAATTTAAATGTATTAGGATTTGACAAGGATTTGATACCGATATTTTTAAGTTGTTTAATCTCATTTAATAACAAGTTTTTTCTTGCTGTATTCTTTTTATCTTTTACTATCGTGAAGTAGATTAACGCTAGTAAGGAAAGTATTGCTATAAAAATTATTAAAACAATCTTTTTGAATTGATGCAATTTTAATTTATCCTGCTCTTGCTCATTCTCAAGCTGACTTTCAAATAATTTAGCTTCATATTCATTTTTGACAACTTCTCTTACAACAGAAAAACTATTTTTACTATCTTTAATACTATCACTGTAGGATAAAAAAAGCTCATGCATTTTTAGGGATAAACGCCATTTTTCTTGCGATTTATAACCATACCAAAGGAATTCATAAATCTCTTTTTGTATTTCAAATGTTGAGGATTTAGATGTTTGCTTTAAAATTCCTTCCATTTCGGTAATAGCTTTGTCTCTATTTCTAGAATAATCAATTTTTGCTAGAAGAATTAGTGAAGCAATAATTCCTTCTCTTGTATCTAAATCTTGATTAATAAGCAAACTTTTATGTGCATAAGCATATGCAGCTTCTATTTCATTTAACTCTAATTTTATTTGACCTAATGAGTGAAAACAATCCTTAATAAAGAATTTATCATTTTTTGTTTGTAGTAGTCTTAATGCTCTGTTAAAGTACCTTTCGGCATCTTTATATGACTCTTTATTAAAATGAATAAAACCAACATTCATTGAAAGTATAGCTAGGCTATGTTCTGAATTCTCAGCTTTCTCATATATCGTTAATGATTCCTGATAATGAATTAGTGCAAGATCATTATTGCCGATAGACGAATTAACAGCCCCTATACTAAGAAGCATTCTTCCTTCACCCTCTAAGTCACCATCTTCAATAAAGATTTTTTTTGCTTTGTTATAGAGTTGAATTGCTTCAAAGTATTTTCTTTGGTATAAATAAACATTTCCTAAGTTACCATGAATAAGAGCCTGTAATCTAGAATTATTCATCCTTTCGGCATATATCTCGGCTTCTTGGTAATTTTTAATCGCTTCCTCAAATTTGTATTGAAGCCTGTAAATATTACCCTTTCTAAGTAATGCCCGATAAATCTGTCTAATTGCCTTTTTCCTTTTCGCTAAATCATAATAATAATCAAGTGTAATAAGAACAGAATCAGGCATAACATGACTATAGATTGAATGGTATTCATCTAAAGCATTAAACCTAATAGAGTCTATTTTCTCTTCATTCTCCCAGGTTAACCTTAAAGAGTCTTTTAGAGTGTTAGAGCAAATTGATTTACTTATAATAAAAATAAATATTGCTAATGTTAAGTTTAGTTTTTTCAATTACCTTAAAGTATATTTCTTTTCTACACTTCCATCATTATATATATAAAACAATAACGTGTTGGTTTTAAATTCTGTTTCTCTACCTAATATATCAACTATTTTAATCAGTGATGGTCTATTATAAAATACAACATCGTCAACACTTAAATTAATGTTTTGATCTACACCAACATTTCCATGAACAAAAGTCCAGCGACCATAAAGTGTTCCAGTTGAGTAATAATCTTCTTTCCAATACAATTGATCTTCTATCAAACAACTAACCGGATTTCCTTCATAAATAGCAGAATCATTTACTAGATGAGCGCTAACATTCAGTGTATCAGTTAAAGGTGCGTTGGGTTCAAAAGTAATGCGACTATAATCAACTACACTTTCTTGAGCAATAATATTACCCTGTGTGTCAGTGATTTCCCAATGAATAACATTATACTCTTGTGGGCTAGTTAAATAATGACCAGGATGGTAAATGTCAACAATATTGGTGTCTGAAACGTTAACAATTAGATTCATCAAGTCACATGAAACAGTACTCACAAATTGTGCTTTTGAGATTTGACTTAGCCCTAAAGCAATGACTAATAATGGTAAAATCTTCTTCATCTTTTTTCTTTTTAGTTTGAACCTGCAATTACTGTACAAATAGTATAATTAACATCATCCCTATGGGTGAAAAGTATAATTATTGTACATTTTTCTCAAAATCAATAATTAAAGAATAAACATAGTTAAAATTTAGATTGTACGGTCCCTATTCTATCTTTCAAACGATCAAATCTAATACAATTATACAATTGGAGAATTTAGAATTTTAATCAGTCAAATAAACCTATTTAAATCTTCTAAAAAGTTCGAAGAATTAACTATTGGGGTACTCTAAAACCTCACAGAAATGTGAGGTTTTTTTATGCCCAATAATTTGTTTCTCTCAGCTCGGATGACATATTAGGAATACAAGAGGAAATAGAATTTACTCTCGTGGTTCGAACTCTACCCTTTGACTTATCGATAGCTATTCCGGATGAAACACCAAATTTTCATCTTCACCTAAATCTCCAAAAACCCCTTTATTTGTGAGATAAGTTGACATGTTAAGGACGGAATTAATGACTTTTTAAATGTGTAAACTCGTAATTGGAGGATAAAAGAAGAATCGCTCCTCAACACTAATTTTGGATAGATATGAATAGTTAAGAAAATAAAAAAGGTACTCTCAAGTCTACTTTTTATAATTGATTGATCTAAAAATAAAACGTAACAAATTATTCATTCAAATTATATAAACTATCTGGGTGATAAAAAAACAACAATTCGTCATTTAATAAATTAGAAATATCAAAGCATAAATGATGTTCTAAAATTTGAGCGTAGCAAACATCATTATTTGCATTATGACTTAGATATAACATTTCTATTTGCTGACCTCCACCATCAATTGGGGTTTGATCGTTCATAATAAGTTTAAAGTCATGGTCTTCACATCCACCACCATAGCTAACATTAATATGTAATTCTTCTTCAATTACTTCAACCTCATTAACTCCATAAAAATCCATTGGAAAATCGTTTAGAGTAACATTCTGAATCAAGTCTGGACAATTAGTATTCACTGTGTGGTTTTGTTTTTCACATGAACTAATAATGAAAAGCATAGAAATAGTTAATGTTAAAAACAGCTTTTTCATAATGTTGTTATTTTAGATAATTGAACTAAAATTAAGAAGAAAATTAGGGTTTTACTCAAAATTGAATTCTTTTCTTCGAGGTACCATCATCGTAAATATCTATAAGAATTTTGTGTGGACTCTCTTTAACCTCTCTTCCTAGTATGTCTATCGTTTTTATTAAAGTCTTCTCTTGGTTTAGCTTAGCATTTACAATATTCATTTGAGGGTTATATAATAGTTCGCAAGTATAATCACCAGTGTTGTCTCCAGTTAAATTCGAGTATGTAAAATATATAGATAAGGGATAATTAATATTGATTAATAAATTTGAAGGCAAAACAAAATTGAGCCCATAATTTGTGTAGGAATAATAAGAAGCACTTCCAGCTGGAGTTACGTACCAATTCATCTGCCCTTTTTGTATTGTGTCACCATTAGCATCTATTGTATATGAAACATATGGATAATGAGAATCCATTATATCAGCATTGTATATTTCAAAAGTTATAGAATCATTTTGAATAATAACATCCGTTACAGTTAGTAAAGAACAATCTACTTGTCCCTGAGTAAACCCAAACAGAGGAATAAATAGTAGTATGTAAAGTACGTTTTTCATAGTTGCTGAATGTAAGGTTGTAATGATTTTAATAGAGGAAACAATAAGGTCTAGTTTAATCTTTCTAGAAGATTTAATTCATCATTTTCTTTTGACCCTTTCTATTATCAAAGATAATAAAATAAAATTTTTAGATGGTGGTCAAATTAATTCGACAGAACCAGTAGTTTTTTCATATTGTTATTTAACTTTTACATATCTAATATAATGTGGTCGTTAGTTATAGTAAACGAGCAACCTTGAATTGTGGCACTATTACGACTTAATGTTTCCTCCCAGGAATATTCATCTCTAAAATCTCCTACAAAGTAATAAGGTAATATAGAGTTTACTGAAACATTTATTGTGTCGGAGAGGTAAATAGAGCAAGGCGAAGTTGGAAGCTCATCTGGATGACATCCTAATTTAATGAAATCGGAGAATATTAAATAATCTCCAGATGGTAAATAAAATAATGTATCCACATAGGAATTATTATAATCGATATAAAAATCAAACTCTGAATCATTTATTATTATTTTTCTGACTGTATGAGTTGATTCACAAGAAGAAATAAAGAAAAGGGGAGATAGGAGTAAAATGTAAAGTATCTTTTTCATCATTCGCCCAATCTTTTCTCAACCCGACCATTATCATAAATATAGAATAGAAGTGTTCCTTGCTTATGCTCTTTTTGTTCTCTCCCTAAAATATCAATCATTTTAATTAATGTTTGTGTTGTATTTCCAACCTCATCAATACCAATACCATCATCATAGTCGAGCTCATCACATTCTCCATCAAAATCAATGTCATTTATGCAAATACCGTTACAGTCATAATAAGTATCTGCATAAGTACAAGACGCATCATCATCAGTGGCATTCGCATCATAGTTACACGCCATGGTATCAATACATCCTGAAATCTCTAATTCATCGCAGACGCTATCATTATCAGTATCATTCAAACAAACACCATTACAATCATAATATTCTAATGCTACGACACAAGAGCCATCATCTTCATTTGCTTCCGCATCGTAGTTACAAGCTTCAGAGTCTATACAACCAAGTACTGCTACACAACCTTCTGCCCCTTCAAGCTCTAAGGAAATTAATGATGCAGGATTCCACCAAGAACATAGTTGAAGTTGACTCACATAAATTGGAATTTCAAAGTCTACTGTTACACTTGTATTCTCATAATTTGATGGATTTGCATGTAAGTCAGCTAAAGTAGCACCAGACATGTCTAGTAGGAAAATATAAGCATCTGATACTGCAGAGGTTGAAGCTCCTAATACAGCGGTTACAGAACTTACAGACATCGGGCTTATTGGATAAATCTCACAATTTGTAGTTACTGAAACTGGATAAGATAATCCAGCTGATACCACCGTGGTTGGATTACATTCTCCACAATCATCTATGAAAGAGTTTCCACCACAGATTCCTGAGCAATCGATATCAATTATACAATTCCCTAAACAATCGTAGCCATCATTTGGATACTCACATAAGCCACCTTCTTCATCTTCTTCCGAATCATAGTTACAGGCAATCGAATCCATGCAACCATAAAATGGATTTTCTACACAGGAACAATCATAACCAAGCCCTTCAAGTTCCTCTACGGTGTAGCCATATGTCCAAACGTAATCATAACATAATCCGTCAAGATAGTTTGTTCCATTAGCAGTAAACGGACATGAATAATCACATGCACCAGAAACATTAGCAGACTCGTCATAATTGTCAGCATTTACATCCATACAACCCACTGAGATTAGTGTAGCACAAGAGCCATCATCATCTGCAGCTAATGCTTCATATTCAAGATACAAAGGATCTGTACACCCGTAACATATAGGATAGACATTTAGCTCTGGAAACTGAGTGAGATGATTAGAGACACATTCTAAGGGGTTCCCAAAAAAAGTAATGACTGATAAATTTTGAGGGAGAAGTGGCAGACTGGTTAAATTATTCTGATTACACATGAGAATTCCTAATGCATCAGGTAGTTCAGGTAAACTTGTGAGTTGATTTACGCCGCAAGAAAGCCAAATTAAGCCATTTGGAAGTTCAGGTAAACTTGTGAGTTCATTAGAAGCGCACCTAAGCACTTTTAATCCATCAGGTAGTTCCGGCAGACTTGTAATATCATGCCCCAAGCAATTAAGATAAGTTAAATCATTAAAAAACTGTACTGGATCGATGTTGGTAAAGGATGATGCAGTAAAAGGGAGATCAAGGGTGTCAATTCCAGCAGTAGCATCAATATCCAATGAATCATTTACAATAGTTTGAGGGTAGTTCGCTTGGAGATAAGACAAGAACCAAGGATCCTCTACAGGGTACAAGTTATTTTGAGCGTTCGTTTTAATTGAAAATAAAATTATGGCAACAAGAAAAATTATTTTTTTCATAATAACGGAAAAATTTAGTTTTTTTAAGGAGCTGAAATATACGAAATAAAAAAGTCATTTATTTTGAATAAAAAATGACATATAAGTCTCCCTTTGTTTTTTCTAGTACAAACCTCGGAGGGATTCTAATGTTGCGACACACTAAAAAAAACCTATTAAATCCACCAAAAAGTACGAAGATTTTATTCTTTAGGTCACAAAAAGGTCTTACAGCTTGCTGTAAGACCTTTTTTCGTTTTAAATATGTACTAATAAACTATTGAGAATAGCAACCTTAATAAATTACTCTCTTTTCAACTGAGTTATCTTGGTATATGTAGAATAAGATTTTCCCTTTTGGATGAGATGTGAATTCTCTACCCAGTACATCTACCATTTTAATAAGTGGACTTATATTCGATTTAATCTCTTTTAAATCCATATTGTCATCAAAATCACAAACATCACCTTCTCCATCAGAATCGGTATCTAATTGGTCGAAATTATAAATGGAAATACAATTATCAATTCCATCACATACTCCATCACTATCAGTATCGCTTAAGCAACTTCCGTCACAATCGTAGAATTCGTCGGCAAACTCACAAGTAAAATTAGGAAGGTTAGCCTCAGGGTTATAGTTACAAGCAGTAACATCCATACAACCTAAAATATTTTCCAAATAAATACAAGAATTATCATCTACGGTAGCAAATGGATTGTAATTAAGGGCACTATCGTCAGTACATCCTAAAATATCGTTTGTACTACCACACTCGCCAAAAGTAAAGTTGTAAATAGTATTACAGGCCGCTTCTGATGCATTAGAATAAGTTACCCCATCGCAACCACATACTGGAGCCCAAATAGATATTGAGAAACAACCTTCAATTGGAATAGCATTACAAGAATCTACTGTCGTATTTGTACAGGCAGCAGCTTCACATTCACTTAAAGTATTAAAAGGGACTATTCCAGCACATCCCCCCCAAGTAAACATAGTACATTGTTGTGATTCCTGATTAAAGTAATATTTTGGTACTGCTGCCATACAAGGGCCTGGATCAGGTGATAATGTACAAGGATCTTGAATTATTTGTGCAAACAATAAAGTAGGAATGAAAGCAATTAGATAGAATAGTTTTTTCATAATGAGAATTTTAGAATCTAAATTTACATAATATATCTTCAACATTTAATTAGACAGCTTAATGGGTAAACAACAAATTAAATCTCTTTAATAATCGAATAATTAAAGGTTGTTCATTCTATAAATTGTGTTAATTTTGCGGCTATGCAAGAAAAGATATTAATCCTCGACTTTGGCTCTCAGTACACGCAGTTAATTGCGCGTAGAGTGAGAGAATTGAATATATATTGTGAGATTCATCCTTACAATAAAATTCCAGAATTAACAGGAAACTTAAAAGGTGTAATCCTTTCGGGTTCTCCATTTTCTGTTCGCGATGAAAATGCACCTATTCCAAATTTAAAAGGTATCAAAGGGGAATTACCTTTGTTAGGAGTCTGTTACGGTGCACAGCATTTGGCTCATAAATTTGGTGGCGAAGTATTGCCTTCAAAAATCCGTGAGTACGGAAGAGCTAATCTGTCTTTTGTAAACGATAGTCATACTTTATTAAAAGGAGTTCCTAAGGGATCTCAAGTATGGATGAGTCATGGAGATACCATTTCTACTCTTCCAGAAGGATATAAAGTAATTGCTTCTACGCACGATGTAGAATGTGCAGGTTTCTATATAGAAAATGAACCTACTTATGGAATTCAGTTTCACCCAGAAGTTTATCATTCTAAAGACGGTGCTACTTTATTAAAAAACTTCTTAGTTGATATTTGTGGATGTGTACAAGATTGGACTCCAGATAATTTTGTGGATACTACTGTAGCTTCATTAAAAGCTAAATTAGGAAACGATAAAGTGGTTCTTGGTTTATCTGGTGGAGTAGATTCTACCGTAACAGCTGTTTTATTACATAAAGCAATTGGCGAAAACTTACACTGTGTGTTTGTTGACAATGGATTGTTGCGTAAGAATGAGTTTACAAGCGTTTTAAAGCAATACGAAGGTATGGGCTTAAACGTAACTGGAGTGAACGCTAAAGATCGTTTTTACAAAGATCTAGCTGGCTTATCAGATCCAGAGAAAAAGCGTAAAGCAATTGGCAAAGCCTTCATTGATGTATTCGATGAGGAGTCTCATAAAATACAAGATGTAGTTTGGTTGGCACAGGGAACTATTTATCCTGATGTAATTGAATCTGTTTCTGCTACAGGTGGACCTTCAGCTACAATTAAATCGCACCACAATGTGGGTGGTTTACCAGATTATATGAAATTGAAAATTGTAGAACCTCTTAATACTTTGTTTAAAGATGAAGT
>Ga0115004_10005127_pt1 | contig 10367 bp, 6 predicted proteins | sample ArcticOcean_MG_C_10_FD_88737 | JGI IMG/M metagenome (GOLD analysis project Ga0115004, IMG submission 88737) | Marine microbial communities from western Arctic Ocean - ArcticOcean_MG_CB11_90 | ecosystem: Environmental > Aquatic > Marine > Oceanic | place: Arctic Ocean: Canada Basin | collected... | reverse complement strand
TTGTCACTAGTGTTGGGCCTAATGAGCTGACAGGTTGTTGGCCAGAAGATGCGCAAATAAAAATGTTTCACGTGAAACACGGACAAGTGAGTCAGGACTAATTATTCATTTAGAGTATTTGGGATTGGCTGCCACTATTTAAGAAAATGACTTCGGAGTAATTAATGAGCGAAGAGACAGTCTACGATTCGTCAAGTATCAAAGTCCTTAAGGGATTGGACGCGGTGCGTAAGCGCCCAGGGATGTATATTGGTGATACGGACGATGGTACAGGTTTGCACCACATGGTGTTTGAAATTGTCGATAACTGTATCGATGAAGCTCTAGCCGGTTATTGTAGTGAAGTCAGCGTAACTATTCAGTCTGATGATACGGTTACCGTAGTGGATGATGGCCGTGGTATTCCTGTGGACATTCATAAAGAAGAAGGTGTGTCTGCAGCCGAAGTTATCATGACAGTATTACACGCTGGCGGTAAGTTCGATGACAATACTTATAAGGTCTCTGGTGGCTTACACGGTGTTGGTGTCAGTGTGGTAAACGCGCTCTCAACCGAATTGAAGCTTACCATTCGTCGTAATGGGCAAGTGCATGAGCAGATTTACCGCCACGGTGTTCCTCAAGCTCCTTTGGCAGTTGTGGGAACCACTGAAGGCACTGGCACCACCTGTACTTTTACGGCATCACCAGAGACCTTTACCAATATCATGTTTCATTTTGATATTTTGGCGACGCGTTTACGTGAGTTGTCATTCTTAAACTCCGGGGTAGCTATTCGTTTAAAAGACGATCGCTCAGGACGTGAAGAACTATTTTGTTACGAAGGTGGTGTATCTGCCTTTGTTGAATATCTAAATGCTAACAAAACACCGATCAATAAATGCATACATTTTAATACTATGCATGCCGATGGGGTTGGTGTTGAAGTAGCATTGCAATGGAATGATTCTTTCCAAGAAAGTATTCATTGTTTTACAAACAACATCCCTCAGCGCGATGGTGGTACTCACCTCAGTGGCTTTCGCTCTGCTCTTACTCGTACGCTGAATAACTATATAGAAGCAGAATCAGCTCAGAAGAAGTCTAAGGTAGCCACCTCTGGAGATGATGCCCGTGAAGGGTTAACGGCCATCATTTCCGTTAAAGTGCCAGATCCCAAGTTTTCATCTCAGACAAAAGACAAGCTTGTATCATCTGAAGTTAAGTCTGCGGTAGAGCAGGAACTAGGTCGTTGTTTGTCTGAATTCCTACAAGAACACCCACAAGAAGCTCGTGTAATCGTTGGCAAGATGATTGACGCAGCGAGGGCGCGAGAAGCAGCTCGTAGGGCGCGTGATATGACTCGCCGTAAAGGTGTCTTAGACATTGCAGGCTTACCAGGTAAATTGGCAGACTGCCAAGAGAAAGACCCTGGCCTTTCAGAAATTTACCTAGTGGAGGGAGATTCAGCTGGAGGCTCTGCTAAGCAGGGTCGTAACCGCCGAACCCAAGCGATCCTACCGTTAAAAGGTAAGATCCTAAACGTGGAGAAGGCTCGTTTTGACAAGATGCTTTCTTCTGTAGAAGTGGGTACTTTAATTACGGCTCTAGGTTGTGGTATTGGACGCACTGAATTTGATATTGAGAAACTACGCTATCACAGCGTGATTATCATGACCGATGCCGACGTTGATGGCGCCCATATTCGTACATTGTTACTAACCTTTTTCTTCCGCCATTTACCTAAGGTTATTGAGAACGGTCACTTGTTTATCGCACAGCCTCCGTTGTACAAGGTGAAGAAGGGTAAGCAGGAGCAGTATTTAAAAGATGATATAGCCCTTGATGGATTCTTATTACAGGGTGCTATGGATAACTCATCCTTGCACACTAGCGCAAGTGCACCAGCTATCTCGGGTACAGGCTTTGAAGGTTTGGCGGTACAATATCGTCAGGTAATGACAACGATTAAGCGTGTAGAGCGTATTATCCCTGCTGTTATTCTGACACAAATGATCTATGCGCCTGTGCTCGCTTTAGAGGCATTACATGATCAGGATAAGGTTGCTGCGTGGTTAGATGCGATCTTAGTGTGCTTAGAAGAGCAGGAAGTAGGTGGTGCATTGTATGACGGGAAAGTGCGTGCCAACCCGGAGCGTGATGGTTATTTACCGATTATTACCATTACTACTCACGGTATTGAGGACGATTATATGGTCAGCTTCGACTTCTTTAGCTCTGGTGAGTACCGCTCTATTGTTGCTCTTAATGGCGCTTTGTCAGGCTTGTTAGAAGTAGATGGATATATCAAGCGTGGCGAAAAAGTCTTCCCAACTCAAAGTTTCGCACTCGGTTTAGACTGGCTAATGAAGGAAGCTCGTCGTGGCCTTTCCGTTCAGCGCTATAAAGGCTTGGGTGAAATGAACCCAGAACAGTTATGGGAGACCACTATGGATCCAGACCAGCGTCGTATGTTGTGTGTCACTATTGATGATGCTATTGCAGCAGATCAGATGTTCACTACTCTAATGGGTGACGAAGTTGAACCTCGGAGGCTATTCATTGAAGAGAATGCATTGCGGGTTGCTAATTTAGACTTCTAGTTGAAGGTTAGGAAATCCTAGCGCTAAAAAAGCCTCCAAGTGGAGGCATTTTTTATGGCTTCGATCCACCACTTACGAAGTGTTTGAGGAAGTTTATAGAAGTGTTTCACGTGAAACACTCCTATAAATTATGTCCTAACAGGCTAACAAACTAATGTCAGCAACCCTGCAAAGTTCAGTCTGTAGCTCAGATAGTAATGCCAAGCGATTATTCTTAAGGGCTTCATCATCGGTCATTACCATAATGTCAGAGAAGAATTGATCAAGTGGGCCAGCCAATTGTGCAAGTTCTTGTAATGCATCATGGTAGTTGCCTTGAGCAATAACAGCTAGGTTGATTTGCTTAACTTTTTTTAATGAATCTGCCAATGTGATCTCAGCGACTTCTTCCAGCAATGCTGCATCAAACGAGGCATTACCATTGCCGTTCTTACTAAGGATATTAACTACACGTTTATTACTTGCGGCCAGAGCTGGTGCAGACTCAAGTTTTAAGAACTCACTCACTGCCTGAACGCGTCGGTGAAAGTCTAATGGTGAGTTAGATTTGTTTTGCATAACAGCCAAATAAATATCTACAGCAACTTTTTGGTCTTCGTAGTAAGCACGTAAGCGATCAAATACAAAGTTTAATAGCTGTGGTTCAACTTTAGCTAGGGGTACAGACAAGTCACCATGCAAGTTGTAAGAGGTTTGAAGTAGGGTAGCAAGATCAAGTTCTAAGCCTTGTTCAATGATAATGCGCAATAAGCCTACGGTGGCGCGACGTAAGGCGTAAGGGTCTTTACTGCCCGTAGGTGGCTGACCAATGCCAAACAAGCCCACGAGGGTATCTAGCCTATCCGCAATAGCCACAGAGCTAGCAATAGCTGACTGTGGCAAACGATCACCAGCAAACTTAGGCCAGTAATGTTGTTCTAGGGCTGCAGCAACGGTGGCATCTTCACCATCGTTAAGTGCGTAAACGTGGCCCATCAGGCCCTGTAAGTCACTAAACTCAAGTACCATGCTGGTATTAAGGTCTGCCTTAGATAGGGTGGCTGCGCGAGCTGCTAGGGTGCTGTCTGCTCCGATTAGGGTGGCAATGCGGCTGGCCAGTTGAGCAACCCGTTGAGTCTTCTCTAACACAGTGCCTAGCTCTGCTTGAAATACCACTTTGCCTAACGCTTGGTTACAGCTTTCTAATGTGGTCTTCTTATCTGTTTCAAAGAAGAATACAGCATCGGCAAGGCGTGGATGAATAACTCGTTCGTTACCAGCAATAACCCGGCTTGGGTCTTTGCTAATAATGTTACTCACAGTAAGGAATAGGGGCAAAATGTCACCCTTATCATCTACAAAGTGGAAGTACTTTTGGTGCTCTTTCATGGAAGAAATCAAAGCCTGAGCAGGTACCTCCAAAAAGGCCTCATCAAAGCGACCTGTCAAACAAACAGGCCATTCTACTAGGCCAGTTACCTCGTCGAGTAACTCTTCATCAACTACAGCTGTTGCTCCGAGTGATTGTGCTTTTTCTGCTATTTGCTTACGAATCAAGGCCTTACGCTCGTCAAAGCTCACAATAACATGGCCCTGGGTGCGCAGCTGTTTGGCATAAGTTAAGGGTGAATCTATCGTGATATCACCTTGGCTATGGAAGCGATGCCCACGAGTAGTGTGGCCATTGTCCAAATCAAATAACATGGTATCCACAAGCTGATTACCTAAGGAAAGAATAAACCACTGCACTGGCCGTACAAATTCATTCCTAGAAGAGCCCCAGCGCATGCGCTTAGCGATTGGAAGGTTGGCCAATGCTTTATCGATGACACCTGCTAAAAGATCAAGGGTTTGTGCACCTTGGATTTGGCGTTCAAATTCGTAGTATTGACCTTTCTCGGTATCAACAACGGCTAAGCCTTCTAGACTAACCTTGCAGGAACGGGCAAATCCTTCCACTGCCTTTTGTGGTGCTTTAACAGAAGGGCCACGACGACTTTCCTGACGGTCAGTTTGTTGTACTTCTAAGCCATTAATAATAACCGTTAAACGACGCGGTGTAGCATAAGGAGTGACTTGGCCATGGCTCAATCCAAGCTCTTTTAGTTGGCTAGTAATGCTGGCTTCTAAAGCCTTAGATAAGGTTATCAGTGACTTAGGTGGTAGTTCTTCGGTACCTAACTCAAACAAAAAATCAGCGTGGCTCATGAACTTTTCTCCTCGTCCTGCAATAACTCATCTTTTAATTCTTGACTAGCAAGGGGGAATCCTAATGCTTTTCGGGCCGCATAATACTCTAGTGCAACTTGGCGGGCTAGGGTACGTACACGTAAAATATAACGTTGCCTTTCTGTTACAGATATAGCGTGACGAGCGTCAAGTAAGTTGAATACATGAGACGCCTTAAGTACAAATTCGTAAGCAGGCAAGGGCAGTTTGGCTTCTACCATGCGAGCGCACTCGGCCTCGTAGTGATCGAAGTTACTAAATAGGGTATCTACTTGCGCATGTTCAAAGTTGTACGTGGACATCTCCACTTCTTGTTGATGGAAGATATCTCCATAACTCACAGTAGTACCATCAGCAGCACGGCTCCAAACTAGCTTATATACGCTGTCTACGTTTTGGAGATACATGGCAATGCGCTCTAAGCCGATGGTGATTTCACCCATCACCGGGTAGCATTCAAGGCCGCCAGCTTGCTGGAAGTAGGTGAACTGAGATACTTCCATGCCATTAAGCCAGATTTCCCAGCCTAAGCCCCATGCGCCCAAAGTAGGAGATTCCCAGTTGTCTTCTACAAAACGTACATCATGTACTTGGGTATCAATGCCAAGGTAGTCTAGGCATTCTAGATACAGTTCTTGAAAGTTTGTTGGTGATGGCTTAATAACTACCTGAAACTGGAAGTAATGTTGTAAGCGGTTTGGGTTTTCACCATAGCGTCCATCCGTAGGGCGGCGGCTTGGCTGAACGTATGCCGCACGCCAGCTTTCAGGGCCAATGGCTTTAAGAAAGGTTGCAGGGTGAAAGGTGCCAGCACCTACTTCCATATCCAGTGGCTGCATGATGTTGCAGCCTTGAGCAGCCCAATATTGTTGCAAGGCAAAAATGAGGCCCTGGAAAGTACTGGTATCGGTTGTTTTATCCACGATTAAGTCCCCGTATTAAGTAAAAGACAGTATTGCCTCAGCACGGGGCCAAGAGCAAGATTTAAGCCGCGTATTATACACTAGCAGTAAGCAACTGGCATGTACCTAAAAGCACCCTAATCCCTCGTTTATGGGCCATTTACGGGGTATCATTACTTAACCAAGCCAAACCTATGGCTTGAGAACGAATCTTTGACCAGCTTATGTCTGAAAATTTAAAATCTAATCTCGCTGTGGGCCTATTGCGCACCTTAGGAAAGTTCCCCTTGTGGTGGCTGCATTGTCTATCTAAGGTGATCTTGCCATTTATGTTGGTATTGCCTAATCAAAGCCATAAACAAACTAAGCTCAACATACAGCGCTGCTGTCCAAACCTAACCAATCAGCAACAGGCTAAGCTAGTACGCCAAAGCTTGCTACATACTACTTACGCTGCATTAGAAATGGGTATCAATTGGACGCAAAGCAGTCAGTGCGGTTTAGATAGTATTAAAGCCGTACATGGAGCTGAGTGTTTGAGCGAAGCCCAAAGCAAAGGGGGAGTGGTGCTATTAACTCCTCATTTAGGTAACTGGGAATTATTTGCTAATTGGGCCGCACACCAAACTAAAGTTACCGCTCTTTATAAGCCCGCCAAATTGCCTGGCCTAAATCAGTTGATATACCAAGCACGAAGTAATGCTGGCATGAAACTAGCTCCGGCATCGGCAAAAGGAGTCATGCAGTTAAAGCGATCTCTACTAAAAGGTGAAGTGAATTTGATCTTGCCAGACCAAGAGCCTCCGCCAGTGGCTGGTATTATTAGTCAATGGTTTGGCCAGCCAGCCTATACCATGACCCTAGCTAGCCAGTTAGCTAATACTAAAAACACCCGTATTATCTTAGGTTTCGCGCGGCGTTTGAATTCTAGTAACGGGTTTGTTATTGAGCTAGAAGACATCACGGATGAATGTACACTCGCCAGTACTAGCGATACTAAAGATGACGCTACTGCTGTTCTGGCAGCCAAGGTGCAAGCAATCAATACCGCAGTAGAGCGTTTGGTGCAGAGTGCGCCGGCACAGTATCAGTGGGAATACCGCCGTTTCAAACATACGTTAGAAGCTGATTCGCTAAACTAAATACCTACTCTCAACCAACCACTGGCTTACGAGCAATTAACAAGGCTTTTCCTGCCAAAGGGTGTTCTAGTTGGGCTAATTCTTGTGCGTCGTGATACACCAAAGGCTCAAGTTCATTAAACAATTCCAACAACTCTCCTTTAGTTAATAAAAATTTTGGACGCCTTGGCTTGCTTAGAGTTTCACCTGCAATATCAGTGACTTGATTGAACGTTTGATAAACTAAAATGCCGCCGGGTTTAAGGTGGGAGAGAATCTGTGGACAAAGTGTTCGATCTAGAAACGCAGTTATACAAATAAGATCAAACTTTTGATTTGGCCATGGTGTGTTTGTAAGGTCTATACACTGTTGATTTACCTCCACTTTTTGCAGGGAACAATGATGCGCCATTTGTTCAAGACCGGCCGCAGAATAGTCCCAGCCATTCATTTTAAGTCCATGTTTTGTAAGGAATATTGAGTTTTGTCCTAAGCCGCACGCTAAATCTAAACCAGTGCCGCTATTGGGTATTAGGTGAGTGTAATGCTGTAGGCCATAACTTACCTGAGGTAGTTCAGAGGGTACGGAATAGCGTTGGTTCCAATGCTGACTCATGGCAAAAATCTCTGTGGATAAGTCTGTGAATAGGTTGGTACAAAACCGTTAATAGAATAACCTAGTCACGCCAAAACATAGGGGTAAATAATACTAATAAGGTAAAGATCTCTAAACGGCCCAATAGCATAGAGAAGCATAGGATCCACTTAGCTGGGGTATTAATATCGCCATAGTTTAAGGCAACGTCTCCCAAACCTGGGCCAAGGTTATTGAGGGTAGCACCTACAGCTGACCAAGCAGTAACTTGGTCTAATCCTGTGCCTAATAGGGCAATCATCATGAGTACGTAGACTAACATGTAAACTGAGAAAAACCCCCACACAGCCTCTGCTACACGGTCTGGGATTGGGCTAGAGCCTAGTTTTACGTGAATGATAGCGTTGGGGTGTATTAATCGCTTTACTTCTCGTAGACCTTGTTTCATTACAATCAGTACGCGCACCACTTTCAAACCGCCGCCCGTGGAGCCGGCACAGCCGCCCATGAAGGCCGCACTAAATAATAGAAACGATAACATGGGTGGCCATTGGGCAAAATCTGCTGTGGCAAAGCCAGTGGTGGTGGCGATAGAGACCACTTCAAACACGCCTTGTCGGAAACTGTCATCAAAGCTCATGTTATTTGTGAGCCACAAAGTGCCCACAGTAATGAGACTGATGAGGGCAAGGACACTGAGGAAAAAACGGAACTCTTCATCTTTCCAATAGTGTAACAAACTAGCTTTGTAGTGTTTTTTTCGTATGTTGCGGGCAGTGTGGAAGTGAAGGCTAAAGTTTACTGCAGCTAGTAACATAAAAATAATGGCAATAGTTTCTATAGCAGCACTATTAAAGTAACCCAAGCTTGCATCGTGGGTAGAGAAACCTCCAATGGCCACAGTAGAAAAACTATGGGTAATGGCATCAAAGGCGGTCATACCTGCAAACCAATAGGCCAAAGCGCAAGTCACCGTCAGAGTAAAATAAATGTACCAAAGTTGCTTGGCGGTTTCAGTAATTCTTGGGGTTAATTTAGAGTCTTTTACTGGCCCTGGAGTTTCCGCGCGGTATAACTGCATACCGCCAATACCCAGCATAGGAAGGATAGCGACGGCTAATACGATAATACCCATACCGCCAAACCATTGTAAAAACTGACGATAAAACAATAACGATTTAGGCAATGTATCAAGGTGTGTAATGACCGTGGCGCCTGTGGTGGTAAGGCCAGAAAGAGATTCAAATAAAGCGTCTACATAACTCCAGTTTGGGTTAAGGATAGACAAGGGTGTTGAGAAGTAAAACGGTAAAGCACCGAATAAGCCTAGAACAGACCAAAACATCACAACAATGACAAAGCCATCTCGTGTTCGCAGTACTTTATTGTTTTTAGAAAACGGTAGCCACAACAAAAATCCAGCAATAAAGGTGATGAAAAAGGAGATGCCAAAAGTCCATTCTGCACCGTCGTCATGGAAGCTAAGGGCAATCAGTAATGATGGCAGCATGGTGGCACTGAATGCCATTAGCAACATACCAATGATTTTTAAGGTGACACGAAAGTGCATATTAAGGCCTAAAAGAATCCCAGGGTAACGGCAAATAGTCGTTCTACTTCGTGAATCATGTGTCTATCTGTTAAGAATAGGATGCAGTGGTCATCGTTTTGGATAACTGTGTCGTGGTGAGCAATGAGCACTTCTTCACCACGAGCAATGGCGCCAAAGCTAGTGCCTTTTGGCAGGCGAATATCGGCCACGTTACGGCCAACTACCTTAGAGGTTCTTTCGTCTCCGTGAGCCACCACTTCAATGGCTTCTGCAGCGCCACGTCTTAAGGAATGAACGTTAACTATATCGCCACGGCGTACATGGGTTAACAAGCTACTGATGGTGGTTTGTTGAGGAGATATAGCAATATCGATGGTGCCATCTTCTATCAGGTCTACATAAGCTGGATTACTTATTAGGGTCATCACCGTGCGGACACCTAAACGCTTAGCTAACATAGACGCCATAATATTGGCTTCATCGTCGTTAGTTAAGGCGCAAAAAACATCAGTGGATTCAATATTTTCTTCAATTAAAAGATCTTTATCTGAAGCACTACCATGTAGGATGATAACATCGTTAAGCATGTCCGCCAGATGTTCACAACGTTCTAGTCCGCGCTCAATTACTTTAACCCGGAAGTGCTTACTCAAATTTCGGGCTAAGCGGGCGCCAATATTACCGCCACCTGCGATCATGATGCGCTTATAGGGTTTTTCTAGTCGGCGAAGTTCGCTCATTACCTTGCTAATGTCAGCTTTGGCAGCAATAAAAAACACTTCATCATCAACATGAACACGAGTTTTACCGGAAGGGACTATGGCTTTGTCGTTACGGAAAATGGCGGCAACACGAGTGTCCACGTTAGGCATATGGCTGCGTAAGTCAGAGACGGGTTTACCTACTAGTGGGCCACCGTGGCAAGCGGTTACAGCAACTAGCTGCACTTTACCTTTGGCAAAATCGAGCACTTGTAAGGCCGTTGGATTTTCTATGAGTCGTTGAACGTGAGCAGTAACCAGCTTTTCTGGACTAATAATGACATCGATTGGAAAAGCCCGTGGTTCTGTTTTAAATAAAGCTTCGCGCTCTAACAAATACTGATGCTCACGGATACGGCTAATAATGGTGGGTGTTCCGAACATGGTTTTAGCGATTTGACAGGCTACCATGTTTACTTCGTCGCTATTGGTTACTGCTACCAACATGTCAGCGTCTTCGGCACCAGCACTGGCTAGAATATTTGGTAAAGAGGCGTTGCCGCGCACAGTACGGATATCAAGACGATCTTGTAAGTCTTTTAAGTGGCCGGCATCTTGGTCCACCATCGTCACATCATTGGCCTCGTTGGCCAAGTTTTCTGCAAGGGTACGGCCTACCTGACCAGCACCAAGAATGATGATTTTC
>Ga0115004_10005126_pt1 | contig 10368 bp, 6 predicted proteins | sample ArcticOcean_MG_C_10_FD_88737 | JGI IMG/M metagenome (GOLD analysis project Ga0115004, IMG submission 88737) | Marine microbial communities from western Arctic Ocean - ArcticOcean_MG_CB11_90 | ecosystem: Environmental > Aquatic > Marine > Oceanic | place: Arctic Ocean: Canada Basin | collected... | reverse complement strand
GCTCTTTTGCCGAATTATACAGCTTTAGATAATTGTGCAGGAGAGGTGGTAGGAGTGCCTGAAGTAGAAGAATTAGATGCTGACACAAGAGTAGTTACCTACATATTTTCAGATGGTACCCAAGCTTCTGAGTTAGAGATTCTGGTGTATTCTAACGTAGTTGTTGATTCTGTAGGAGAATCTATATTATCTGATGCTCAGGGAGATATTGGAATGTCGATCTTCCCTAATCCTATTGCAGATAAAGCTACAGTGAAATTAGATTCTCAGTTTTCTAATAATTATGAAGTTACAGTTTATTCTATGACAGGAAAAGTTGTTTATACTGATGTATTCGTAAACGGTGAAAATCAACTAGACGCTGAGTTTTTGGCAAGTGGTATGTATACAATACATGTGACTTCAGGAGCTTCGTCTAAGATAGAACGTTTTATCAAGAAGTAATTTAACAAACCTTATTTGAAAATCCCAAGTCCACTAGTGGACTTGGGATTTTTTGTACCCTAGAATTTTTAGGGTTCTCCTAATCATGATTATTTACAGGATGTAGGTTTAGTATTCGGCCTGTAAATTTGGGTAGTCTTACGTTCAATAGATTTTGAAGTTGTTGATCTCTATTCTTGAGTTAAGTCAATTTGACTTTGTGTTACGAGGATTTAAGTGATGAGGTGCTTTTTTTGATGCAATATGGTGTTTATCTAGATGCTCTTAATGGCATACAAGTGCGTGCCTAGGGACAAAACTAAACCCATACAAATCTGATTAAAATTTATATCAAGCACTTTGTTGGTTATTTATTACCCATTCTGGTGGTGCCAATTTTCTAGCTCATGGTTTACTAATTCCTCAGTAAATAAATAGAATTAACTTCCTTAGCCAACATAAAGAAATCAGGAGCCTGTGTGGCGGCAGAAGAGCCTATGCTTGATAATTTCCGAGCTATATTTAGCAGATAACAACTCTAAGATGTACTATTCAGTTATACTCAGATAGGTTTATATTTTTTATACGCTAGAATTTTGGTGTTGGTGTTGGTGATTTGATTTTTTGTTGCTAGTTCTTATTTACTAGATCTTGTATGATAGTGAGTTTCTGAAAAGTCTATCGAACAATATTAACGAACCCATTAAAGTTTTGGGTGTAGGAGGAGGCAGTAGTGTTAAACTGAAGAGTCCAGTTGTAGATGCCGTTTTGAACGAAATATTCTCCTTCATTTCCAAAACCTCCATTCCATCTTGATTGGCTATAATCTTCAGATGAAAAGACGATTTCTCCATATCGATTGAAAATCAAAAACTTGTAAGAAATAAGCTCTACGTTATCACCTAACTTGACTATTGGTTGGAAAACGTCATTTAATCCATCATAATTAGGGCTAAATGCATTAGGAATATAGGTTACTACAGAATTGTCTAAATAATTTATTATAAGTTCTATGTCTATATCACAACCTGTTAGTTGGTTTTCGGTAAAGAAGTAGCTTCCTTCCTGGTCATAGATAACTCCATTAAACTCGTAGGTTTCTGATTCATCCAAATTGATAACTAACGTTTGAGTTTCTTGAGGTACGAAAGACACATTTACTTCTGTAAGTAATTCACACCCATTAGAAGCCCCATTATCAGAGATGAAATTATAAGTGCCAGGTTCTGTTATTGTAACATCTTGGTATGAAAGAGTTCCATCTTCGCACAACAGTAGGTTGACCAAGGATTCTTCATGTGGCAATACGCCAATATTGAGGTCATCAGTATTAGTTCCGCAAATATTGGTAACTTCTAAGGAGATACTTTGTGGTTCATTTATCGAAATAGAAGGGGTGTTCTCATTTGTGCTCCATAAATACGAATCGTAAATTCCACATTCTATCTGAACAGGAAAATATGCTAGGCAGTAATTAAGATCTTCTCCCAAATCCAGGTTTGGAATATCTCCCAAACTACTGATAGTAAGTTCATCAGAAACAGTTCCGCAGATGTTTGAAACTTCTAAAGTTATAGATTGGGGTTGGTTTACAAATGTTTCTTGTGAAAGGTCTCCATTAGACCAGGTGTAAGAGTCAAAAATTGGAGACGAGATCATAACAGGGAATTCAGCTTCGCAGTAAGAAAGCTCTCCTCCCAGGTCTAAAATCGGAATATCGCCAGCTGATGTTATGATTATATTGTCAGAGCTTAATCCACATTGGTTCTCTACTTCTACCGAGATTACCGAAGGGACATCTACCGAGATAAGAGGCGTTTCTTCCCCTGTACTCCAGATATAGCTAATGCCATTGCTTCCTCCATCTAAAGTAATAGGGAAATCAGCGTTGCAAAGCGACATATCCTCTCCTAGCTCTAAACTAGGAGCCGTTCCTAGGCTGGCTATAGTCTTTTCGTCAAATGCTGTTCCGCAAGGACTAGTGACAGTAATAGAGACAATTTCAGGCGAGTTAATAATTAATTGTTGTGATTCTTCACCTGAAGACCATAGATAACTGTCATAGTTACCTGGGTTAAGTATAATTGGGAAATCCTCATCACAGACAGCTAGATATCCTCCTAAATTTACTTGTGGAGTATTTCCTGAAGAGCTGATTTCTATTTCATCAAAAGAAGACCCACATATATTAGTCACTTCTACAGAAACGGATGCTGGGGCAGCTAATTCTAAGGTTTGACTGGTTTCATTGTTATTCCACAAGTAGGTATTGAAACCAGCGCCAGCATCTATCAAAACTGGAAACTCGGCATCACAGAAAGACCTGTCCTCACCTAAATTTAAATCAGGTAAATCACCTAAACTACTAATGATGATTTCATCTGTATCTGTTCCACATGAATTGCTTACTTCTATAGAGATAGTTTGAGGAGAACTAAGTTCTATTGTTTGCGAAGATGCGCTATTCGACCAGTTATAAGTTTCGAAGATCCCCGCATCTATAACCACTGGGAATTCCAAGTTACAGAGAGACAGGTCTTCGCCTAAGTCAAGGGATGGAAAGGTTCCTAGAGAAGTGACTGATATTTCTTCTGAAGAGCTCCCACATATATTAGCTATTTCGAGGGTAATTATGCTGGGACCAGAGAGCTGTGTCGTTTGTGTAGTTTCACTATTTCCCCATGTATATGAATCATATCCCAGGCCTGCATCTAGTGTAATAGGGAAGTCATAATCACAAAAAGCTTGATCTAGAGATAAGTTTATTTCAGGTATATCTCCCAAACTTGTTATCGAAATATCATCAGAGGTAGTTCCGCATGTGTTAGTGACTTCAACACTAATTGACTGCGGGGAATTTAAAATTATGGATTGAGTTTCTTCATTAGTTGACCATAGGTAAGAATCTCCCTCTTGAGCAGAAATTTCTACAGGAAAGTCAGCTAGGCAAAAAGATAAGTCGGGACCTAATTCTAATAAAGGTAATCCTCCAATACTAGAAATAGTTAAACCATCAGTGGAGGTCCCGCATGCGTTACTGACTTCTAGACTTATAAATTGTGGCTGGTCTAATAAAATAGAGGTCGATTCTTCTCCGGTGCTCCAGAGATAGGAGTCATAAATCGTTAATGCGTCTAAGGCTACAGGGAACTCAATATCACACAAATTGAGATCTTCACCTAAAAATAAGTCAGGAGCATCTCCTAAAGATTCTATAATTAATTCATCATATCCGGTACCACAATCGGTAGTAACCTCTAATCCATAAATTCCGGGACCACTGATTGAAATCGTAGGAGTGATTTCACTCGTAGACCACGAATAGGAATCAAAAATATCATTTACTCCGATTGTCAAAGGGAAATCATCGTTACAATATTGAGCAAATTCGGGCAGTATCGGAATAGGTGCTGAGATGGCAGCGCCTAAATCATAGGTGTATGTCTCAGAGCCACAGTAATTAGTAACAGTTACCTCGTAGGTGTCTATTGAATTGACTTCTATGTTAGGTGTCGTTTCACCTGTGTTCCAGATATAGGTATTATAATTGCCAGTGGTCAAGGTCAATGGAAAATCGTAATTACAGCCGTCAAAAGTATCGGGGGTTGTAAATGGCGCTGGGTCAGTAAATCCTATGAGAATAATTTCGCCTTGACCATCTTGACATAAGCCTTCAGTGCTGACACTATAAGTACCATAAGTATCAACAGTTATGGTTTGTGTAGTTTCACCAGTATTCCACAAATAGTTTTCATATTGCGGTCCAGCATCAAGTACGAACGGAAGCTCCAATTCGCAGAAGTTCAGGGTGTATCCTAAAATAATGGTTTCTACAGGCTCTTCCAATCTTATTATAGAGGTGGCAGATGCCAAACCGCAAAGAGATGGAACTGCACAGGTGTAAATACCCACTTCATTTATTTGGATAGCTGATGAAGTTTCACCTGTACTCCAGTTGTATGGGCCTATTAAAGAAGAAGCATCCAGAGTAATAGGGAAGTCCTCACAATCCACGAATTGAGCTCCTCCTATGCTTAAAACATTTCCTGGTGATGAAGGAAAGTTAAGTGATATATCGAAACACTGAATGAGATCGGCAATGGGGGCACTATTAGTTATATCTTCTATACATTCATAAAGGACAGTAGTAGAATTAGAATTATTTATGATAGTAGAACCGCATTCTGCATAAATTAAGTTCACGCCAGAAGAAATAATTACTGTAGAACCGGTAGCAGCATAAACCGTAAACTCACTATTGCCATCTACTAGCTCTACTTGATTATTATTCAACGCAAAGATATTACCTGTGCCGATGCCATTGTGCACGTATGAAGCTCCAGATTCTAACCAATAGTTATGAAATCCTGAACCAGAATATTCGATGTCAATATTTGAACAGACGTAGTAATCACTATCGCCGGAAGGCGCGATGTTTCCACTTGTCGAAATAATGTCATATGCACCTAAAATATCACTACCGGGTGAAAACATGCACTGAGAAAAGCCAACTAATGAATAAAAGAAACCAACCATAAAAATGGATATGAGCTTAAAGGAATAGTCAGTTAGTATTCCTAAGCATTGTGTTCTATTTTCTTCTAGTGCTGGCACTGTTGAATCTTATCTTTTCAAAGATAGCCAAATCAGTAGAGAATTCCTAGGTCTATCAGTGGATGGATGTGATTTTTATTCACGAAGAATTTTTTAAAAAGTATATCCTATACCTGCAGTGATTGAATAAGACCAGTACTTTCTGATTATTTCATCTGTACTATTCAAGTTTCCAAGAGGTTTTCGCACTCTTAGCATAGTCCTAAAATCTAGTTTATTTCTTAGTCTGTATTTGTAACCTACTCCTAAACAGCTATTTATAATTAACGTTTTCGTCTGAGCAGGCATTAAACTTTCATTGTAGTAATAACCTTCATTTTCAGTAAGAATTCCTAAAGCCAATTCAGGAGAAAGTAATAGAGATGATTTATTAGAAATTGAGATTGAGTATGTTAATCCGAATGGTATTTCTAAATAAGAATATGCTCTCTTTCCGTTTCTATCTGAGTTTAGCTGAGTATATACTGTATCCATTATTATAACCTCCATAGAGTCTATTGTAATCACAAAGACTGAATCTGTGGTTACTACTGAATCTGTCGTTATGCTATCTATCTCCCATATTCCATTTTCATTATATTCATAGGAAGAAGTGCTATTCAATCTAAAATGATCTAAATAAGTAATTTCTTCACCATAAGTCGTAGAGCTAATTCCAGATGATAATTCTATATTTTCACTTATTATCTTTCCTATTCTAAAATCTAATTGATTATAAATTAATGGCTTGATTTCGAAGCTTCCGTTAAAAGAGCTTAAGCTTTTCAAGAAGCTATCTTCATTTAAAAATGATAAAGAAACTCCTCCGCTCATAGAAGCATTCCATTTACTCTCGATCGGTACAGTAATGAACTCTAGTGGGATTTGTGAAAAAAGATACATTTCATTTAAGCGGGATATTTTCAGCAGAGAGAATCTGTTATTTATAAATGCTAGCTGGAAGCTTCTATTCTCTTCTTGGATTAAACTTTTAGAGCTATTATAAATTTGTTCCCCATTTAGATTCCTTTCTGAACCTGCAGTACTTTTGGCGTCTTTAGAAATACCTTTTCCTAAGGAATTTGAATTAGTTTTAGGTGTATTGACACCCTTTTCTATTGAACTTTCCTCCGTTTTCTCATCTCCTTTATTTGATAAGTCTGGAGAATCTTTCTCGTTTGTTTTTTTGTCGGTTTTAGACTTAATTACCTCATCTTCTGATTCAGGTTTTTTTAACTCTTTTTTTATTTCTTCAGTATTTATGAGGTTTTCTTCGGTTTTTCCATCGGTTTTGCTTTCTGCTATAAATTCTGATTGTATTCTATCCTTTGTGAGGTCACTCTGAAGTAAAGAGTACTTCTCTACTGACCTTTCATTCTCTCCATTGGTACTTCTCTCTTTTAGTCCTGTTTTATCATCAAGATTGTTTAAATCAGTTTCTCTCTCTGTATTAAGTATAGAAGTCAAATCACTCTTTAGTCTTGGGGAATATTTAGCTAATTGTTCGCTGTTTCCATCTGTTAAATAGATTATTGTACTAGCCATTATTACCGAGCCTATTATGCCTAAGAGCCAGAAATAAATGCCCGTTCTTCTCTGAGAATTATAAGCATCTAGTTTTGCATCCATGTCGGATTGCCATGAATCTTTGATGATGAATTCTCGAGAGTTGAGTTTGTCTCTAAGCTTGTCTTCTATGTTGTTTTGTTCACCCAACTTTTCTGTTTTCCGATTGGTTATATAATTCTCTTAATTTTTTTCTGGCTTGCTTCACATGCCATTTACTAGTTTCTACACTTATTCCGAGCATCTCAGCTACTTCTTTATGGGAATAACCATCTATAGCATAAATGTTAAATACATTACTGGTTGCTCTAGGGATTTGGTTAAGTAACGACTGAAAAAACTCTGTAGATTCAAACTCTAAATCAGCCTCTTCAGATAAACCATAAACTTCCTCAAAATCATGGTTGGTCATTGAAAGTGTACCAGCATACTTTTTGTTCTTTCTGAAATCATCAATGGCAGTATTAACCATAATGCGTCTCATCCAAGATACGATACTTGTAGATGTATCTATTTTTTCAATAGTTGAAAGAACTTTTATAAACCCTTCATTTGCTAAGAAAGCAGCATCGTCCTCATTGTTTTTATACCTGAGAGCTACATTCATGAGAATTCCAAAGCACTGTTGATAGAGAGTGTTTTGAGCCTTACGGTCTTGCTTTTTTAAAGCCTTTATGAATTTTTTATCGAGTATCAATTAAGGATGAAATAAAGAGAATGAATGATATAGGCCATTCATTCTCTCTGATAACTAGATATTTAAATTAATTACACGCACAGTTTAAGTCAATAACACCAACTACATAGATAGAATCTGAACCTATTACCCAACATGAGTCTCCAAAATTCTGCATTAAATCTGGACAGTCAAAAGTAGGAGATGTTTCTGAGTAGCACTCACAATCAGAAGTCACTACTCCTATAAAAGTAGAACCTTGAATAGTTACCCAGCACGAGTCTTCCACGTTAGACATTAAATCTGGACAATCGTACATTTCATTATTAGTACTGTCTTGATTAGTAACACATTCACAGTTAGAGTCTACTGTCGCATTGGCACCACAGTTGTCTCCAATATTTAGCATTAAAGATGGGCATTCATAACTAATAGAAGTTGTGTCTGTTGAAGAGATACAATTACAACTAGCGTCTAAGAATCCCGAAACCATAATAGTTCCATCAATACTTGTTCCATCTGCACAAGCGTCTCCAATATTTAACTCCCAAAGTGGACACTCAAATTCCAGGTCATCATTATCACAGGAGTAAATTAAAAATGCTATTGAAAATAGAAATGCAGTTCTTTTGAGTAGAGTTGTTATCGTTTTTTTTGTGTCTTTTTTCATGGTCGTAAATTTATATGTTCTCCATCTAACACGTAGTTATTGAAACCAAAAGGGTGGTGGAATATCGATTTAATTTTAGTTTTGGCGTAATCTCTTGATTTTCGGTGATTAAATTTAAAAATTATTCCTCTTAATTTTGCGTTGCAACGCTTAGAAAGAGCCCTGTTTTCTTCCAAAGGTAAAATCATCAACAGCTCAGGACATTTAGGCAACACTTATAGAACGGTCTTATCCGTAATTTGTAACCGAATAAAAAAAAGCAAAAAAATGAACTGGAACGATGTGATTAAATATGCTACTCACGGAAATCCTGCACCAAGCAGAAGAGAGGAGAAATCAGCAGAGGAATGGTCAAGCCAATTAACTAGCGAACAGTTTAGAATAACACGTCAAAAAGGAACCGAAAGACCAGGTACTGGTGCGTTATGTAGCGCCCATGATGCTGGGAAATATAGTTGCGTCTGCTGTGGAGAAGAGCTTTTCGATTCTACCATAAAATTCGAATCGGGAACAGGTTGGCCCAGTTTTACGGTCCCGATCAGAGGAAATGCCATTCAGTATGAGAAAGACACAGCCCATGGAATGGTTAGAGTAGAGGTGATGTGTAATGTGTGTGATTCTCACTTGGGACATGTGTTTCCAGATGGTCCTGAGCCAAGTGGTTTAAGATATTGCGTGAATTCAGAATCGTTAAAATTAGAAACAGATTAGGTGATAAAAAAAAATGAAGATATAAAAGCCTCGAGTTTTACTCAAGAATTACCTGAAGACCCTAGCCATTTAAATCGGTCTAGAATAGTTGAGAAAGCCTGTTTTTCTAGAGTGAATCCGGAGAAGTTTTCTAATGGAAGTTTAGTTCACATTAATCCCCTGCTTCAAGCAGAAATGGGTTTGGAAACGTTAAACGAAAGGGAACTTTTAATGCTAACGTTAGGAGTTCATCCAGATACAGAAGGAAATACTTTTGCCATGTGTTACGGAGGTCATCAGTTTGGTCAGTGGGCAGGACAGCTGGGAGATGGCAGAGCTATAAACATAGGTCAGTCAGAAGGGAATGGTATTGCTTATGCGTTGCAAATTAAAGGAGCAGGGCCTACACCATACAGCAGAAGAGCAGATGGTTATGCCGTATTAAGAAGCAGCATTAGAGAATATTTGTGCAGTGAGGCCATGCATTACTTAGGAGTACCCACTACCAGAGCGCTGAGTTTAGCGCTAAGTGGAAAAAAGGTGAGAAGAGACCCTATGTACGATGGAAACCCTATAGATGAGAAAGGAGCTATCATGTGCAGAGTAGCGCCCAGCTTTATCAGATTTGGGAATTTCCAACTACTAGCTGCTAGAGAAGACAAGGAGAATTTAGAGAAACTTCTGGATTATACAGTCAAACATCATTTTACAGATGTAAAAGGGAATGCCAAGCAAAAGGCTTTAGGTCTGTTAAAATCTGTAGCGGATAAAACCAGAGAAATGATCATTCACTGGCAGCGTGTAGGATTTGTGCATGGTGTCATGAATACAGATAATATGTCGATTCATGGAATAACCATAGATTACGGCCCATATGGCTGGTTAGAGAATTACGATGAAACCTGGACACCGAATACTACAGATGCTCAGAACAAGCGTTACGGATTCCAACATCAACTTAAAATTTCTCTTTGGAATTTACTTCAACTGGCCAATGGATTGTATCCTTTAGTGGATGATGCAGCTCCGCTAGAAGAGATACTGCACGAGTACGATGATTTGATAATGAAAGAGTACCATAAAATGATGTGTTCTAAATTAGGATTAGAAAACTGGGAAGAGACAGGAGTAGGTTTTGTAAAACAACTCAGAGGATTACTGACTAAAAATCAAATTGATTACGTCATGTTCTTTCGATTGTTAGCTGAAGTAGATTCATATTCAGAACAAGAAATTAAAGCAATATTAGAAAAAACCAGCTACCAGTCCGAGGAAGTGCTAAAAATTCAATTGGAAGAATGGGTAGAGTGGTTCAGTGAGCTAAAAGAACATGTTCAGAAAGAAGGAATAAATCAGAAAAAGCGAATTATAAAAATGAATTTAGTAAATCCTAAATACGTGCTCAGAAATTACATGGCGCAGCTAGCTATAGAAGCTGCAGATGAAGGAGACTATTCAGTGTTGAATGAACTATTTGATTTATTAAAGAATCCTTATGATGAGCAGTCCGAAAGAAAAGAATGGTTTGCTAAAAGGCCCGATTGGGCATTAGAGAAAGTAGGATGTTCTATGTTGTCTTGTAGCTCTTAAGTAATGATGAATTGTGAATTCTTGATTAGTGTGCAGGCTAGGTAGTTACTCTAGTTAATGGCCTAAAATTATTTGAAATAAAACTCAAGTCTTAGTCTTGAGTCTAACGTATTAATTCTTTAAAAAAATGAAACTAATAGCATTCGCAGGGAGCAGCAGT
>Ga0115004_10005125_pt1 | contig 10368 bp, 10 predicted proteins | sample ArcticOcean_MG_C_10_FD_88737 | JGI IMG/M metagenome (GOLD analysis project Ga0115004, IMG submission 88737) | Marine microbial communities from western Arctic Ocean - ArcticOcean_MG_CB11_90 | ecosystem: Environmental > Aquatic > Marine > Oceanic | place: Arctic Ocean: Canada Basin | collected... | reverse complement strand
TTTCTGCTGCCGCAGACGCAAGGCTGCCTCCGGCGCGGAAACTAAATGTTGTTTTTGGATCTGGTAAATCAGGTGTTGGTGTGTTGTTGATCACCGACAAAACTGTTCTTGCGGCCCCGCTCCCCATCATTTTTGGGTCTGTCGCAATTGTAGCCAGACTCGGCTCTACCATGGTGCCGACTTCTATGCCGTCAAAACCGACAATCGACAGGTCCTGTGGAACCCGCAATCCCAGTGCCCGAGCGCTACGGATCGTCGCAAGCGCGAGGAAGTCGTTGGAGGCAAATATACCAGTGAGCGTCGGGTTTTCTTGTAGAAATTCTAAGAGTAATTCGTTAATTTCAAGACTATCTTCTTCAATTTCGAGCAATGCAGGCAGTTTCATGCCATTGTGGAAACATCCATCAACAAATCCTTGATACCGTTGTCGCGCACGATCAGAGCTCTTAAATTTGAGCGCCAAAAATCCAACATTTGTGTGATTGTTTTCAGCAAAAGCATCCGAAACCTTAAATGCGGCTGACCAATCATCAACGGACCAGCTTTGCGCTTTGTCAGGCGCCATGTTGAAAAGCAGACAATGCGGTATTTCACGGCCCTGAATTGACGCCAAACCTTCGCTGGAATGTGCGTCACTCACCGTCAGGACAAACCCGTCGACTTGTTTGGCCATTAACATTCGAATAGCTTGTGTTTCAAATTCACTATCATAATTTGTGCACACAAGCAGGGTTTGATAACCTGCTGATTGAAAAACCTCCTGCGCACCCTGTACCGCGTCTGCAAAGACAGGGTTTGCCAGGGAAGGAACCACACAGCCTATTGTGCGGGTGGTGTTGCTTTGTAATGACCGACCGACTTCACTAAATTCAAATCCAAGCGCATCTGTCGCCGCCAATACACGCCCGCGCATGTTTGCGCTGGCAGAGCCGGTATTGTTCAAAACCCGGCTTACTGTCGCCACGCCACACCCGGCGCGCAATGCTACATCTTTGATTGTGACCGGTTGACGCAAACTTTCACCTCAGTTAGGAAAAATATTGGAAACGTTTCCAAAAACGCTATCAATCAACTATGCATCATGCAAGTAAAATTAAAATCAATACTAATTATCATTTAAAATATATACTTAAGATGTTTTTTTCGTAAGATGTTGCGAAAGTTAAAGACTGCCTGTTGATTTCAGCAAGTACTTACAGAGCCTTTTAGCTCCTGAAGAATCGCAAACTGCACAAGCCACTCGAGCCAAAATAATGACATGAGACAAAAATGAAATCAGACCTTTTGAACACTAAATCTGCTTTTGACAAATATGAGGCCGTGCGTCATCGACTACTGGTCGCCAAAAGCTTTCCACAAAGTAAACAGGTATGCTCGTTGCTGGGCACAAACTTAGATCATTAAAAAGTTCTCGCGTTTTGACAGCAATCTGATGCATATGCTCATTTGCCTGACAGCAGTGTTTTTTATTATGTGAGCATGTCTCCAACGGTGTTTTCGTATCAAATTTTAGGCTTTCGAACCTTACCGATAGAAATTATTTGTCCGGTTCGACGCGACTCCATCGCGGCAAAGACCATGGCTAGACTGCGGAGGTTATTTCGAGCGCTGTTGGCCGGTTCGCTATTGTTTTCAATAGCCACCAGCAACGCGCCCATTGCGCCTGTAAACCCATCATTAAACCATGTCCCCTTTAGGTCAGGCGTTGCACAACCACCAACTCTGGTTAATTTAACGGTTTGTGCGCCAAGGTCTGATCCATCACTTTTCAGAGAGCCTTTGGTGCCCGCAATGTATGTTGTGTCGCGCGCACCATGTTTAACAGCGCCGTCGAAGGTCAGTGAAGCCTGCCCCCCGTCAAGTAAAATAAAAGCCTGCGCCATCAATGGCACTTTCGCTGTTTGATTGCTTGTCTGAACCGCCGATGCAAAAATAGAATGCGCGCGATCGCCCACAACGCTGGAAACAAAATCAAACCAATGAATGCCAAAATCGTACAAAATAAGATCTTCTATCTCTTCATAGGGCGTCCCTGCGATCCAACTGTGATCCCAGTGGATATTGGCGTGGCATGAAATGAGATCACCAATCAAACCCATGCTTACCGCTTCACGCATCCATGCCAAATGCGGCGCCCAGCGACCGTTTTGATTGACGGCTAGCTTCAAATTATTTGCACTTGCCAGTTCTACCAACCGTTCGCCATCATCTAGATCAAGAACAAACGGCTTTTGCGACAATACGTGCTTGCCGGCATTCAACGCTGCCTCCATTAAAGGCAGCCTGTCGGCGGGATGAAGCGTTATATCGACGACGTCAATATTATTATCGTTCAATATCTCTGATGGATTGTCAGTCGTCCATGCCTGAGGGAAATATTCCACCGCCCTTGCCGTTGCTTTGGCCAATGTACGATTACATATCGCAGCAACTTCCCACCCTGCTTCACGGTACGCATCGAGGTGAGACGCGCTGATACCACCTGCCCCGATTAATCCAATGCGCGGACGATACAACTTAGGCTTTGGTGGCAAATAATCCAACTCTGGTGCCGGCATGGCAGGCACTTTTGAAGCGGTTAAGGCATAGGCATCGCCGTCAATTTCATTTATCATAGCAATAAGCGCAGTGTGCGTTTCTCTGCCGCCGATTTTGTGGCCGTATCCACAATCCGTTGGCCAATAAGACTGATATTAGGATCGAGCGGCCCAGAAATCGGATCGCCAGTTGCGAGACAGTTTAACATATATTCAATCGCATTGCGTCGCCCTTTGGGGAGCGGATCGCTTGGAATAGATGTTGGTGACGGGTTAGCCCTAGTCTGCACAGTGACATGGTCCGCATAATCGGGGCTAGAAATTGTTCCTTGCGTCCCAACAAAGGTAAAGCCGCAGCGGGGTTGCGGTTGCGTGGTCCATGGGTCGGTGAAAGTGCCCCAACGGGTTTCCATTTTTGATAACCCATGCTTGTAGCGACAGATCGTGATCGAATGCTGATCGACCTCGATATCCAGTGTTTCATCTACAACAGATGTTACCTCGATGGGTTCTTCACCGTTCATGAACCATGTGCCAAGCGTTGCGCCGTACCCAAGGTAATCCAACAGGCTGCCGCCACCAGAGGCCTTTTTGTACCACCAACTTTCTGGCTTTTGCCGTTCAACTTCCTCTGGGGTGACTTTGATTTTGTCAGCAAGGTGATACAACGGACCCCGGTTTCCGTCATAAAAGTGAACTTCAACCAGATCACCAATCATGCCTTCATCGATTAATCGTTTGGCGGTTACGTGGCTTTCGACCCAAGCCAAGGGCCAATTGATTGCCATAACCTTGTCAGTTTCCTGCATCGCGGCCAGCATCTTACGGGCGTCGTCAATTGATCCCGCAAAAGGCTTTTCCACAAAAATGTTGGTTTTGTGCTTAGCCAAACGTTGCGTATAAACTGCGTGATCTGCGGTTGCAGCGCATAATATGGCAAGATCCGGTTCTGTAGCAATCATGCAGGCGTCGAAGTCTGTAAATACTCGATTCTCGGGGATATTAAAATTCTGTATGGCCGCAGCCATTTTGGCGCGATCAGGATCAAAAATACCGGAAATTTCTGCTTCTGGATGCTCATGCACCATTCGCAATAAGTCACCCATATGCATATGGTCAAAGCTGACACCTACAATTTTAAATTTGGCCATATTGGCTCCTTTTGGCTTTGATCGGTTAGTTGATCTTGAATGTCAGCCACGCTTAAACCATCAGGTCAAAAAAGAATTGACGTATACTGCTGTGACCAACCCAATCATAGCGTCACGCAATTGAGTACCCTCCGTCAATAGGAATGCAAGCACCCGTAATGAAACCCGCTGCTTCGGAGGCTAAAAACATGGTCACTCCCGCTAGATCGTCCGGTTGTCCCCAACGTCCCATCGGTGTGCGTGCGTTGACATTTGCAACATGCACCGGATCTTGCCGGCTCCGTTCAGATTGCGCTGTTACAATGAATCCAGGTGCAATGGCATTGACGCGAATATTGTCGGGTGCCCATGCAATCGCCAGCGATTTTGTTAGCTGCTGAACGGCGGCTTTGCTGGCACCATAAGCAGGATTATTTGGGCTGCCAAATACAGCATACATTGAAGCAATATTGATTAGGCTTCCGCCTTGGCGCGCAAGATGATCATAAAAAGCTTCTGCCATTCGAAAGGTGCCATGAAGATTGACGTCTACAACTTTTTCAAAAAAAGCAGGTGCCATTTCTTCGCCTCGCACGGTGATTGCGGCACCATTAATAAGAATATCTAGTTTTGACGTTTTAGCCGCTAGCTTCAAGACAGCAACCGGATCGGTGATATCAAGTTTGTGATAGACGAAAGCGCCCTGATCTTCGGGCGCTGGCGCGTCCTCGACACCGGTGATCTCAACTTTGGCGCCGGCGGTCTTAAACGCGCGCGCGATCGCAGCACCGATGCCTGCCTTGCTCGCCCCTACGACCAGGACATTTTTGTTTGTAAAATCGAACATCAAACTGGTGACCCGGTTACGCGTTGCTCTAAATCTAATGCAACGCCCGTCATAGGCGCCGAAACTTCGCTCAAAAGATAAACAGCAAGTCGAGCGGCATCTTTAGAATCAAGCAATTGCCCAAGTGGCATGCGAGAATTTTCTTCGTTACGCCATGTTTTACCACGGCCCAGCACAACGGATTGCATTTGGTGCTCAATTGCTGTGTTTGTCCAACCAAGATTTATGCCATTGACGCGAATGCGCTCAGCCAAATTGGCATGTGCGGCGTTTTTTGTCAGTGTCGATAAAGCGCCTTTAGTCGCGGCATAGATAGCGAGGTCGGGCGCGCCGCAATGTGCATTAATGGAAAGAATATTGACGATGGTCCCTGGCGATTTTCTCACCAACATATCCTGAATTGCAGCTTGCATTAGAAAGAATGCGGCGCGCGCGTTCACGGCGAATAAGTCATCCCAGACAGCCTCGGTTCCATCGCTAACACCGCCACGCGTTGTCAAACCAGCCGCATTTACCAAACCGTCAATACGTCCAAATTCAGTAATCGCAGCGTCTTCCACAGATCGCGGCCCAGTTGAGTCGGACAAATCAGCAACGCAAGTGCGAACGATTTGATCAGGAAGCTTATTAGCCGTGTAAGTGAGTCCTGCGGCATCTTTATCCGTCAATAATAGCCCTGCCACCCCCGCATCTGCAGCTTCTTTTGCGATGGCAGCTCCAATCCCACTGGCAGCACCTGTGACCACAACAATTTTATTTTCAAGCCCAACAATCATGAATTTATCCCCGTCAGGAAAGCGTCGTATTCTTCGGGCTCTAAATGAACAAGGTGCTGTCTTTCGGGAAAGGCGCCGCTTGCGACATCTGATTGAAATTCAGAGAATGCAGTGACTCTTTCGTTCTGTAACCGGTCATATTCTACAGCGAAATTGCGATAAACCTTGGAATGTCGCGGCATGTGGCATCGGTTTTCGCCCAAGATGTCCTCGGCAAATAAGTACTGCGCGTCACATCCTGCCCCCGCGCCCATGGACCAAAGCAGCAGATCAAGCCGCTTGCTGATTTCTGAGGCGACTTCAACAGGTACGACTTCGATTTCGACAGCAAAAGCGCCAGCATCTTGGTAAGCTCGACACTCGTTGAATAAAGCGATCGCCGAAGCTGCAGTTTTTCCAACGGCTTTAAAGCCACCTGTCCAAGTAGCCCGTGATGGAACAAGGCCAACATGGCCCACCACCGGAACATATTCCCGCGCCAAATATTCAACGGTCTGCAAACTACCAGAGCAATATAGCGCATCTGCCCCAGCTTGAATCATTTGACCACAAAAACGCAAATAGTCATCTGGTATTCCTGCTTCCAGGTGGGTGCGTCCAGTCATGCTGAAAACACTAGGCGCGACTTTGCGATATTCTGGGTGAAAAATCAAATCTGGTGGCAGCGATACGATTTCTATTTGGGCGTCTTCAGCTGCGCGCGCTTCATCTAGCGTTTCAATACGCAGCATCGTCCGCTGGCCCTGCCCCTTAAGCGCTCTTAGATCGGAAACTGTTGGCCTAGGGCGGGTCATCAATCAGGTACTTTGATTTCGATGCGGCCGTTTGTCAGGCGCGCGGGATATGTCGCCAATGCATCACAGACAGGGGCCCGAAGCGCCGCACCAGTTTGATAATTGAACCGACCATTATGTTTTGGACATTCGATTGTATCATCAATGACCAATCCGTCGGCTAGATGTACTTGCTCATGCGTACAAAGCCCATCGGTTGCAAAGACGTCACCGTCTGCGGCGCGATAGACAGCAAAGGTTCGCTCGGCGACGTCAAAGCGGATCACATCCTCCAGATCCACATCTTCTGCATCGCAGACGTCTATCCAGCTCATTTTAAACTCCTTGCATTCGGTTGACTCCAGAAGCATGTAAATCTTCGCGGTAAGGTTTTGCACTTTCGGGTAATTTTTTACGAACAAAATAATCTGGCTCTGTGCGTTGTTGCCGGAGCGAGCCCCAAACTTCGCGATAAGCATCTAAGATTGAGTTATTTGGCTTTGGCAAATCGTCTTTGATCAGTGCATGTAGTTGCGGAAGCGCGTGGTAAGGCACCATTGGGAACATGTGATGTTCCACATGATAATTCATGTTCAAATAAATCCAGCGACTAGTCGGATTAATGTAGACTGTTCGACTATTCAGCCGGTGATCCAATACATTCTCTGCCAAACCGCCATGTTGAAGCAAACCAGTCATAACCATGTGCCAAGAACCATAAACCCTTGGTCCACCAACCAACAAAAGTGGCAATATTGATGCCGATGCGGCAGCGGTCAGAATGGTAAAAAAGTAAATTGAAATGTGGATGCGCGCCCAGAATATTGCCTTATGGCGTTCGCTTTCGGGAATATAGTCTTGTTCCTGCGTTGGAATCGTACCCATCGCGTGCTTTAGCAAGGTGCATAAATCAAGGTAAATTTCTGGAATCGCTATAAACTTTAGTGTAGTCTTTGCTATCAGTGTTGGCCGCATCAATGCGATTTCAGGGTCGCGGCCAACAATGATGGTATCGGTGTGATGACGCGCGTGGCTCCAGCGCCAAGAAATCGGATTTCTCATCACCATGAACGAAGCGATATTATAAACAACGTCATTTTTCCATGATGTCTTAAATGCTGTACCGTGCCCGCATTCATGCCAACGACTGTCACAGGCCGACCCATAAAGAACGCCGTAGGCCAAAAAGATCGGCAAGGCCAACCAAGACCCCCAAAGCATAATGCCACCGCCTGCTGTCGCTGCTAACAAGGCAAGCCAAAGCAATGTATCTCGTGTTGCGGGTGCATCACTGCGCTTCATGAGTGACTTCATTTCTTTGCGCGAAACTTCTGAGTGGTACCATTCAGCTGACGCGAGTCCAGCCGCGACAGCCCGCTGATTTTCTTGACCCGTCAAGCTATAGTCTTTAGCAAGGCTGCTTTTTTTTGTGGTGGTCATATTTCTGTGGCCTGGTAGAGGGATCTAAATTTATTTGTTGGTTCTGGGTAATCAGAGTCTGGCTGTTGGGCGATCGTACTCACCCGATTTTCAGCGTTAGAAATCTGTTCTTCGCCATCTAGAACACTAAACTGAACGGAATAGTTGCGGCATTCCCCAGATTCGAGCCAGATCATTTCGCCACGATCCCGCGCGAAATTGTTCCCCTTCACATGGTGCGTGGCAGCTTCAACACCCATGACATAGTGACCTGACTGAAAGTTCTGCCACTGATACGCGCAAGGAAGTTGCGGGGCATGTGTCTCCATCATAAGACCCAAGCTCTGTCGATAGTTGGCAACCACTACAGGAACCATACCCATAGCATCATGCGCCATGTCATGTTGCCAAACCTGCTCAGTGAAGCCTGTAATGGGATCGGGGCATGTTCGATATCCAACGCCTTGCGCAGCTAGACCGCCTTTTGCGTGCGTCGCGTAAATAACTGATTTTACTGGCGCAGTGTATTGTGTCCCCGAGTCAATGAGCGGATATCCTAAGTTCACATGATAAAGAAGCATATGAGGTGTGGAGACAGATCCATCATTGGTAACACTGTCATTGACACGTACGGTATTGCTGCCAAGGCCAACCTCTATTCTTCGATGTAGCGTCAGCACTTCGCCGAACAAGGTAGCTTGTGTTACAATTCCCTCAGCCCACAGACTGCACGTATCGCCGTGCCAGCACTCGCCATAGCCTGAAAGCCGTGCAGGCGTGTTCGCAATGCGGCCGTGCAATCCCTGTTTGACGCGCAACTGGCTCGCGTGATTATACGTCTCGCCAGACACATCTTCTGGTCCCAAAATATGGTCAAGACCACAAGTAGCCAAAAAGCCGCTAAAGGAGCGGTTCCAGCCAACACCATTATCTTCTGACTGATCATTGAAGGCTGGATGTCGGGTGCCGGTCGCCGAATGCCACCCTATTGCACGGCCATTATGAGAAAATTCGCCAATGTCCATTGCGCGATCGACATTGACTGTGAACCTTAGGCCGCCACCTGTGTTGAAATCCAGAATGCGCACCCCACGCCCCGGCCCATCCTCCAGCGTGGACAGTCTAACGCTGCCAAATTGTACGATGCTTCCGGCTCTTTTTGACAATGATAGGCGCGATTGAGCGCTGCCGTATAAAAATGTCATCTCGCGCCTTTGCTAACTTGGCCTGTTGATCAATATTCTAACATCTTGAATCGCAGTCACCTCAGAGTCAATCATTAAATGACGTTTTTTGACGTAAAAAAGCTCGTATTAGCTGGTTAAAGGCCATTAAATCAGTTTGACTCGTGAATAAAATCCAGTAATACCTCAAATAACGTCACTATTAGAAAGTGCCCAATGCCCAAGCCAACCCTTTTTGATATCGCTGCACAGGCAAATGTATCCTTGGCGACAGTGGATCGGGCCTTGAACGAGCGACCTGGCGTTAGCAATCGCGCCAAGCGGCTTGTTTTCGCGGCTGCCACCGAGCTTGGCTACCTCGAGCCCGACAGTAGCCCACTTAAGCCGGTACGGCTGGCGTTTGTCTTGCCCGAGGGTACGAACACTTTTCTGCATGAACTGGCCGAGCAAGTCCGAGAACAGGTCAAAGTTATGGTACAGGTCAGCGCAACCATAGCGTTGGTGCCCGGGTTTGATCCATTAGCACTCGCAGAGAAACTTACCGCGCTTCGGGACCATGTCGATGGCATTGCCGTCATGGCTGTCGACCATCCGATCGTTCGTGAAGCTGTCCGAGAATTGCTATCCGCTGGCACGGCTGTGGTGACCATTGGCTCCGACATCCGATCCGTTGACCATCTTGGCTATGTCGGCATTGATGACTTGCAAGCGGGCCGTCTTGCTGGTTACCTTATTGGCCGCCTAGCATCGGGACGAGCAACCAAAGTTGCTTTTTTCGCGGGGTCTATATCCTACAGAGGCCATCAAGAACGCGAAATAGGGTTCCGCCAAATATTGCGCGAAGAGTTTAAAAATTTGGATGTTGTCGAGCATCGCGAAGTGCAAGACAGTCGCGCTATGGCAGAAATCGAAATGAAAGACATCTTAAAGCGCCACTTAGACATTGCAGCGGTTTACAATGCAGGTGGCGGCACGGCGGGTATCGCCGCAGTAATTGAAAAATCTGGCAGGGCTAATGATATAAACTTTGTGGCACATGACCTAACGAATGGAAACAAAGGCCTCTTGTTGCGTGGCACATTAGACGCAGTTATCGACCAAAACGCACGTCTGGCAGTACGCGAAACGCTTTCAACACTTGTTCATAAAGTACTGGGCATACAATATCGGATGGTGCCACCCAGGGTGCAGGTCGTATTTCGCGAAAATTTACCGAGCGGCTGAGTCAGTGCTGATAGCAAAGTCTTCGTACCAAAATGAAGCTTTCGCAACGCGTGGCCAATTTGACGACAGCAAGCAGAAACCGTTCTAACATCTCAAATTCGCGCACTGTTGAACAAATAATTCAGATGGATAACGCTGCTGTACTTGCCCGTTTGACCAATTTTACTTCAACCAAATCAACGCCGTTTTCCATTTTAGGATCTGCGATACGTTGTAATAAACGCATTGCCGCCAATTTTCCAATCTTTTGACGGTCCTGACGAATTGTGGTCAATGCAGGCAAAAATGATCCAGACATTTCAATGTCGTCAAAGCCAACTACGGACATGTCTCGAGGAACCACGACGCCGCTTTCTTGAAGCCTCGAGATGAGCCCAAAGGCCACCATGTCGGCCGCGCAAAAAACTGCTGTTGGTCGTTCTTGCATTGCCAAAATTTGTTCTGCAGCCTGACGTCCAGACTCCAACGAAAAATCGCC
>Ga0115004_10005123_pt1 | contig 10370 bp, 10 predicted proteins | sample ArcticOcean_MG_C_10_FD_88737 | JGI IMG/M metagenome (GOLD analysis project Ga0115004, IMG submission 88737) | Marine microbial communities from western Arctic Ocean - ArcticOcean_MG_CB11_90 | ecosystem: Environmental > Aquatic > Marine > Oceanic | place: Arctic Ocean: Canada Basin | collected... | reverse complement strand
GTTGTACCAGTGGTGTTCGTTTTTATTCCTTATTTTCTTTGACCGCTTTGAACCGTTAATCACCCCTGAAAAATTTAACATGTTACAAAGTGAAAAAAAGGTATGGCATATGGAAAAAAAGAGTAAAAAAAGAAAAGACAGAAAGAGGAAAAAAAAGAGAACCGAGGAAGGAGGAACTTAACCACAACACTATATTTTGTTTTTCAGCTGTGAGTTGCTTTAAATCAGGTACTTGAATGAGTGACTGTCGTTCAAGTTGTTTAATCACGATATAAAAAAATGTTTATACTTTACTCACATCGTTGGCTGATCTAGGCTAGAAAGTGTACTTCGTTCTCATTTTCGGAACGGGGTGTATCTATATTGCAAAAAATCCTTTCGAAAAATGGGTGCGTTCAACTTTAGAAATAAATTCTGTAGTTTTCTGATGTAGTTTCATTTAAAGGACTTCGAGAGGGCTTTCGAGAGTTGTGGGACGACATGTTTTCTTATCGTACTCTAAAAGTGGTTAAAATAAGTGACAAGCGTTTAGCATATGTACATAAGTCTTTAATGGCTTTGATTTTAGTCTATGCGGGAGTTTCTATGATTGGTGGTCACACTTATATGCTACTAGAAACACCTGGAATGTACATCTCTACTGATGTTTCCGATACAAAAAGAATGCTTGATTTTAATCAGGCGGCGTCAACATACTGTAACAAAACTATCACGGATTATGCCGGTGATCCACCTTTTATGGATTCTTTCCACGATAATATTTGCAAGAACTTCAGTACTTCTGAAATAGTGAGTGTTTCTGCAAATTCTATATTTGTGGGTACACACGTAAAGGAGACAAACTTTCAGCGAGAGTGCAACACCAGCACGGATTTGTGCTCCACTTTGCCACAATATGATACATCAAAGAACTATTTTGCCACAAATCCTGAAAACGTTACATTTCAGTTCAAGACCACTCTAGATACAAGTTGGTTTACAAGTGCTCCCTCTTTAATCTATATCAAAGATAATCAGACGAATACCATACTCACCGTCGACTCGGAATCTGCTGTTAGTGAGAGGTACCCGTCTTTTAGTGTTGACGAACTACTTGAGCTCGCAGGAGTGAAACTGGATGATAGAAACGAGTTAGTGGTACGAACTGATTCTTTTGCAAAAGAGTTCCCGCTTTATCGACTGACCGGAATACGACTCAGTATTGATTGGACTTTCAGTAATTTTCGTCCCATGTCTAGTTTACAACCTTTTGATTATCGTATTCTCGCAGATGTCTCAGTTTCATCCAGCAGTAAAGGATATCTTGTGAACACTGTGGAAACAGTACATTTTTCTGGGGAGCCAGACGATGTTACTTCGAGTGGCACAATCTTGGAATTTCGAGGGGTCGAAATCGAATTCAGATCTAATGGTCTGCTTGGGAAAGCTGATTTTTATACCACAATGATGGCTCTAATGTCGTGTTTCATCATGGTTTCGGTTGCTACAACAGTAGTAGACATTATAGGAGCTTTCATTTACGATTCTTTCAAAAATGACAAAATAGAAGATGACGGTGAAAGGCAGCACTTGGAGCACATGATTTTGAATCTCGAGACAGTAGGTGTGCCGTTCAATCACGATGATTTACAAGTCCTTCCCAACGTATCAATAAAGGAATTTTTGCAGCTCTTGCAACGCGATATTGTGAAGCTGAATTCTCTCGCTTTGCATATCAGTAGAGACCTCACAGAAGCTGGCTTCAATCGTCATGCTTCCTCAAAAAAGTCTTTCAGTGACGCTGGTACAAATAAGCAAGTTCGATACAAGTGTTACTTAATTGGTCCGGACAAATCTGAAATTTATCTGACTGGTGGGCCCCAAACAATTGGACGTGGAAACGGTAACTGTATCTCAAAGCGAATTTCTCACAAGCAGTTAAGTATACTGGCAAACACATATAATGGTACTGCTATACTTCGAGGGCTTCACACCAAAAATATGTCTGGTATTGCTATTTCTGGCGGGGCATGGCAGCCAATAAGTGGAAACGATGAGGTAGAGTTAGAAGATGGTGATATGATAGCGTTGCTTTTAGATGAGAAAAATCAGGAGACATCTGTCGAGGGAGTGTTTGTGTACATGTCAGAATCTCTTGTTGGGAAAAAAGCGAAGAGCGGCTGGCTTGATTGGGTCCTTTAGCTGTTAAAACCTTTGTAAAACATTTCTTTCGAACCATTATTGTATGCATAAGTATATTTAAATTGTACATAATAGAGGTTTTCCACGGGTGCGTCCTAGTCCTTCGGAAGAGTAGTTAACATGTAAGGTAAATTTTTTTTGTTTCAGGTGCGTGTGTGAAAGTTGTGACCCCAAAGCCCCCGCCATTTTCCACCCAAAAAATTTACTCACAACCCCATCAACAAGGAAAATATCTTTTTTATTTTGCCTTTGACCTTGTTCAAGCCTGTAACACACTGAAAGCCACTTCTATACTTCGCTTGCATGTCCAGATTTCACCATATGCTTTCAAAATCTTCTCGCCCTGTTATCACAGCGACTATCGTGCGATGTGGCGTCGGACGGTCTATTTCAAGACAAAACACTCGTGAATTCCGTTACGACAAATTTTATGCGATCCGTAACGGCAATAGTGGCGAGCTCAACCTGGGCGAGGCAATCGTGGAAGCAACGAGTACACATCCCATCCCTGTTGATGTTCATTACTCGTTTGCGCGTGCCCCGCATTTTCAGCAAACTCTTGAGGATGCAATTAATGACCAAATTAACATCGAATACAACGTGTCCTACATCTATCATAGCATGTATGCATTCTTCTCGAGAGATAATGTGGCACTTGACGGATTTGCTCAACACTTCAAGAAAGAATCGCTTGAAGAACGCTCGCATGCCGAGTTACTCATGGACTATCAGACCAAAAGGGGGGGTAAAGTATCTCTCCAGGCTATTATGCCACCTCAGCTTGAGTTTGAGCATGCCCAGAAGGGCTGTGGGCTTTATGCACTAGAGTTGGCGCTCTCGTTGGAAAAATTGAACTATGATAAATTACTTGAGTTACACAAAATTGCTGACGAGTGCGGGGATGCGGCAGCGTGCGACTTTATCGAAGGTGAGCTATTAAAGGATCAAATTGACTCAGTAAAAGAGAATGCTGAGATGGTTGCAAGTTTGACTAGAATGGGTGCTGATGGACCTCATGGTGGATTGGCAACTTGGCATTTTGATAAAATGCTAAAAAAATGAGAAAAGTTGTAAATCAAATTTGTTGTATCGTTTCTTGTAAGTTTTATACTTTTCCTTACCTACAGAAGGTCACCTTTCATTCAATTTCTTATCCGAAAGACTTTGTATCTTCATGCAGACTATCACTCTGTCAGCTGCTTAGCAGCTCAGGTCAGCTCCAGCTTGTTGGCTCTTGGCTCGTTGGCTGTTTCCTCCATTCTCATTTATTTCGCATTTTAATATTTTGAAAATATGACGGGGCCCCACTATACGCGACTACGGCGCATATACAAAAACCACGCGCGCTATATACTTTTACTCTTCATAAAAATTTTCAGTTATGCACAGAAAAACAATAACTTTAGCACATAAACCTTGAACGAAAGAAGTAAGACGTGCTTAGGCCCTTGTGTTTTGAAGTAGTGGGGAGAACTTTTCTGCATTTTCTTTGACTCCAGAAACACATGACGAAACTATTAACCGCGGTTCTGTATGTATTTGCAGTTCTCCTGCTCCCTGGTCTCATGGAGGGTACTGAAGGGAGCGAGAATGATTCTCTGGGAAAATACATAAAATCTGGCATTCAAGCACCAGAAGTCTCTCCCAATCCCTACGGCCGACTTCTTGTGTATACCTGGGGAATTGGCGGTGCTCGTGTTGCACGTCCTTCGAACCCAAGCGCAACTCCTCCAAATATCGTAGAAATTCCTTCAAAATTTTCGTCACAAGATATTATACATATATCTTTTTCGGGTCACTCAGCTTTCTTACTTCGTTCAGGTGAACTTCTAACTGCAGGAAGAAATGATAGCGCTGGTGGGGGTGGCAGGGGTTCTCCACCAATTGATGACTCTGGACAACTCGGCCGTGATGGAGACATAAACAGTGCTCTTCCTGTTACCTTGCCAGATAACGCTAAAGTTACAGCGACATCTTGTGGTCGCTATCACACAGTCGCACTGACATCAACTGGCGAAGTCCTCACCTTTGGCCTGAATGATCGAGGACAGTTGGGCCGCTCAGGTATTCTTGGCTCGACAACTCGCTCGTGTGGGTGTGACAGCGGAGGTAATTGCAACTGCAGCAATGATTCAACTTCAAATAGTAAACCTGGAAGTGCATGTATAGGCGGTTCAACGTGTCGTTCAGGTATAGCAACAAAAGTATTGTTTGATGGTAAAATACTCGGTTTTGATGACAAATGCAAGGCGAAAGCTGAGTGTCAATTCAATACGAGAGCAGTTGCTGTTGCAGCTGGAAGATATTCTTCTGCGGCAGTTTTTGAGGACGGAACTTTAGTAGTATGGGGACTCATCGCCTGCGGAACTGCTTCGGAACTTTTAGAGAAGAATGAATATACTGAATCCAGCGATATTCGTTCTAAACTGCTACATGACCCAAATTTTGCTGCTTCGCCTAGAAATATACGTTTAGATCCTCCTCCCAAAGAAGGCGTAAAGATATTGGACGTTGCTTTAGGTTACGTCCACTTAGTAGTTCTGACTAGCGATGGTTCGGTATACACGTGTGCAACAGGATTTGATGGCTACGCTAGTATTGTTAAGCAGAAAAATGAGCTTACCTCGGGATTAGGAAGGAAGATCGATTCGGTCGAAGAAGCTCTTAAGCTCCAAAAAGTTTTATTTCACTCCAGTTCAAATGAATTCATTGAAGTTTCCACTGGCAGGTGCCACGTACTAGCGCGCAATAAAGCAGGAGAGGTGTATAGTTGGGGTTGTTCCCGTAAGTCTCTTGGTCGAACTAGTGGTGAACAAGAGGAACCCGGTCGCGTCAAAGGTGCAATAGAGGATGAATATATTAGTAGCGTTGCATCTGGAGAATATTTTTCATTAGTGTCCAGTCTTACTGGTAAAGTATATGGTTGGGGTTCAAGCTCAAATGGGCAATTAGGCCAAATATCCTCACGAGATGAAGAAATACCATTTCCTATCGATGATATAAAAGGAAAGGTTGTAAGAGTAAGCGCTGGGTATCAACATGCAGGAGCAATTGTCGGAATATAAAGTGAATAAACGAGAGAACATCAAAAAGATATTTCCATTTTACTTCTTCAAGAACATTTTTGTATCTGCTACTAGTTTTCCAAACTTGTGATGCTTCACACATTTGAGTAATTCTCTTGTAGGTCAATCGAACTTTGGAACAGATGGTGGCCTAATAGGACGCACACCACCAGCATTCAAAACAATTTCTTCTGCTTTTGGGTCACAGTATTTCGAAATCTTGTCGTACTCTTGCTTGACCTAGAGGAAAATCATCATTAGTCTCGCTAAAAGTTGAAACAAGCAAGTATGTAAAAGACCTTTCCCCAAATATGCTCTGATAATTCGACAGGAAGATCTGCCTCTTCACCTAAGTTTTCAGCCCACTTTCCAGAGTTCGAAACATCAATTTCTTCTCCTAGTGAAAGGCCCACTCCCTGGATAGAAAGTCATTAACATGTTTGAAAAAATAAGATTATACCGTGTAGTTGACAATCCTTTTTTCTCCAATGTCCTTTTCTGAGCTTGATGGTGGTGGCATTATATCATATGTTGCCTTTAAAAAACATTGAGGCAGACTTCGACTTATTGTACAATATTTACCATTGCCAATGGATAAAAGTGAGTTTTCGCAGCTGATTTCTTCGTACCAAGCTTTTTCATCATTTCAATAGCCTGAGGATCGAACTTGTCAGGAATTAACGTTCCGTCAGCCTTCCGTCGGTCCCTCCCTCCAGCAGGCGCAATCCAAATTAAAAACCCGCCTTCTTGTAATTTCTTTTGCATCTCCTGCAATTAAAAATAGCATAAACTGAGAGAATACTTCGTCACAAGTTTTTTAAATACCTTAATAGTTGTCAAATTCTGCTTCATTTTTGTTGCCTTCAGCTCAGGAATGTCATTCTACATGAAAGGTAAGGGATAAAGGTAAAATATTTACATATATTAGACCATATGCTTCTTAGAGTTAACACACAAAAGATTCTTCCCCATGCTGAACGGTTTTGCAAGAAGATCGGTAATAACACGGTCACCAGCCACATAGGTAACCTACAATTATATTCCAAGTTTTGCTCAATTTATAGAAAAAGCTTAAAAAGCAAGCTCACTAACCTTTTCGCCCAGTCCAGGATGGGAAACTTCCGTAAGTAATGGAATGAATGCCGCGTCTCCCTTATTGGTTTCAGTCAGGTTAAACACTTAAACGGACCAGCAAGTTTCTTTATCATACCTCACTTTGATGATTAGCAAATAAAATTACATTTTCGCCTTCCTGCAAAAAGAGAAAATAAGAAAATAAGATTCTATGCGATTCAAGTATGCAATACATTGATCTGATTCTGTATCTTCGTCCATTGTTCCGGATACATCACAATGGAGCGGTCGAAATCGATGAGGGATCCAATATACATATTAGCCATCTAGCGTAATACCAACTCAAAATTTCTCCTGAGAACATTATTATTTTTTCACCTGATAGTAATCGTAGGGCTCACGAATTGCCTTGTGATACGAGGGGAATTCGTAAGGAGTTCCTACGAACTGTTCGATATAAGCTTTCACCATATCCTGGAAACTTAACTAAGGAAGAGAAAAACTACTCTTGAAGCTTTCTTCACCTTGAAAATGAATGTCACTGCTTTCGACGCTTTCTTCTCATCTTTGAGTGCTATACATAGCTGAGACTACAGTTCAATATTAAAATTAAGTATATATTCGCGCATTCAAAATATTGAACCTTATAGCTATTCAACAGACCATCAAATACAACTTGAATCTTCTCTGGAAAGATGTTGACGAGCAATCGCAGGCCAACCTCACCGGGAAGAACATCCACAACGAGCTTTGCTAATTTCACCTTTGTCTGCGATGCAAAAATTTAAGAACACTTTCGGATCATTCGCGTAATCACTAACTTCTTTTGGCATGAAGCCGACCTTCGACATGGTGCTTGAGGGACAGGTGCGTAAGTGAATACTTTTCCTCCTCAAAACTCCAGTCTTCATCCTCCCACGAAGGGCAGTACCATTTATACACTATGAACGCCAATCTTAACTAAAAATAACACCATTGTTTTCTATTACCGCCGATCTAGAATATGTCAAAAGACTGTTATGGGCCAACATTTCTGCACCAAGTGAGCAGGGTGTAAAATATATGTAGTTCAAGTTGTCTTTTTGTTGTCTGAAAGTTGTCTGTAAAAATATGTAGCTCAAATTGTCTTGAACTTATCTTGAAGTTGTCTATTTATCAGTATGTATATCTCCTTCGGGAGGAAAAAAAATGGTGTTGGGTTTTGTTTAAGGTGTGATCAAAAAGAAAAGGGTAAGGTTTTCCTTACCTTTTTTCTCTCAGCGTTCGCATTTTTACGTAAGTAGAGTTCTTCTTAGGCAAGTTTTCGCCTTCTGAAACGTTCGAAGGGATGGTATATATTATATTAAAATTATGTCTATGTGCTTATTCGATTTTGCTCAATTTTTGAAGGTTTCCGAGTGCCGGATGTACGTGAATGAGTTCCCAGAGGTTGATGATGTGGTGATGGTTCAGGTACTTCTTTTTCTGGTATTTACAGAAGAATGCTCATTTATGCGTCCTAATTTGTAGGTGAAACGTGTTGCAGAAATGGGCGCTTATGTGCAACTTCTTGAGTACAACAACATTGAAGGAATGATACTACTCTCGGAGCTTACACGACGCAGAATAAGGTCGGTGACTAAACTTATAAAGGCAATGACATATTTGTATATTTTGGTTGTTGCACTCATAACTCTTTTCTCAAAACAGGTAGGGAGGATTGAGCCTGTCATGGTACTCAGAGTAGATAAAGAGAAAGGATACATTGACTTATCGAAAAGGTATGAATCTTTTTCAAGTCAATAAATAGTGAAAATGTTTGAGCAGACGTGTATCCCCTGAGGATATTCAAGCTTGTGAAGACAGGTACAGTAAAAGCAAAATGGTGCATTCGATTATGCGGCATGTCTCTGAAACTACGTGCACTGATTTACATAGTTTATATGTTGTACGTTTTCTCCCTTCTTTTAGTGCTTCTTTTGAAATCAATATGAAAATTGTAGAGTCTTGGTTGGCCTCTCTATGTAAAGCACGGGCATGCTTTCAACGCGTTCAAAATAATGGTTACTGATCACAACTTGATTTTTTCGGATTCTTCTCTTAATAATGAAGTTATAAATGAGTCTGTCAAACACGCATTAATAAAAGATATATGTCGTCGAATGACTCCACAACCATTGAAAATTCGAGCTGATATGGAACTTACTTGCTTTAGTAGTGATGGTATTGAGTGTATTAAGGATGCCATGCGAGCTGCGGAGAGCAGTTCGACCAAAGAGTGCAAAGTGAAAGTCTCATTAATTGCCTCGCCCCTCTATGTGGTCACAACCCAGACACTCGATAAGGAATCTGGAATGGCCACTATTGAGGCAGCAATCCACGAAGCTACGGTACGACAACATATTTGCAAACGCCAATTTTTCATGATTCTGTTCCAGGTTCGTATCAACACGAGGAAGGGGAAGTTGGTTTTGAAGGAGCCACCACGCGTTGTGAGTGAAAGGGATGACAGATTACTTGCAGAATCTATGAACGAAATCAACAAAGATTTGAGCGAATCTGAAGACTTGAGTGACGATTAATCAATATTTGAATAATTCTCCTAGAAGTGAGGTGGAAAAATGGGGACAGCTGAACCACTGAATTCTATATTTTAGGTTTCCATAGTTTGAGTTAAGCAAGTAAATTTTACTGCGAAAGTATTCTCTTCAATTGTATTGAAACTAAATCAACTGATTCGATTAAATTACTCTAAGGTCAATAACTATGCACGCAATATTATCTTGACTACGATTTCTCAAGGCACGTTGGACAAGCGCATCCGCTACCTCTGTCATAGAGAGCATTGGATTGCTTTTTAGTTTTGAACACACAAAAGTAACTGCTTGGGATCCATTCATAACGTCCCAAATTCCATCCGTTGCAATGATAATGAATTCATCATCGGTGGATCTATTAAATTCATGAACATGCGGCAAAGCAACGACTGGAGGTGCATGAAGAGTTGAAGTTGTCGCCTGTACATTTCCATCATATCGAAATTCCTCTAAAAGCTCGGAACGTCCACCTTTAAATTCGTAGTCTCCAAAAGCACGACTGACTGCCAATATTCCGCAGACTCGCTCCTGAGTGACCCAACCGCCCGCCATTGCAATACGCTCAATTTCATTTCTTCCACTTTTCGTTCTTGGTGTTGGACGGTGTTCCTCTGTCAATGAAATCGGTTTACCCTTTCTGCCAATGACAGCACTACTATCACCCACATTTGCACAAACGATTTTGTGTTCATCTATGAAACATATTGTTGCTGTGCTTCCACTCCAACATTCAGGATCACCTAAGGTCGCGATATGATCAATTAATGCACTATCTGTCAATCTAAATATATCTTGAAGGCTTTGTGGGCTTAAAACCTGAGCTATTTCACTGATCGTTATTTCACTTTTCATGAACGGAATATTGTTACTTTGTCTTTTCATTTTTATTTTCAGCATATCAAATAGCTTTCGCTTGAGAAACAGAGCACTAGATGAACCACCATGTCCATCGAAAATACTAGCGTACAGGATTCCGGCTTTCAAATTTTCCTTAACAAACCATGCATCTTCCATAGTCTCACGAGGGCCCATAGTCTCAGCAACCCCCCATTTCAAAACGGGACTCGAGATCATAGATCTCGGAGTTTCGTGAATACAAAGCGGACTATTAACACAAAATCTCTCTTTCATTGAAAAATCGCTTTTAGTGCATGACGACCTTCTGAAATCTAGGGGTAGAGAGGCTGGGCTGTACTTTCGATGTAGATTCGTGCACCTCATCGTACTTCCTGAAAATTTTAAGGTTTACACAATATCTTGGCTTGGCTGGAAAAAGCTAAAATGATTGGTGCGTATCAAAACAACTAAACAAAAACAAATGAGAAGAAGATGAACTTTGTTATATCGCGCACGACTAATTTCTTACTCGTTCTCGGACAGATACTTTTCCAACGACACAAATAGTTCCGTGATTAAAGAAGAGTCCGAATTTTGTTCGTACATACACCCTTTTAATTAAATTTGAGCGGGAGAG
>Ga0115004_10005115_pt1 | contig 10375 bp, 12 predicted proteins | sample ArcticOcean_MG_C_10_FD_88737 | JGI IMG/M metagenome (GOLD analysis project Ga0115004, IMG submission 88737) | Marine microbial communities from western Arctic Ocean - ArcticOcean_MG_CB11_90 | ecosystem: Environmental > Aquatic > Marine > Oceanic | place: Arctic Ocean: Canada Basin | collected... | reverse complement strand
GTGATATAAATTTAACAAATATAGATTTAACAAAACTTATAATTAAAATAATGAAAAATAAACTTTCTAGAATTAGCGATAAGGTTGAAATTAAGTTTGTTAAAGACAGGCCCGGACATGACATTAGATATGCTTTAAATTCAAAAAAAATACAAAAAAAACTAAAATGGAAACCTGTTACCAGTATTAAAGATGGTCTTTTAAAAACTATAAATTGGTATATTAATAATCTTAAATACTTTAAATCAATATCTAAAAAAGAACATGTAAAAAGAATTGGACTTAAAATATGATTAAAAAAGGAATAATTCTTGCGGGTGGAACAGGTTCAAGAATGAGTCCAATTACTAAAGCAGTAAACAAACAACTTCTTCCTTTGTATGACAAACCTCTTTTTTATTACCCTCTTTCAGTGCTTATGTTGGCAAAAATAAAAAATATACTAATAATTGTTAATAAAGGACAGGTCGATCAATTTAAAAAAATTTTACCGAATGGAAATAATTTAGGAATTAAAATCACTTATGCTGAACAAGAGAAACCTAGAGGCTTGCCAGACGCTTTTTTAGTAGGTGAAAAGTTTATAGGCAAAGACCCAGTTGCTTTAATACTGGGCGATAATTTTTTTTTCGGACAAAGTTTAACTAAAAAATTAATTCAATGTGCTAACCTTGCAAAGGGAGCGAAAGTTTTTTTGCACCCCGTTAAAAACCCATCTTTATATGGGGTTGCAACAATAAACAAAAAAAATAAGATTATGAATATTGTTGAAAAACCTAAAAAAACTATGTCTAATTTAGCTATTACTGGTCTTTATTTTTTTGACAATAAGGTAGTTAGATTTAGCAAAACACTAAAGCCCTCCAAAAGAAAAGAGGTTGAAATTGTAGATTTATTAAAAAAATATAAAGATAAGAAACAACTAAGTGCGGAAATTATTGGCAGAGGTGGGGCCTGGCTAGATACCGGGTCAATTAAAGATTTTAATAATACCTCAAATTTTGTAGCTACAATTGAGAATAGGCAAGGGTTTAAAATTGGTTGTTTGGAAGAAGTTGCTTACAACAATAAATGGGTTAATAGAAAAAATATTCAGGCATCGATTAGTTTTTATGGTAATTGTGAGTATTCTAAATACTTAAGTTTAATTTTAAATAAATAAAATTTATGATAAAAATTTTAGTCACAGGAGGTCATGGAAGGTTTGCTAGTGAGCTAAAAATTAAATGGCCAGGAAAAAATTTTATTATCTCAGTTAAAGACAAGAAACTAAATTCCTTAGAAGATTTTATAAAAAATATAAATATTTATAAGTAGTCATTAATATCTTTAAATTGCATTGGAAGTGTAGTGTGTTTAGTGTATTTTCTAAACCAATATGGCATATATCTTTCAGCTAAAAACCCATATATCCTTTGTAAACCAAAACCTTTTAAATCTTTAAACCCAAATATTTTTTCACAGTTTGCTAGCCACGGAAATAAAGAATCATAATATGAAAAAAGTATTTCTTTATTTTTACATATAAACATATTTTGAGGATTAAAAGAAACTTCACTATTCACAAAATCATTAAAGTCTCTTCTCTCTTTATGTTCTAAAACTTCAATAGCTTTGTTTAAATTTCCATGTCCGTGCATCATGTCAAAATGAAATTTTATATTTCTTTTATTCTTATTAAAAAATAAATTTGGCCTAAAAATCATTGTTTTTAAATTATGTTTTATAAATTTTGAGAACCTGAACTGATTAATAAACATTTTATCTACTAATATAGAGTCATATATCTCTAGGTTTTTTGAAATTTTTTTTAATACAACATTGTTTAGGCTGTTAAGATTAGAGATCTGATAATTTCCATAATCTTTTTTCCAAAATTTTCTGTACTGGCAAAAACCAATCCAGCCATCGAAATTTACTTGGTTATTTTTCCATAGCCAATAGTGAAAAGTATACTCGCCATAATATTTATTTTTATATGCTATGTTATTTCCAGACTTATCCTGTGCCCAACTGTTAGAAAAAATTTTATCTCCTAAACCCACGGGTACATAATCAATTTTCTTGATTAACTCTAAATGACTAGGGTTGAGCGAGATGCAGTACATTTTTAATGGTTTCATTTTTTAAATCCTGAAGTTAACTAAATCTTGTAATTAAACTAAAGTTCGTTAAATAGTAAGTTTTAAATATAATTTGATCTTTTAATGTCAATATTTTAAAAACTTTAATATAGTTAATATAAGTAATTAAATATTCAAATGAAAATAACTAACACTAGATTTGCAGGTCTTAAAATTATTAATTCTGAAAAATTCAAAGATTCAAGAGGTGAATTTAGAGAGCTATTTAGAAAAAATGTTGCTTCTCCTAAAAAAGATTTTAAATTTACTTGTTATTCTAGGTCTAAAAAAAATGTCTTAAGAGGTTTGCATTTACAGAAGCCTAATGCGCAAGGAAAATACATAACTGTAACTAAGGGAAAAATTTTAGATGTAGCTGTCGATTTAAGAAAAAAATCAAAAACTTATAAAAAATATTATAAAATAATTTTATCCTCAGAGAATTGTAAGTCTATTTATATACCTGAAGGTTTTGCTCATGGGTTTTTATCTCTAGATGTAGATAATATGATTGTTTATCACTTAACAAATTATAGATCTAAAAAAGATGAAATTGGCATCAAGTGGGATGATAAGATATTAAATATCACTTGGGGAAGTAAAAAACCAATTTTATCACCAAAAGATGCAATTACAAATATTTCATTTTTAGATTTTGAAAAAAAATATAATTACTAATGTCTAAACTATTTAAATTTAAATCTTTTATAAATAAAAGTGGCACTTTGATACCGCTAGAGATTAATAATAAATTTCCTATCAAAGTAAAACGAATATTTTTTATATATGGTAAAAAAAATTATTTACGAGCTGATCACGCACATAAGAAATGTTCTCAGTATTTTATTCCTATATTTGGTAAAATTAAATTAGATTATATAAATAAAAAGAATAAAGGATCAATGGTCTTAGATTTTAAAAAAAAAGTTGGTTTTTTGTTGGAACCTAAAAATTGGTGTAAGGTTAGATTCATAACTAACAATGCGATACTGATGGTTATTTGTGACAGACCCTACGAGTTTAAAGATTATATTGAAAATTATAACAATTTTTTAAAATATATTAAATAAGGAACGCTAACTATTGTGAAAATAATTATAACAGGTGCTTGTGGACATATCGGATCATATTTAGTTTCCAATATTCATAAAATAAAAAAAATTAAAAAAGTTTTTTTAATTGATAACTTTCATTCAAATAGATACTGGTCTATTTTTAATTTAAAAAAAGAGCCCAAATTTTCTTTTCATCAAATTGATATTAGTGAGACTAATTCTTTAGATGCCTTTACTGGGATTGATCTGGTTATACATTGTGCGTCTTACACAAATGCTGAAAATAGTTTTTCTATAAAAAAAGAAATGTATAGAAATAATATTGATTGTATAAATAATATTATCAAATTTTGTGTAAAGAAGAAAGTAAAGCTATTCCATCTTTCTTCTACTAGTGTCTATGGCAAACAAACGAAAATTGTATATGAGGATGATGAAAAGTTTCTAAAGCCACAATCTCCATATGCTGAGATTAAGTTAATAGAAGAAAAACTTTTAATTAAAAATAAAAAAAAACTTAGCTACATGTCTTTTCGTCTTGGCACTATTGCTGGTGTATCTAAAGGAATGCGATTTCATACAGCTATTAATAAATTTTGCTTAAATGCTGGTTTAGATAAGAAAGTAGAAGTCTATAAAACTGCTTACAACCAATATAGACCTTATCTTTCACTTAAGGATCTTTTTCTAACTTTTAAATACTGTATTGAAAAAGAAATTTACAACAATGAAACATACAATGTTCTTAGTGGCAACTTTTCCGTAAGACAGATTGTCGATAAAATAAAAAAATATAAAAAAAGGGTCAAAATAAAATTTGTAAATACGTCTATAATGAATCAGCTTTCTTATTTAGTAGATGATAGTAAAATAAAAAAACTTGGTGTTAAATTTCAGGGTAATATAGATGTTGATATAAAAGAAACTTTAAGTTTATTTAAAGGTCTAAAAAATGATTTGTAAAGTTTCAAAGAAAAAAATAGTACCTTTTATGAGTTTTGGTAAAATGCCTATTGCGAATGGATTTATTGAAGAAAAAAATTTTAACAATGAATATTTTTACAATATGGAAGTTGGCTTTTCGGAAGAATTATCTCTATTTCAATTAAACGACCATCCGAAACCTGAGGCCATGTTCAATAGCTCTTATCCTTTTTTCTCTGGCAGTTCTGAGTATATGAAGAATCACTTTAAGAACTATGCTGATTTTATAAAAAAAAATTTTCTAAAATCTAATTCTAAAATAATTGAAGTTGGCTCAAATGATGGGACGTTACTAAAAAATTTTTTAAATGATGGTAATCAAGTTGTTGGGTTTGAGCCTTCAAAAAATGTTGCCCAAAAAGCAATTAGTGAGAACGTACCTACAATAAATAAATTTTTTAATTTAGAAAATGTCAAAAACCTCAAAGGGTTTATAGGTAATACAGATGTTATTTGTGCATCCAATGTTATTTGTCATGTGCCTAATTTAGATGACCTTATTAAATCTGTAGATGTATTGCTGTCTCAAGATGGAACTTTTATTTTTGAAGAACCCTATCTAGGTTCAATGTTTGAAAAAACTTCTTATGATCAAATTTATGATGAGCATATATTTGTATTCTCTATAAGTGCAATAACTAAGATTTTTAAACTTTATGATTTTCAATTAATCGACGTTCAACCACAAGTCACTCATGGTGGCTCTATGCGATACATAATCAAAAGAAAAAATAAAGGAAATTCTAGTCCTGATTTAAAAAAATATTTAGAAAAAGAAAAAATCAATAAAATTGATACAATGGAATCTTCTTTAATTTTCAAAAAAAATTGTGAAATTTCAAAATTAAAAATTATTGAAAAACTCAAGAAACTTAAAATGAATGATAAAAAAATATGTGGATATGCAGCAACATCTAAAAGTACAACTATTTTAAATTATTGTGACATAGGTTCAGAAACAATTGATTTTATTTGTGACACTACTAATGAAAAAATTGGAAAATTTAGCCCTGGTAAACATATACCAATAGTTGACATGGCTCATTTTTACAAAAACCAGCCAGATTTTATTTATTTATTTGCATGGAATCATAAAGAAGAAATCTTAAAAAAAGAAAATAAATTTAAAGGAGAGTGGTTCTCACATGTTGCTTTATAAGAATAAAATTTTAATTACAGGTGGGTCGGGAAGATTTGGAAATATCTTTAAAAAAAATTCATACAAATTTAAATATGATTTTTTATTTCCTACCAGTAAACAACTAGATATACTCAAAGTGAAAACTATTGATAGATATATTGTTAAAAATAAACCAAAATATTTAATTCATTTAGCGGGCTTATCACGCCCAATGGAAATACATGATAAATTAATTTCTGAAAGTATAAATAAAAATATAATAGGAACTGCTAATATTACCAAAGTATGCTCTAAGTATAATGTTAAATTAATCTATGTTTCTACATGCTATGTGTATCCTGGCTTCAAAGGCAACTACTCAGAAGAAAGTCCTTTGTTGCCAATTAATAGTTATGCATGGTCTAAGCTTGGCGGAGAAAGCTCCGTACATATGTACAAAAATTCCCTTATATTAAGAGCTTCAATAACACAGAAACCATTTGTCCATGAGGCAGCTTTTGTTGATTTTAAAACAAACTTCATTTTTCATGAAGACTTAATTTCAAATATAATAAAAATTATTAATATAAAAGGTGTAATAAATATTGGAGGCATTTCCCAGTCTGTCTATAATTTTGCTAAAAAGCACAATCCTAAAATTAAAAAAATCTATGCATCAAAAATATTTGGAAATAAAGCAAGAATTAATTTAACTATGAATATTAAAAAATTTATAAATTTAATTAATGATTAAATCTTGGTCTTACAAAGAAGAATATGGTCTTTTAAGAAAAAAAATTCTTAAAACAATAGATAATACTTTACAATCAGGAAATATTTTCTTTGGAAAACAAATAAAGAAGTTTGAAAACAATTTCTCAAAATACAACGATATAAAATATAGTACAGCTGTAGGCAGTGGAACGGATGCTCTATATATTGCACTATTAGCTCTTGGTGTTAAAAAAGGTGATGAAGTAATAACTGTCACTAATACAGCTATAGCAACAATATCTGCCATAGTAAGTGTGGGAGCTATACCAAAATATGTTGACGTTGGAGATGATTATCTAATCGATGTAAATCAGATAGAAAAAAAAATAACAAAAAGAACTAAAGTAATTATACCTGTTCATTTATATGGGCAATCGTGTCAGATAGACAAAATTTGTAAAATTGCAAAAAAATTTAATTTAAAGATAATTGAGGACTGTGCTCAAGCTCAAGGAGCTAAATATAAAAATAAATGTGTAGGTACTTTTGGAGATATTTCTTGTTTTTCTTTTTATCCAACTAAAATACTAGGCGCCTATGGAGATGGAGGATTAATTGGAACAAGCCAAAAATCGCTATATGAAAAAGTAAGACAGATAAGATTTTATGGAATTGATCAAATTAATAAAAAAAATAAATTCTACAAAAAATATTATGCAAATATTCATGGAGTAAATTCTAGAATAGATGAAATACAATGCGCCATCTTAAATTTAAAATTACCTCAAGTAGAAAGTAATATTAATAAAAGGAGAAGGATAGCAAAAATTTACAAAAAAGAGTTAGAGGGAACTAGCTTAGTGTTGCCTAAAGAAAATCAGCACAACAGACATGCATACCATTTATTTGTCGTGTTTCACAAAAAAAGAGAGATTATTTTTAAACGACTAAAAAAATATAAAATTTTTTTAAGTATCCAGTATCCCTACCCTGTACATAAAATGAAAGGATATAAAAAATACAATAAAAATTTATCATCTCTTAATGAGAGTGAAAAATTTGCTAATGGAATTTTTTCTTTGCCGATATACCCTGCGCTTAAGATTAATGAAATATTGCGGTTTACTAAGATTTTAAAAAAAATAATTAAATCTATTTAATTAATAATTGTAAATTGTTGGGTATTGATAAAAAGTAAAAGGTAGTTTCATAGTATTTATAAATTTATTAAATTTATTAGATAGGTGAAAATTCCCAAGTCTTGCGTATGACAGCGTTGCTTTATTTTTAAAATTACTCATCCAATAAGAGGAAAATCTTTCAGCCAAAAAAACTGGCAATCTAATATTGTATCCCTGACATAAGTTTTTATCTTCACAATATTTATAGCACTGGTCGACCCAAGGAAAAATTAATTCACAGTACTCTTCGAAATATTTTTTTTTTGTTATGAACATGTTTCCGATATACAAAGTATTTTCATGCAAATGTTTTCTAAAAGGGTCTTGATGTTCTTTCGGTAAAAAAGAGATTGCATCTTTTAATATTCCCTCTTTATGAACGTCTTCAAAATCTTCAAAAAGTGTTTTATTTTTAAATATAATTGGTTGAGGTAAAATAATCTCTTTAAACTTAAAGTTGTCATTTTTAGGTTGTAATAATTTACTGTGTAAAGTTTGTAGAGAAAAATTTTTTTTTGTTGCGTAAAAATCATTTAACCAAAATAGTCTATGTTCGCAATTTCCTATAAAATCATCTGAGCTTAGTTCTTTGAATTTATTTTTCCAAATCCAATAATACATAGTAAGTTGTGCGTAGTATTTGTTTAAGTGAGATATATTAATTCCTTTTTTTTCTGTCTCCCAATTATTTGGAAAAATAGCATCGCCTAACCCTACTGGAATTATATAGGAAGGAAGTTTATCTAAAATTTTATAATATTTAATAGTAGAGCAATATATTTTAAGATTTATCATTTTATTTTAAATTCTGATGGTCTCATTGTTTAAGTAATATTACGTTTTGTAACCTAAATAAAAATAACCCTCAGGAAATATAGAATTTTCTTTAAATGTATTTTTCCAATTCTTAGGTATGGGAAAATCACCCTTTTCAAAATCAAGTCTTTCAGTTCTTTTAAAGAGCCTAGCAGAATATAAAACTTTAGATTTTTTCCATATACTAAAATAAAAATTATTAGTTAATTCATTTATTAAATTAAAATATAAACTTATTGTTTTTTTTTCCATCTCATGAAGACAATCAACAGCTAAAACAGTGTCAAAAGAATTTTTCTTTAATAGCTTTAATTGGTGTGGAAAAATAAATGAGATATCATTTTTTTTTATTTGATCTTGTAAAGAGTTTTGATCATTGTCTTCAACTAGAATAGAAATTTTTTTTTCAGGAAAAGCCTTTTTTAATCTGTAATAAGAAATATATAATGCTGGGGGTATGTCACATACAACATAATTAATTTTATTGTAAAAAGTCAGTATACACTCGCTTAGCCTGCCGGATCCTGCACCAATTTCTAATATACTATTTACGTTTTCTAAATTATTGAATTTATTAATATTTTCTAAGTCAAATAATGAAACTATTTTATCTGTAGAAACGTTTGTACCATCAATTTTTATAAATGGATCATTAAAACCTAGGTAGGTATTGTCATTTAATTGTTTTAAATGGTTTAGATATTTAGTTTTTTTAAGATTTTCATATAACAGTAAGCAAATAGAATTATAAAAAAGACTTTCTTTATAATTAATACCATTCTGAATTTTAAATAATTCCCCATTTAATTTAATGTCTAAACTATCTTTAATATTTTCAAAAGACGCTCCAAGATAGTCGTTTGATAAGTCAAAAAAAGTATAGTAGCTAGTTGAAATATTTGTTCCATACTTTGACACCCCTTCTTCTGCTAATGATTTAAAATTTTTTATATTCAATACGTGCCACCAGGTTGATACATAGTTGTACGATTCAGATTTTATAAAAGCATTAGTAATTTTTTTGATATCTTCATCTAAGTTTGGATTAGTTTTAATTTTATTCCAATATGGTCCAAATTTTTTAGGAAAAATTTTTGAATAAAGTCTTTCTAGTTTCATTTTAACATTCTTATATCATAATTATATTGGTAACGGAAAGTGAGATCGAACTACTGATCTCAGGCTTATGAGTCCTGCGCCTTGACTCTTGGAGTGCTCCCAACTATTTTCTTGTTATTCCTTCTGTGTTGAATCAATCAACATAATCAATACGTATTTAATAATTCATAATGCCACAAACAGTAAACCTCGTCCAGTTTTTAGTGTTAAAAATTTATAGTTCAAATCTGATGCAGTTGTTTAAAATAAATTTGATGTTATATACATATGTGAAAAATATTTTCTTAATTAATAAAATATATAATTTACCTTTCTCCGAGTATTTATCTGGCTATATTAAAAAAAAACTTTTAAAAAATAATAAAATAACATTTATTCCCACTCAATTAAAAAAACTTCCCAAAAATAACCACCCAATACAAAATTCAATAAAATTTCAAGAAGAGATTATTGAAAGTTACAACAAAACTAATAAATTATCGTTTAATACATTTCCTCAATTAACGTTACTTTTAAAAGAAAAATTTAAATCTGATGCATCTTTTAATTTTTTAGACTTTGGCGGAGATAAATTAGATTTTTATTTGGCTATATGTAAAGAATTCAAAAATATAAACTATTTTTTAATCAATTTGCCAGAAGTAAATAGTATAATTACAACTGTAAAAAATAAATATAATTATAAAAATTTAACTATTCTGAATAACATAAATGAAATTAAAAAAAATCAGTACGATTTTGTTTATTTTGGAAGTACTTTGCAATATTTAGAAAATTATAATGATGTTCTTTTAAATATTTTACCAATCACAAAAAAATATGTGATGATTTCTGCTACACATTTTTTTAGCGATAAAGATTCTTTGGAAAGCATTGTTGTAAAACAATTGAATTTTTTGCCTAAGTTATTTTATCTATATTTTATCAATTCAGTTAATCTTTTAAATCAATTTACAAAATATAATTTTAAAGCTGAGTTTAATAGAGTAAATGAATCACATATTTCCAACTACAATACATTTAAATATTTCAAAATAAATAATATTAAATACACTGATGTTCTGTTTTCTAAAAATCATGAATAAGGGACTTTTTAAAAAATTTAATAAGTGTGGATTTTATTGGTAGCGGGAAGTGGGGTCGAACCACTGACCTCAGGCTTATGAGTCCTGCGCTCTAACCAACTGAGCTACCCCGCCGTTAAATTCAAACATTTTTATAATAGTTTTATTTATTAATGCAATCAAGTTCTTGATGATATTT
>Ga0115004_10005111_pt1 | contig 10382 bp, 7 predicted proteins | sample ArcticOcean_MG_C_10_FD_88737 | JGI IMG/M metagenome (GOLD analysis project Ga0115004, IMG submission 88737) | Marine microbial communities from western Arctic Ocean - ArcticOcean_MG_CB11_90 | ecosystem: Environmental > Aquatic > Marine > Oceanic | place: Arctic Ocean: Canada Basin | collected... | reverse complement strand
CATTATGGGTATATTTTAGGGTGGTCCGCTATCGCGAGTGGGTTGACGTGTTGGTTGCTGAATCAGTTAACGCAGAGTAACTCAAACGCTGGAGAGAATTTATCGTTGTCCAGAACTGCTTCGGTTATTGGGTATAACGCGATGTCGATTTTGTTATTAAGCGCCGTGAAAGTATTCTTTCACGGCACTCATCATGTGAATAATGGTAGTAGTAGTAGTGGTGGTAGTGGTAGTAATAATAGTAAAAAAGGTAGTCAAGGCGCCGGTAATATAGAAAACGTTGCCGACGCAAATTACTCTTTTGGTTTATTCTTATTTGCATTCGTATGCGTGATGCAAGCTTCGAGCAAGTCGAGTGGATTATTTTTGAATGGCATGGGGAGTTGCGGAGAAGGCAAGCGATTGGTCATATTTTACCCTATGATTTTACTTTACTCGTTATACGCTCTATTGACGCTCTATTGATTTACGTTCATTATTATTATCATTATTATTATCTTTTTAATATATATACTCTATAGCTACATAGAATACTAATACGCATGTTTTACCAAACATCTAAAGTCTCGCATATGGACGAGAGAAGAGCAATAGTCGCCACATCAGTCGTGAATATCTTGTTTCCGAGACCGACATTCGAAAAATCAAACTCGCTAAAAATGCCTAATTCTAAGTCTGTCCATCCTCCTTCAGGTCCAATCGCTAAGAGGATCTGACTATTGTTGTTTTCACTATTGCGATTTCTCATAATCGTTTCAGTAATACTTGATCCGTTCGGATGTGCCAATAAATTCAATCGCGTACTACTTTTCCTTTCCTCATCATCATCTTTCGCGCTCGTCGTCGTCGACGTCGTCTTAATATTATTAAAAATCCACTCGAACGAAACGCCCTTCTCAATACTTCCAAGTCTCTCACTAACGCCTTCTATGCCTCCAAAATCTTCCTTAATCAATTCTTCAAGCACTTCTCTCAATCCTCGACATTTCGCTACTCTCGGGAACGTATAACTAACGGCGTTTTGTTCAACGCCTCTCGTAAACTCTCGCTCGATTGTTTCCTCTTTCAAAGCATCGCTTTGAAAGTAACACCGCTCAGTCTTCTCCGCCGAAAACAAATAAACACACTTTATATCAAACATCGCAAAGTGACATAACATTCTCTTCAATACCTTCGGACGCGGACATGCCAAGAGCACTCTAATTTCAACATTTTTTTTCTTCAATTCGTTCCCATCCCCATCATCATCACGTTTCACTTCAACTCTCAACGACTCGTTCCCACAATCAACGACGGCTCCTACGCCTAAACCTCTGTTCAACACGGTCACCTTAAACTTATCGCCCTCCTTCGTCTTCTTCAACACGTCCCTCACGTGTTTATATCTCTCGTCATCCTTTTTCAGTTCGACCGTATTACTCTCAAGATCGATCTCTCGTTCCTTCAGTACTACTCTGTTCTTACTTTGAATCACTTTATTGCTAACGCGTTCGTTTCGTCTTCTTCTTCTTCTCGAGATGCGATCGAGCGCGGCTTTTTTGAAATCGAGCGCGTTCTTAGCGCATTCGGTCGATGATGAGGATTTAATGAGCGACATTTTCTATGCGAGCGCTCTTTTTTTACTATCCTTCGCATACAAAAAGATATCCATCACGCTTTAGTTGTTTGTAAAAATGCGCTTTTTAATGCAAAAATGTGTAACGAATGCGTCGACATACGCCATGCAACGAATGAATCGTTCGAACGATAGGGACAAAAAGCGTTCGTTTGTCCTCTGCAGTCGTTCGTGTTCGTCGTTTTTGCGCGTTAAGTTGGAGTCTTTGTATGACGACGACAGGAAACTTCCAGCCAGAGTCGTCCATCTCGATATAACGACTTCTTCTTCTTCTTCTTCTTCTCGAGATGGACGAGAGCGCGATGGGTTTCCGTTGAGTGAAGCGAGAAAGTGCGAACTCGATGACGACGATGATCTCGTGAGCGTAAAATATCTTAAAGAACTCATTGAATTCGGGGCCGTGTACTTGAGCGAAGTTCTCGATTCAGATATCGATAGTGCGTTGTTTGTCAGCAAAGGAGTGAAAGCGAGGAGGACGAGGGAGGACGTTCGGTTGATCAGAGGCGCGAGGTATTATGCGAGATGTTACTTACATCCAAGGAGGTTTCCAATCGCTTCTGCAAATAAAGTGGAACTGTGGCGCAGAAGGATCATGAAAGAGACCGATGACTACGTCGTTTTAGCGAAACCGAGCGGATGTCCAGTTGCTTCTTCGGTGGATAATTTGAAAGAAAACGCGTGTTCGATAGTTAAAGTTTTATGCGGCGTCGATAACGTCGTACATCCGTTGTTTAGATTAGACGTGACGACTTCGGGGGTTTTGATTGTAGCAAAGCGCGCAAGTGCTGCGAGAGAGTTTAGCGAGATTATTAGAAACGGGCAAGTTGAGAAGCAGTATTTAGTGATTACGAAGGCGAAACCGAAGATTGGATTGTTGACGCACGATTTCAAGCCTTCGGAGATTAAATTCAGTAAAGGTCCTAGGAGAGTGCAAATGACAAAGCTCGATGAAGAAGAGAATTGGGATGAACATAATGAAATTCCGTCGAACCGGGCGATTTTAAGTGTCGAGGAAATTAAAGAAATTAGTTACGAAAATGAAAGATTGTACGAAAGCAAAATACGTTTGATTACCGGTCGAACGCATCAGATTCGCGCACAACTTGCACATGAAGGTATGCCAATCGTAGGCGATTCACTTTACGGTTGTTTTGGAGAAGAAATACCAAGAGTACCAGAACCTGAGGAGAAATTAGGAATACACGCGTATTCATATCGCGTGCTCGCGAAAACGTCTCTCGGCCCAAAAGGTGTTGAATTCGTAGCTGACAACGACGATATATGGTGGAGATAGATTAACAGCGCATGTAATATACTGTATATTAATACTTCTTTGTACGTGTACTATATTATTATTAGCTATTATTATTTTTTATGATTATCAAGGGATGTTAAATAATTAATTCTTACGCGTTTTTGAGTTGGAAATCTTTCATGAACGAAGCCAACGCTTGGACGCCTTCTTTAGGCATGGCGTTATAAATCGACGCTCGCGCACCACCGACGCTTCTATGTCCTTTCAAACTTTCAAATCCAGCATCGCTGGCTTCTTTCAAGAACTTTTTCTCGACGTCGCCACCTTTGGCGAGCGTAAAAGGAACGTTCATTAACGAACGGTATTTCGAATCAGTCGGGCAGTTGTAATATCCCGCAGACGCGTCGATGGCGTCATACAAAATCTTAGCCTTTTCTTGGTTTCTTTTCTCCATAGCTTCCAAACCACCATCTTTGAGCAATTTCGCAAATACCAAGCCAGAAATATACCACGTATAGCACGGCGGCGTGTTATACATGGATTCGTTCTCTGAGTGAGTTTTGAAATCCATCATCGTCGGCGTTATCTTACTCGGGTTACCGATCAAATCTTCGCGAACCATGTAAATCCCCATACCAGCGCATGCAATGTTCTTCTGCACGCCACCATAAACAATCCCATACTTACTCACATCGATCGGTTTCGATAAATAGTTCGACGAATGATCGGCGACTAAAACCGCCCCGTCTTGAATTTTTGGCGTCTCCTTAAACTCGACGCCGCCAATTGTCTCGTTTTCACAAATGTGCACGAACTTCGCACCTTCTCTTAAATTCCAACTCGCACGCTCGGGAATGGTTGAAAAATTTGCATCTTTGCTCGTCGCCGCTTCACTCGCGTCGCAATACCTCTTCGCCTCTTGAAACGCCTTCTTCGACCACGCTCCAGTGGTCACGAAATCAGCTTTTTCGGTCCCGTTCGGGCATAAGTTCATAACATTCATCGCAAACATCGTGCTCGCGCCGCCTTGTACGAACAAAACCTTATAATTATCTGGAATCTTAACCAACTCTCGCAAGTCCTTCTCAGCCTTTTCCGCGATGGCCATGAAATCTTTCCCCCTATGCGACATCTCGAGCACTGACATTCCAGTGCCCTTATAGTCCACCAAGTCTTTTTGCGCCTCTTCAAGCACGTCCAATGGGAGCATGGCCGGTCCTGTAGAGAAATTATACTTTCTGTGCCCGCCTCCTACCATGGCTTCACATAACAACCGCGCTCGCGCAGAAGATCTTCTTCGTCCGTGATTACGATCGTTAGAAACGATGATGTCTTTCTCATTCGCGTTTGATGTTAACATCTTTTTCGCATTCAAACTTTTCCGAAATCCAACAATTGCAGATTTTTCTGAACGAACGAACGAAGATGACGACGATGATTGCATGATCGTTTGCATGATTACGAGAGTAATATCTACGGTGACTATACTTTACTCACGCTTTTGTTTGAGATCTTTTGGATTCACGATCAGATCCGTTTGTTTTATGAGCGCGTCGAATATCTGCGCGTGATTGAGGGTTTTGATATTTCTTAAAAGTGTTCTTGAGCCCATTAGAAAAAAAGATATTTAAACGTTTATTCAAATCGCTTGGAATGTTTGACTTCAGATCATGGACTGCTCACCACGCTTCGTGAACTCGAGAAGAAAGAGTCGATATGGCACAGATTGCCTTAGATTATTCTTGATCGTTCGTTCGTTCGTTTATTTACTGTATTAGATCGAGCCCAATGCCAAGTATTCAAATCGCTGCGACCTCGCTTCTAATGTTTGACTTCAGATCATGGACTACTCACCACGCTTCGTGAACTCGAGAAGAAAGAGTCGATATGGCACAGATTGCCTTAGACTATTCTTGATCGTTCGTTCTTTAGTTTTTTCACTGTATTCGATCGCGAGTACTGATTAAGAGCGTGATTTAGTTCTATGTTTACGATGTTTATGGTAGATCTTACTTTATAAAAAAAGGGAGATTTTGGAAATCGTAGAGACAGCATCAGACACTTCCGCTGCCGCGCGCTCATAAAAAGAAAACCAAAATTAATTAGAACTCGTTCGAACTACACATAAACACGAAAGAGAGATTAAGAGAGAGAGAGATTGAGATTGAGAGAGAGGGATGGACATCGAGCGACGGAGTCAATGAACCAAACGACGGCAAAGAAACAAATAAACTCGATGTGGATCATAAACAAATCCGGCGGTCTCGTGTTCTATAAGAACTACGCAAAGGACGAGCAAAGAATAGATACGAACGATACGTTGCGGTTAGCATCGATATGGCACTCATTACACGCGATATCGCAAACGAACGCGGTGAGTCCGGTAATGCAATCAACAGGGATCGAACAACTGGAGTGCGATACGTTCGATTTGCACTGTTTCGAGACCGCTACTGGGACGAAGTTCATGGTCAGTTCAATGAAAGGATGCGTAGGCGTAGAGAGGTTGATGAGGAGGGCGTACGACGTGTACGCCGATTTCGCGATGAAGAACCCGTTTTATGAGATCGAGCAACCGATACAGGCAGAGTTGTTCGAAGAGAGATTGAACGTGTGCGTGTTGAGTTGCAATAACATGCAACAACAATATTAAATAGTGTAGAAAAAAGTGGATAGAATAGCGTATTTCATGTCATACAAATAATAGGAATAATCATAGATAGATAATAGTGAGATCTGCGAAGTAGAATAGATGTTGTGTAATGTATAAAAAAGAAAGAATGTGCCCGATCGCTAATCGCTACGAATCTAAAACAATGATCGCGTCTCTCCGGACGAATCGACCATCCTCTCTCATTTGGGGACCCCAACCCTCGTTAATTTAATTTAATAGCCTTGTGGGGCATAACCAGCACCAAAGTCACCGCCTTGTTGCTGATCCCATCCACTCGGTGCCGGAGCTTGATCCCAGTTACCAGCGACCGGCGCGTATTGTCCACCTTGTTGTTCGTCCCAGTTGTCTTGCGCGTAACCGGCTGATGCGTCGTACCCGCCCGCTTCTGGCGCTTGGCCAACGGCCGCCGCAGCCGCTTTCGCCGCATCTTGCTCTTCCTCCTTTGCTTCCAACTCCTCCGGGTCTCTGTAAAAGAACAAATCGACCATGACATCCCACGGGTTTTGTAACGAAACCGTACCGCGCATTTGCAAAACCATTCTGGCGAGTAAATAATACAAGCAACCGATTGAATGCTTCGCCTTATTGTTCGCCGGAATAGCAACATCGACATATTGCAAAGGAGAATCAGTATCACAGAATGCAATGACTGGCAAGTTCACATACGCGGTTTCAGAAATCGGTTGTGAATCAGTTCTCGGATCGGTCATGATCACGACGCGCGGTTCTCTAAACTGCGCGTCGATTTGATTCGTAAACGTACCCGGGGTATGTCTACCAGCGATAGCCTTCGCTCCAGTGTATTGCGCAAACTTCAAGACCGCACGTTGACCATACGGGCGAGCAGATTGGCAAATGACATCGGCTGGGTTTTCAGTAGCGACGATGATTCTCGCTGCCATCATCAGCTTATCCCAAGTCTTCCCCAAGTTGATGATGTGAATACCATCGTTACGGCGCTTGTAGACTATTATTATTAATCATAATGAATGAATGAAAAAAAGAAAAACGAAAGGTTAATTAACTAATTCTTAAAACAAAAACATTTATTGCACGCGTTTCTTTCCCTCGTTCGTTAAAATAAACTTCGCATCGCCTTATCGTAAGCGCGTTTTAAAACAAACCCCAAAATGATTTCAGACGATGCGCTTTAGCTCATCATCATCATCATCATCTAAAACTAAACAATTAATAACTTACCATATCTTTCCATTTGAAAGTTAACATTCTTCGTCCCCAAATGACATCCGGCGGCTAACATCATTTGGATGTCTTGTTCTTTTTGGCTCATTTGCACCATTGTTTATATATTTATTATCTTCAACACACACAAATAATTTATGTCGTTTTAAAGTAAAAGGGAGCAAAAAGGGCTTCTCAGGCGTTTAGGGTTTTGGTATTGTTTTTCAGTACATTATTATTTCTTGAGCACATTTTTTTGAGTTCTAGAACTTCGTACGGAAACGATTTCCGAGAACAGATAATAAAGAATACACACGCGACGAGAGAGCGATCGTTCCGATGATCTTTCAACAGTTTTGTTAAGAGAGTCCGTTTCGTTATTGGACGATCGCGCACGCGCTCATCATCGGTCAAACTTTCTTTTGTTTTTAATATTTTCTCTATTCACAAACAGACAATCGTGCATCAGAGAGGGAAAGCATCATCGGAAAAAGGAAAGCAGCAGAAATATCATTCATCCTCACACAAAAGTAACAAAGAAAATGAAAATGCACTCGTCACTAATAACAAGTTCGTCATCGTTCGCTACTGCACGTCGCAGTACTAACAAACAAACGCATGGCGTACGACGCGATCAATGCAGAGTAGCGAGGAAGAGTACGCATCATCATAAGGAGAGATTAAGAACTTCTTTATTCGCCTCTTCGTCAACAACGACAACAATAAATAGTAATAATAATAATAATAATAATAATAATAATAATAATAATGATTTAGAGAACATGATCAAAACGACGGATATTCTCAGAAAGAGGTTCGAGCAAGGGTTCCCTTTCGTGGATTCTTATTTCGATGAACGAGAGATCGTCGCGGATGAGTGCGAATACGAAAACGACGTCTTAGCAGTTAGGGGACGAGAAGAGTTTAAGGAACTGATGTCGAATTGGTCTCAGAGAGATACTAAAGAGAGGTCTCATTTTGAGTTTAATTTTGAGACCATAAGAAGCGCGAGCGTAGAACCAGGAACTTTATTGATACAATGGAAAGCGACATGGGAAGAGAACGAAGGTAAGAAGAAGAAGTTCACGAATACGTTGTTGGATAAAATGAGACCGAGAGATTCGGTCGTTTCGTTGAAGAAAGAACTCGACGACGAGGCTTTTTATTTAGCCACGAGCTCGAGTGATGATGAGAAGGAGGAAATGAACGACGAAGGCGAAGAGAAGGAAGTGATGAGTAGTAAAAAGAGCGAGACCGTGAATAATGATCCGTTTCAAAGCGTGTTTGTTTACGGCGTGACGACGTATAAAGTGAATAATAAAGGTAAAATCACAAGAAGAGTGGACAAAATTGATTTCAGGTTCGCCGATAGTTCTTTTATTGACAGTAGAGGCAAAAAGAATAAATCAAAAACGGCGGCGCTAAATGTACAACAACAACCAAATAATAGTAGTAATACTAATAAAATGAGCGCTGGAGCAGAGGAGAGATTAAAAAAGTTAGGATATGTGACTATTAGTAACGATGAAGCAGACGATCCGTACGAGGAGCAAGATTTCTATTCCGATCTTGAAGCAAAAAGAGCGGCTGAAGACATAGCGGCTACGATGTTTTACAACGCTTTATCGCCTCCAAACGTTAGCGAATGGTCTTGGTTCCTCGAAACGACCATCGAACTCGAATATCAATCGTTTACTAAATCAATGGGCGACGAGTCTACTGGAATGCTTTCTAAGGACGACTTTATTAAATACGTCTTAGCCGTGGCCACGTTCGGTTTTTTTGTTCCAACTATATTAATTTGCGTCGCAACTTGGCAAATGTTAACCGGCGGTACCTTTGAAGCCGATGGGGGACTATCTCAATCTGCTTTAGACGCGATGGAACCATACGATAGGGCGGAATATTTATCATCGAGAGCGAAAGAGAATAAGAAGAACTTAAATGCTCCCGCTCCTGAAATTTCGCAACAACAACCACAAATAAGTAGTAAAAGAGAACCAGGGACGATGAATAATAATTACGATGCGGCCGATCAACCAGCTCCGTGGAACACGCAAGTTTGGATCGATATAATCAGAGGCAGAGTCGGTGCGTAATACATATAACGCGTGTCATAGCTATAGTAATAATAATAGTAGTAATAGTAACAGTAGCAGTGGTACGTATGTTCATACATAAATATATATAAGAATAACTACGCCTTGGCAGCTTTCGCGGCGTCCTTCGTCTTTATCACCGGCGCGAAATTCTCCGGCACGCTCCACTTATCTTTCGGTAAATACTGATACACTCCGACTGGAAAATGCGACTTCCTACGTTCCGGTGTATTCATGTACTTCTCATACCCTGCTTTCGTCTTCCACTCTTGCGAGAACTCGTATTCGTTCGAACCGAGCTCTCTCAAACTCGATTGCACGTAATCTTCCATTCCCTTCATCAGTCGTTCCCTCGAATCGATCTCTCTCAAGAACCTTTCTTTGATCTCTCGAACGCTCGAGCCGTTCTCGTCTTGCGCGATCAAGAACGTGTTCTTCGCGACGTACGTAGTTCCATCGGTCCCAGGCGCCGCTTTTACTCTCTGTAATCCCGCTCTCCTGTTCGTCTCATTACTATTCATTTCATGTTTGCTTCTAATCGTTTCGTCGTTCATCTTCCAATGCTCATCGTGCGTACTTATTCGTCTTCTCGCTGTTGCATTCGATCGATTGCGCGATTGCGCGAAGTAGTTAAGAGAGGAAGAAGAGGCACGGGTGAGGGCCATTTCTTCTCTCTCTTAATCTCTTAATCTCTCTCTGTTTATTTAATTTCCTTGATCGAACTCTAAACTAGTACCGCATTGGGAGACAGGCGCGTTTGTTTTCGGTTTTATTTAGGGTTTTATTTAGGGTTTAGGGTAGACGAAAATTTTTTAACAATTTCTTTCCTTTCCTCATTTTTAAATCGTCGAGACTTTGAACGCGTAAACAAGTACCCACTCTGTCTCTCTTAATCTCTTTCCCTCTCTCTCTCATTAATCAAGCGCACGGCCATGATTTCGCGCAGTATCGCGGTAGCTGCTAGTAATCATCAACGACGCGCTCGAGCGAATGCGAGCGCGAGGAAGTTGAAGAACGCGTTTTCGAATTTCGAACGATACCAGGGAAAAGAAAAGAGTGTCAAGGCATCTTCTTCGTCGTCGTCGATGACGACGACGACGACGATTGGTGTGGAATCAAGTACGAACGATGATGATGATGATGATGATGATGATACCGTTTTTGATGTTTTGAGATTAAACGCAGAAAATGTATCAGAGAGCGATGAGCTGAATAATCTCGCAATCACTGAACGTAGGACGAGGGCGGCAGAGGATGAGAGGAGGAAGAGACTGAAAGCGGAGATTAAAGATATCGAGAACCATCTGAGGGTCGAAAACAGTAAAGAGAACGAAAGAAGATCGAGAGAGGACGAGGAAGAGATCGCGAAGCAAGGGGTCGAGATCGAGCGCAGAGTGAAGGAAGATCAGAGGAGAGTAAAGGCGGATTTGAAGTTAGAATCCGTGTACGCGAACGAACTCGAGAGATTGGAGAAAATGGAACGAGCGAGGAGAAACGAGGAAGAGTTGAAGATGGAAGAGTTGAGAGAGAAAATTGGAAAATTGGAGAAGAATGATG
>Ga0115004_10005108_pt1 | contig 10384 bp, 7 predicted proteins | sample ArcticOcean_MG_C_10_FD_88737 | JGI IMG/M metagenome (GOLD analysis project Ga0115004, IMG submission 88737) | Marine microbial communities from western Arctic Ocean - ArcticOcean_MG_CB11_90 | ecosystem: Environmental > Aquatic > Marine > Oceanic | place: Arctic Ocean: Canada Basin | collected... | reverse complement strand
TTCGCGAAGCCCCAACGATACTCTATATCAGTCACTTCTGGAGAACGAGGCAACATTCAAGACACTTAAAGCCGTGGGAGATTGCCATGCACCTGGAACGGTTGCGGCAGCAGTTTTTGAAGGACATTTGGCTGCACGAGGTCTGGAATCAATTGTGGATGAATATCAGGCTCTGTTTCGGCGAGAGATAATTTTGCTAGACTAACACCAAAGGTCTTATTGCCAGTTAGTTAGAATCGCGTATTATATCAATCAAATTATATTGTCCAATAATATTGCTAGCCAAGGTTATACCCGAATGATCACTACCGAAAAATTTGCCTTTATTCATATGCATAAAACAGGTGGGCAATCGATCAATAATATTATTGAAAACTGTGTCCCAAGCTTTAAAGCGATTGGTTATCACTATCCACACTATATGTTGCCTACAGATAGTGCCGATCTGCCGATTGTCGGTATGGTGCGTAATCCCTGGGATTGGTATGTGTCGTGGTATGCATTTAATATTTGGCTAAATGGTGCTAATCCGTTATTCTTCTTTTTGTCAGACGGCTGCCAAGCTGATTTCAAAACTACTTTAAAAAACCTCATCTGTCTAGGTGCCAATACTGAAAAGAGTCAGAATTATCGGAATACCCTAATCGAAGTATTACCCGAAAGCCTCGACGGTAATGAAGGTGTTGGATTAACCAAGGATTGCATTCGCCACTTCATCGATGATGATCATGGTTATTTCAGCTGGCAGTTCAAACGCATGCATGGTGATCTTGATAGCGATAACACTTATATCGGACGGTTTGAAAATTTGCAGCAGGACTTTCTTACCATCATGGATCAACTTCAGATTGAAGAGACGCAAACAATGCGGGCAAAATTTGAGTCTTCAGCACATTTAAATAAATCACGTCATAGCCACTATTCAGCCTACTACGATGATGAGTTGCGAGACCTGATCGCTGAAAAAGAAAGTTTGCTAATTGAAAAATATAGTTATCAGTTTGAGTTGGTCGAAAGTGACGAAAAAGCGATAGTATTTCCTAGTGTGCAAATGGGTGGTATAAAGGATGGGTTCCAGAAATTATCCGGCAAGGCGGGTAATTTCCTACTGCTCGACTCCAATGTTAATGTCGAGCCGATTAAAAATAAACTTGAGCAAATTACCCAAGCCGAATGGGATAAATCAGGGAGAGAAAAAACATTCGAAGCGCATCTTCAGACTAAATCTCTGATGCTGATTTATGATGATGATTTCCGACATTATAAACCGACCTACCATAGTATTTACTCCAGGTTTGAAGCCGAACTCAAACCACTGCTCGATACCATCGCTAATCATTTTCAACATAATGGTTTTGTGGTGCGAGTGGTATTTGCAAAGCTGCAAGGACACGGAAGAATCCCTGTGCATGCCGATATTGGTTATTCATTGCTCAAATGTCATCGTATCCATGTTCCCATTGTATCTAATGACCAGTCATTTTTTACCGTGGGTGGTGAGCGTAAAGTGATGCGTGAAGGCGAGATGTGGGAAATCAATAATGCTACGTTGCACGAAGTCGATAATCAATCCGATGATGATCGCATTCACTTGATTATTGACTGGGCGCCAAACTCAACTGTGCGACCAGAGCATAAAAAATCTATTCCCAAAGGAAACCTCAACCAGCCCAAACAAGTTGCGATTTCGGATCAACCGAAAGTGGGTAGAAACGACCCTTGTCCTTGTAACTCAGGGAAAAAGTTTAAGAAATGCCATGGTGCGAATTAGATAAAGCGTTTCAAGAAAATCCTGCCGGGATAAGTGTACTTTATTTAACCCGGTTAGCGCTCAACACATAAAGCATTTCTAACGCCAAAGTCGCGCCAGCCAGTGCTGTAATTTCGGCATGGTCGTACGAAGGTGCAACTTCAACTACATCCATCCCAACGAGGTTCAAGCCCTGTAAACCGCGAATAATTTTGAGCGCACGATCAGTTGTCAATCCACCAACAACAGGTGTGCCTGTACCGGGGGCATAAGCGGGGTCAAGACAGTCAATATCGAATGTGAGATAGCAGGGTGTTTTACCGACACGTTGGTGAATTTGTTCGATAATTTCATCGGCTGACAGATCATTGGCCTGTGCTGCATTAATGACCTTGAATTCGTGAGTGCTTTGAGTATATTCAGTTCGAATACCGACTTGAATGCTTTTATCTGGATCGATTAAACCCTCTTTCGGTGCATGATGAAACATACTGCCATGATTATAGGTAGAACCTTCTTCTGCATAAGTGTCAGTATGCGCATCAAAATGAATCATAGCTAGCTTACCATGTTGTTTACAATGCGCTCTTAAAAGGGGGAGAGTGACAAAGTGGTCGCCACCAAAAGTTAGCGTGGTTTTACCCGCTTTTAAGAGCGTTCCATAATGCCGTTCAACTTCGTCAAAGAAACCTTCGTGATTGCCGACTGGAAACTCCAAGTCACCATAATCGGCTAAGCGAAGTCGATCAAATAATTTAAAGTCCCAAGGGAAACGTTTTTCTTCCCAGCGCAGCTGTGAACTAGCCTGTCGAATAGCGTTTGGCCCACTGCGAGTGCCTGCCCTGCCCGATGTGCCTAAGTCATAGGGTAGTCCAACAACAAATACATCGGCATCGTCAGGGTTTCGCGTGAGCGGTACACCCATGTAAGAAAACATATTGGCGAACATTGAGATACTTTGATTAAATTCATAATCGCTAGCATGTGTCATTTCTATACTCAGTAGTTAATTTTTAAGTGGCCCTAATCAAAGGTACCAATCATATTCTTTTGAACTGATGGTTTGCAGAAAGGTAAAAGCTTCAGCTTTACGATGTTGGCAATAGAGTTCAACAAATTCTTGCCCTAAAGCATTGATTACAGGGCCGCTTTGAATAGTTGAAACTAGAGCCGTATCAAGGTTAAGAGGTAAATTTCTATCTTTATTATTTACGGCATGATCAGTTGGATTGCCCGCATCAAGTTGGTTTTCCATGCCATGAAGCATGCCCGCTAATGTGATAGCCATGGCCAGATATGGATTGGCATCTGCGCCTGGCACTCGATTTTCGACACGCCAAGCACCGTCACGTGCCAAAGGAATTCGAAACGCAACTGTGCGATTCTCATATCCCCAGGTTAAGCTCACAGGGGCACAGTTGAAACCACCGGTATAGCGCTTGTAGGCATTGGTATTAGGTGCCCAAAATGACATTGCTGCTGGCATTATGTCGATGAGACCGCCAATTGCATGAATTAAATTTTGATGGGGTTTTTCGCCATCTGCAAATATATTGTGGTCGTTTCCATCCAGAACACTAATATGCATGTGTAAACCGTTGCCCGGTTGATCAAGTAATGGTTTAGCCATAAAGCTTGCCAATAGGTGATGTTTTTTGGCAACCTCAATTACAATACGTTTGAAAAGGCAGGTTTCGTCTGCGGCACGTAACACGTTGTTATGGTGGTTAAAGTTAATTTCAAATTGACCTGCGCCCATTTCTGCTGAAATAGCGCCCGTTTCAATTGACTGAAGGTTGCAGCTTCGAATGATGTCATCAATTACGGTTTCAAAATCTGAAATACGACTACACGACAGCACGGTTGGTGAGTCTATCTGTCCTGTTTTTGGATTACGTACTAGCCTGATTAAATCATTGGTATTACGTTTCGAATCAAATAAATAAAATTCAAGCTCAAAGGCTACTGTTGGATGTAAGTTTTTTGCTTCATAGGCGTTTAATACCGATTGAAGAACGTTGCGTGGCTCAAAGAAGGTAGGTGAATCATCTTTATAGGACGAAGCCATAATTTGGGCTCGAGGCTTGCTGCCCCAATCATTGATACACAAGCTGTCTGCAATTAAATAAAAATGAGCATCGGGGTCACCGTCATCATCACCATAGTTGATGCCTGCCAATGGTGCACCTAAAGTGTCGAGCACAAACATACTCATGGGCATTGCTAATCCATCTTTAGCAAAGGACCTTAGTTTCGATATGGGGTAACGTTTACCAAAGAAATGTCCACATATATCGACAGAAAGAATTTCAATTGACTCAATTTCTGGATTCGTGCGGAGGAAGTCATCTACTTTTTGAATTAGCTGACTGTTTTGAGTGTGTGTCATATTTTTCTCAAGAAAACCATGTTTGGCTATCAGTTATCTTATGTGATCACAAAAAAATAATAAAGGCATAATTTAAGTGGGGTTATTTGAATTGGCTATAAAGTCCTGTGATCATATAATGTTTTAAGATTATCCCCCTGTTTGAGTTTGGGTATTGCCTTCGAAATAACCAGGAATACCCTCTACTGACTTAATAGACGCTATTCCATCCCGAATATCAGCCTCAATGGCACGTCGTAAAGCAAACGTATTGCGCTGCTTGAGCGCGTTAATAGCTTCGATATGACGATCGACAATATAAGTTTTTTCTAGTTTTGCAATGGCAATTTGTGAAAATGGACCGAGCTGCAACCAAACGCTTTCTATTAATGGCACTGAAATTTGGAACGGATTAGCGCTGTACAAACTGCGATGGAACTCTTGATTGATAAGGCTAATATTGACGCTATCTTCTTGTTCAATGGCTAAGTCAATACGGGCATCAATTTCTTGGAGTTTGGTAATATGTTGTTCTGTTATATAAGGTGAGGCGGTTTCAGCGGCATGTGATTCAAGTAAAATGCGCAATGCACAGAGTTCATTGAATTTTTCTACAGTCATTTGCGGTACGATCACCCGACGATTATTTTTTACTTCGACTGCACCCTCGCACGCTAATCGATGTAATGCTTCGCGAACGGGCATTGGGCTTACATCAAGCGCCTCTGCTAACCCTCGAATGGTTAAGGGTAGTCCTGGTTCTATTTTTCCACACAACAAGTTGGTGCGTAGCAATCTGTATACCCATTGATTGGTTTTAAGTGATTCTGATTTTTCTAGCATGAGTAATTCAAAGTCTGCTAGTTTTTTGGCTTTCATGGCATGGTTGCTGAATAAGGTTGTGTTGATTATTTAATCACGAATTAGCAAGGCAAACCATAAGAGCTACCATTTCTATTTGGTTCATGCGAAAATTATGTGATCACAAAAAATGTTATCTTATTGTAGAGTACTTATAAAATGCAACAATCTAGCTTATTAACTTCAAATCATACTGAGTCTTATTACGCAGCAACAGCCAATACAACTGCCCTCCGTAATCGATTAGAGTCTGACATAGAGGTTGATGTATGTGTGGTTGGGGCTGGTTTCAGTGGATTGTCGTCGGCACTTCACTTGGCTGAGCTCGGATACAAGGTGGTTGTTGTCGAATCTTCTCGGGTGGGATGGGGCGCTTCGGGTCGAAATGGTGGCCAAATTGTAAATGGTTTTAGTCGCGACCTAATTGAGATTGAAGGTCGCTATGGTGCCGATGCCGCAAAAGCGATTGGAGAAATGGCACTAACCGGTGGCGATATCATCCGGCAGAGAATTGAAAAATACAACATCAAATGTGACTTAAAGTCTGGCAATGTTTTTGCTGCATTTACACCCAAGCAAATGAAAGGTCTCGAGGCTATGTGTGGCAATTGGCAAAAGCATGGCCATGACCAACTGGAGATGCTTGGTGTTGATCAAATTCGAGAGCACATCAATACAGATCGCTATATTGGGGGACTACTAGATCGCAAAGGAGGGCACCTCCATCCGCTCAATCTATGCCAGGGAGAAGCCGCGGCTTTCGAATCTTTGGGCGGTATAATTTTTGAACAATCTTCCGTAACGGGTATTCAGCCGTTGAACGACCGCCAGATGGTGAAGACGGCTCAAGGCTCTGTCACGGCGAATAAGGTAGTCGTGTGCGGGAATGCTTATCTGGGTAATGTGGTGCCTGAAATAGCAAACAAAATCATGCCTGTCAGTACGCAGATAATTACCACCGAAGTCTTGGGAAAATCGCTTTGCCAGCGTTTGATGCCAGGTCAAACTTGCGTAGAAGATACCAACTACATGCTCGATTATTATCGCATGACGGCTGATCATCGACTTTTATTTGGGGGTGGGTCAACGTATGGTGGTGCAGAACCCTCAAGTATTGTAAATAAACTGCGGCCGCATCTCGAAAAAACCTTCCCCGAGTTGAAGGGTATTGGAATAGACTTTGCTTGGAGTGGCAACTTTGCACTGACGATGACACGAATCCCTCACTTTGGTCAAATCGGTGAGAATGTTTTTTTCATCCACGGCTACAGTGGGCACGGCGTTACTGCAACGCATTTAGCCGGCAAACTCATTGCGCAAGCTATTGAAGGTCAGCCTGAGCAGTTTAACCATTTTAGTGATTTGCCGTATTATCCATTACCGGGTGGACGTTTGTTTCGAGTGCCTTTGTCAGTCATAGGGTCGTGGTGGTATATTGCACGAGATAAGTTAGGCGTTTAATTAAGCGGTTTTAATTTTTGACCATTCCAATAAAAGGACTCAAAAAAATGAAAATTGGCATACTCGAAACGGGGCTTTTGAATGAAAAAGTAGCAGGCCGATTTGAACCTTATCCAATCATGTTCGCCGCTTTGCTTGATCAAGCCAAAGAAGGGCTAACCTACCAATCTTACTCGGTTATTAATGGTGAAATGCCCGTTTCTATTGATGATTGTGACGGTTGGTTGATTACTGGGTCGCGTCATGGCGTCTATGAAAAGCTCGACTGGATGCGCTTACTGGAGTCTTTCATCCAAAAGCTATATGAAAAACAAAAACCGCTGGTTGGCATTTGCTTTGGTCATCAAATTATTGCTCAGGCATTAGGTGGTTTGGTCACTAAATCGGATAAAGGCTGGGGAATTGGTTTGCATCATTATAAGATTGAAACGGCTCAATCGTGGATGACTCATGAATTGTCGTCAGTACCCGAAAAAGTCGGTATCTACGCTTTTCATCAAGATCAAATTAGTCAATTGCCAGCAGCAGCAGCTGTTTTTATTAGTTCAGACTTTTGCCCTTATGCGGGCCTAATTTATGGTGATTCTATTCTTTCAGTTCAAGCACATCCAGAGTTTGAGGCAAGTTATGAGCATGCCTTAATTGAAATGTACGCTGGGAATGTAGTACCTGAACCGGTTGCTGTTAATGCCTTAGTGGGTATGCAAGGCCCAGACTCGTCAGCGGATACACAAATGCTAGCGCGCTGGATTTCGCATTTTTTTATTCAGTAAAATCACGTCAAAAAATAGGGTGTCTAGCTCATTTAAATAGTAATAGTGCAGAGGTGGACTTGATGTTATTTCGTTATAAGTTTGTAATTTTATGAACTATAGTTAAATGAGGCAATTTGGAAAAAAGGAATTATGTCCGAAGTAAACACTAAACCGTCAGTGCTTTTGGTTGCTCAGTCACCAATGATAGTGAAATCAGTCAGCAAACTGTTGGGTGAGTATTTTAATACTATCAGTGTTAATGACGCTGAGGCGGCCTGGGATGCCTTATTGGAGCGAACTGGTTCTGAGGCAGCGTTGATAATTTGTGAATTGCAGTTGTCAATTGATGGTTTTGGTTTGCTTGAAAGATTACGCTCAGCTAGCAATAATCAACTTGCTGCGAAGCCTGTACTACTCTTGGTCAGTGAAGTTGATTCCGAAGAAAGTCGTGAAAAAGCCTTCCAAAGAGGTGCGACAGATTTCATTAATATGCCTTTTTCAACGACTGAGTTAACCACAAGAGTCCGTTTGCATGCCCAATACTTTTTGCTGCATAGCCAAATAAAAAAACCGGAAATCGAACAAGATACCTCCCTGAACGTATTGCAGCAACTCACACAGGAAAGCTACTTCAATTCTCGACTTAACCAAGAGATCGCTTTTTCATTGCGCCACAAAATGAGTATTGGTGTTTGTAAAATTAAGCTTTCAAATTTAAAAGAACTAGTGGCGGAAAAAGGCAAGCCGGCCACTATTGTTGTGGTGCAGACTGTTGCAAAAAGTATTCAAAAAACAATGCGAAGTGAAGATACGTTATGTTATTTGGGCAATGCAGAATTTAATTTATTGTTCCCCGCGACGAATGGCATTGGTTCAGCGATTGGACTGCGTCGAATAATGGACGCTGTGGAAGAGCGAAATATTCAAATAGACGGAAAGGCCATTTCAGTACCGTTAGCGGCAGCCATCTATAGTTGCGTTCCTGACAGCATCACAACGGTAGAGACAATTTCTGAAGTCCTTCGCAGCCTGTTAGATGAGGCTCTTGCTCATGGTGGCAATAGTATTGTGAGTTCAAAAAAAGGCGATGGTGCGGTTACAATATCAGTAGAAAAAGCACTCAAAATGCTTGAGCGTGACGATACTAGTGGACTGTCGGTGTATGCTAGAGGATTAATGATAAGCCTTTTGCCTTTTATAGAATATGCAGATGGGGAGCTCAATTTAGGCCTGCATGAATCTGATTTACAGTTACATAAAAAACTACTACCCAGCTATTAGAGCCTGCTCTTTACCTTTCAAATAGTTCCAATTTAATACTTTTTATGGCTGTTCAAAACTGAACTAATCAAGTGTCAGAAACGACGTTTTAATTGTTATCAAACAGGCGTTCCTTTATGAATATTCTAATTTTTGTCTGTGCCCTGTTTGCCCTTATGTTTTTAGTCGCGCGGCGTTATTGTTGCTTTAGACAAGCAGCATTTTCGACAGCTGGGTTCCTCGCCGTCTTTACTTACTTTGATGGGTTTAGTTTTTTCTGGGGCACCATCGTTTGGGGACTATACCTATGTCTGCTTGTATTTTTTGGGAAACAAAATATTCGTCTAAGCTACGTCACCAACCCATTACTTAAACGAATCAAATCAATATTGCCCCCAATGTCAGAAACAGAACGGGATGCTATTGAAGCCGGAAGTGTGTGGTGGGAAGCCGAACTATTTCGTGGCGCTCCTGACTGGCAAAAACTTAACAGCTACCCCTCAGTTAAACTCAGTGACGAAGAGCAGGCATTTATTGATGGCCCTGTTAACGAATTGTGCGCCATGATTGACGATTGGGATATCACTCACAAGCGATTGGATCTGCCCCAAGAGATTTGGACTTTCCTCAAGAAAAATGGTTTTTTTGGTATGATCATTCCAAAAAAATATGGTGGCCTTGAGTTCTCTGCTTATGGACACTCGACGGTGGTGATGAAGCTTTCGGGACGAAGTACTTCGGTTGGCGTTACGGTTATGGTACCAAATTCACTTGGCCCAGCAGAATTATTGTTGCATTACGGAACACAAGCGCAGAAGGATCATTATTTACCGCGTCTTGCGAGCGGCGCAGACATTCCTTGCTTTGCACTCACAGGACCTGACGCTGGATCGGATGCAAGTTCCATTCCAGATACAGGCATTATTTGTGAAGGTGAGTTTGAAGGAAAGCAGGTACTGGGCCTTAAACTAAATTGGGAAAAACGCTATATCACGCTGGGTCCTATCGCAACTGTGCTTGGCCTAGCATTTAAAGTTTATGATCCAGACAGACTGCTTGGTGGTGAAGTCGAGCTCGGTATTACTTGTGCGTTGATCCCCGCCACTACTCCTGGAATTACTATTGGTAATCGACATTTCCCAATGAATTCAGCTTTTCAGAATGGCCCCAATTGGGGTAAAGATGTTTTTATCCCAATGGATTATCTTATTGGTGGTGCAGACAACATTGGCCAGGGTTGGCGTATGCTGGTTGAATTACTGTCGGTTGGACGTGGTATTTCTCTGCCTGCGGTCGGCGTTGCGGCAGGCAAAACCATGGTTCGATTTACAGGTGCTTACGCTAAAATTAGAAAACAATTCAATACATCAATTGGAAAGTTCGAAGGCGTAGAAGAGCCCTTAGCGCGAATCGGTGGCCTAACCTATATGATGGAAGCCGGAAGATTATTGACCTTATCAGCACTTGATAATGGTATTAACCCTCCAGTGATCACGGCAATTCTTAAATATTACAATACTGAGATGATGCGGCAAGTAGTGAACGACGCGATGGATGTGCATGGTGGAAAAGGCATTTGTATGGGACCAAACAACTACCTTGCTCGTCCTTATCAATCAATTCCGGTTGGGATCACGGTTGAAGGCGCTAATATATTGACCCGTACTATGATTATATTTGGGCAGGGTGCTATTCGATGCCACCCTTATTTGGTTAAAGAAATGGAAGCGGCAACCATGAGTGACAACACGGCGGGTGTGTTAGCTTTCGACAAAGCCTTGACGGGGCATATTGGCTATTTTGTTACCAATTTGTTTCGATCCTTTGTGTACGGCATTTCTGGCAGCCATCTCGCTGATTCACCAGTATCTGGACGTGTTGGCCGCTATTACAAACGATTGAATCAGATGAGCGCAGCATTTGCGGTTA
>Ga0115004_10005101_pt1 | contig 10395 bp, 5 predicted proteins | sample ArcticOcean_MG_C_10_FD_88737 | JGI IMG/M metagenome (GOLD analysis project Ga0115004, IMG submission 88737) | Marine microbial communities from western Arctic Ocean - ArcticOcean_MG_CB11_90 | ecosystem: Environmental > Aquatic > Marine > Oceanic | place: Arctic Ocean: Canada Basin | collected... | reverse complement strand
CTGGTCCAGAAATTTCGTCTACAGAGACATCTCGTCTAAAAAAGATGAAATTTCGTCCAAAAAAGATGAATAATAAAAGAACGAAACCAGCAAGCAACCAACAGACCAAGCACGAATTTCGTTCCCAAAACAAAAAAAAAAAAGAAATCGAAACTGCCGCAGAGTCCGCGCGCGCGCTCGAAGAAGCATAAAACGACCCAGTGATCCGAATCAGAAAAATCGATCGCGAGTGCATACGCGCGAGATGGTTAGTTTTTTTCGTTCAATTTTCCAGTTCTTTCTTTCGCGCAGGCTTAGGCGCGCTCGATCTCGCTCGTTCCTCCGATTTTTATTTTAGTACCAGCGCGTTATGGAAGTTTCAAGGGAGAGGGGGAGAATTCTGTGTTAATGATGAAGAAGAAGAAGAAGAAGAAGAAATATATATATATATAAATATATATATATCGTACTCGCAATCTGTTGTGTTTAGTGTTTAGTGTGTTTAGTGCGCGTTCGAGCTCGTTTCATTGGTAGAGCGTGTCATGAGAGCAGAGAGCGTTTTGAACGATCTCTCGAAATCGCTCTTCTTTTCGTCTGCCAGTTTTGAGTTTTTCCTCTCTTTTTCTGTACTGAACTTTCTCTCTCTTTTGAACGTAAGGTCGTCTTGGCAGCATCGGTTGTCACGAAATCGGGGAAGGCGTTAGTGTCGAGACAGTTCGTACCGATGACTAGGATAAGAATCGAAGGATTATTAGCCGCGTTTCCAAAGTTAGTCGGCGGCGGCGGGAAACAACATACTTACGTAGAGACCGAAAACGTTCGATACGTGTATCAACCGTTAGAGAATGGGACGATGTATTTGTTGTTAGTGACGAATAAGGCGTCGAATATATTGGAAGATTTGGAAGTTTTGAGGACGTTAGCGAAGACTTTACCGGAGTATTGTTATCAGCAAGTGGACGAAGAAGGCGTTTCAAAAGCCGCTTTTGAGTTAATATTCGCGTTTGACGAAGTGATATCAGCAGGACATAAAGAAAATGTGACAATGTCGCAAATAAGAACGTTTATGGAGATGGAATCGCACGAAGAAAAGCTTCATAAAATGATCATTCAATCTAAAATAAACGATACGAAGGACGTCATGAAGCGTAAAGCGATGGAGATTGATAAGATTAAAGTGGAGAAGAAAATGGAACGAGGCGGGTCTTCTGGGGGAGGTTTTGGTGGTGGTGGTATCTCTGGCTTCCAAGACAAATCGGATCCATTCGCTGGTGGAATGGGTGGTCGCCAAGGTAGTAGCGGTGGGTTTGCCAACGACGACGGCGGTTTCGGCGGCGGCGCTTCACAAAACCAAGGAGGCTTTGGCGGACAATCGAAAGGCGCGTCGGATGGATATGGCGAACCGAGAGGGCCAAAAGGTGTCGCTGCCAAAGCTGGCCCCAAAAAAGGTATGGTTCTCGGATCGAAACAGAAAACAAACAGATTCATGGACGCTTTACGACAAGAAGGCGAATCCGTTGAGGCCGAATATGGAAGCAAAGGTGAAAAACAAGCGCAAGCGGCGATTCCGCAAGTACCGACGGAATCCGTCACCATCATCGTCGAGGAAAAATTAAACGTTCAATTATCCAAAGACGGTGGTTTAGAAGGTATGGAAGTCCAAGGTACGATGATGATGGAAATTCAAAACGAGGACGATGCCTTCGTTAAAGTCAAGATTGAAAGCGGTAAAAACGAAGGCTACCAATTCAAAACCCATCCAAATATTGATAAACAATTACACGCGAACGAAGGTATTTTAGGATTAAAAGATCCAAACAGACCATTCCCGTGCGGCTCTGCGCTCGGTATCTTGAAATGGCGATTCCAAACCAAGGACGAATCCAAAGTACCAATTACGATTAACTGCTGGCCATCCGTATCTGGATCCGATTCTTTTGTTTCGATTGAATACGAAGCGGCTGATTTCATGGAATACGAAAACGTTAGAATCGTCATCCCGATACCGTCCACGAGAGAACCGCCAACGGTCAACAGTTGCGATGGTGATTTCCACGTTGATTCTAGAAGAAACGAGCTCGTTTGGTCCATTGATTTAATCGACGATTCGAACAGAAACGGATCGATGGAATTCGTCACGCCGGCGTGTGATGGCGAATTGTTTTTCCCAGTCAACGTAAGTTTTTCCGCGAGACAAACTTTATGCGACGTTAGAATAGTCGGCGTATCTAGAACCACTGATGATACTCCAGTGAAATACGGTGGTGAGACAAAACTTACCGTAGAAGAGTACACCGTTCAGTAATAAAAGAGAGAGAAGTCTTTTGATTTTTTTTGTTTTGAACGGCGGCGGTGTGCAATTATTATTATCGCATCAAAATATTTAGTCCGGAAAAGGAAAAGAAAGAGAGGGAGAGAGAGAGATCAAAAAACAGTATCCCTCGCCAGTGTGTGTGTAATCTATATCATCATTTTATCATTATCATATATTATAATTATTACTATACGCTTTGGTGCGTCTTCTGTCTCGCGAAGATCTGGATTTCTTTTCGTACATACTGATGGTAGTACTGATTTTAATTTCCTCTCTTGCATGCACAAAACGTTTCACTCCACAATAATCTCCATTATAATTATAAATAACTCCTTAATAATCGATCGATCGAATCAACAGATTCGAAGAGAACCGATCGCGTACTACGTTCGTCGTACGATCAGTGTACTACGTAATCACTATCAAACATCAAACATCGTCATTAATCAAAAGTAACACCGATGTCCGCCGAAAACAACAACAACAACGGCAACACCTCTAAGCGCAAGAAATCGACTTTAGAGGAGACCTTGAAGAAGTATCGCAAAGGCGAAAAGGCGGCATCGAAGATCATGATCGACGTCGCTCGCGACCGCGCCGCACTCGACGCGAGATCGGAGGCGCAACAGGAACGCGTCAGGAGACAACAGGAACAGGAGCGACAAAGACAGGAGGAAAAAATGAAGAAAATGGCTACGACGCAACAGAGAGAGATACAGATGAAGATGTTACAGCAACAACAACAACAACACGGTGCGCAGCAGCAAATGGATGCGAATAAACCGATACACGTGCCGCAATCGTTATTGGCGAGACAGAAAGCTGCGATAGACCTATTGAGAAGGACGAGGGAGAAGATGACGAATACGGAACTGAAAGCATTGTTAGGGTTCGATGTCTTAATCGATAAAACGCAAGAGTTGTTCAAGACCTTAGAGCGGAACGAGAAAGTTAAGTATTGCGCAAAGACGGATACGTTGAAATATCAACCAAAGTATGACATACAGAATAGAGATGATTTGTTTCAGCTAGTTTTGAAACATGCGGATGGGATCTTGGAGGAAGACGTGAATGATTGCTATGATTTAGTCTTGATCGATTCGTTGAAGTTAGAGCAAGTCGGGGCGGTTTGGAGAATACAAAACTCGGAGACGAGGAAATTCGTGATTTATCCGAGGTATAAAGTAGGCATGGAGGATGATGAAAATATTAATAACAATAGTAACAATGATACTGATACTGTTAAAGGTAAGAGTACGAAGAATGATAATGAAGAAAACGAAGAAGAAGATGAGTTAGAGGAGGAGTTTGTGAAGATGTACGCGGACATTAAAGTCCCCGACGACGACGCAGAGTTTGATAATTTATTGAGAAAGAACAACATAGAGCCAGCGCAGAAGCGATCGTTTAGAAAAGTATCGAAGGAAGAATTAGAAGAAGAAAAGAAGAAAATGAAGAAGAAGAAACGCGCTCCAAATTTTGAGAGAATGAAGTTAACGAACGTACACATGAAAGAAATGTTCAAAGGCGCGGCGCCGGATAGGCTTGTTTAATACTTTTTTACGTAAGTGTTTGCTTAGTATTTTGGATTATGTATTTTAATAATCAAATTTCAAGTGTTCATCGTAGTAAGTAAGTAAGTCAGAGTAATCGAAGAGACGAGATTATTACATCATCGGCATTGGGCAACGCGACGTAATCAAACACATAGAGAACTTCTTCACCGCGTCGTCGTCTTTCTTGATTCGTTTTTCGGATTCGTTCGACGCCTTGATGCACGCAAACGCGCACTTCGTTGGATTAAACTCGAGACCTTCCACGTCCTCGGCTCTTCTGCCTTCGCGACCGCACCTCGTTTGGCATCTCAAAAATTCTCGGCAGTCCTTTGATCCAATGCAGTCACGCACTGGTTCGCCGCACTTCTCCAATAAGCACCTGTTAGGTGGTTAGGTGTTTGTGTAGATATGTAACAACAAATGTAAGTCAGCGGTCTATTTAATTTTTCACACGAAGTGCTTGATGCGCTCGCCTTCGTCGACCAAGAAACAAACCAAGAAACAAAGAGAAGAAAAAGACGAGGCTTTGTAAATTTGGCTAATTAAAATAATAATATATACTATATGCGTACCCCAAGGGTCCTTGCTCGCGCTCAGCGCGCTCTGGACGTTCGAAATGCTTATGTAAGTGTTTCCAAAAGCCACCGTGTTCATCCATGTCGCGCCCGCCGAACGTGACACGTCCATCGTCTTGTAATAAATTTCTCGTCGCATGTTGAAGATCTTGATCAAAAGATGCAAACGCGGTCGTTTGCGATTGAAAAGCGATTAAGCACGTCGCGCACGATAGCGCGAATAGACGCGAGAAAATTGTTCGGCTGTTTGTAAACATTTTTGTTGTTTGTTGATTATGTTGTTATTTGTACGTTACTGCGTCAACGCGGATTAGTATTATGATGTTTTATATTCATTTTTTTTTTGCACTATTAAATTTTCGAGTCTTTCGTGTAACCTCGTTTTATAAATACAATTGTAGAGTTCTTTATTTTATTCTTGGAAATCTAGAATCACTTCGCAATGTAATAAGCGCAAAAGCGTCTTCGTATGCTGCTCACACTCTTGGACGTATAACTTTTTTGTCAACTCTAAATCACTCTCGAGAGCTCTTTCTAATCTTTCTTTAACTAAGCGAATTGTGTCTTGTAACGAAATCAACGTTGACGATTGCGCGAGCGGTGGATGATTAGTATCATGCTGGTTCTTCTCAAATCGAAGCCGCTGTTTCGCGCCATCTTTCATTTCAGTCGTCGTTTGCGTAATAGTCTCGTCGACACCAGCTTTTGTAGGTGTTGTCACTGCTTCTTCAATAAAGACATCATCGGTTCGTTCGTTATTGTTGTTTTGCATCGCTCTCTTCTCTATTATTTGCTTCATTTTCAAATCAGCGTTTTCTAAAACGGTCTTTCGTAATTCTTCGCGTAACGCTAGAACTTCTTTTGCTAATAGACTAGCGTTCATTTCGGAGAATTTTCTTCGGTTTGATTCAATCGTTGCTGAAATATGGAATTCACACGCGCGAACAACTGCGTCGTGCAAGTCGTCTCGAAGTCTTTCGTTTGGAACATTTTTACATTTCGTAAGAGTCGCTTTTTCAATCGCTTCGCGAACTACGAGCGGATTCGCGAGAGAGTCAACACCGGATGATAACTCTAAACCGACAGCATTTATTGAATTTATTGTCGTTACCGTGTTCGGTGTCATTGCGCCATCTGTCTCTCTTTTTGAAAACGCATGAAATGTCTCTCGCTCGTGAATAGCGTCGTTGTCGTTCCTCCTGTTATTATTGTTTTCTAAAATCAATGGCTTCATCGTTGTTGGTATGCTACTCACTACTTGTTCCGTTTTTTTTTTGCTGCGTTGAGGCGTTCCATGCGGGGTTACGTTAATACCACCTACGCTTTTCAAGGCGTCGAGCAAGAACCCTAAATTTCCTTCTCGCTTTTCTTCTCCGACTTTGCTTTTCGTTGGATTTGTAGTAGGAATTATCGGTTGTTGCTTTTTTGTTATAAGCGAAGAAGCTACTAACGGTTGCTTGGTTAAACTGCCCATCATCTTCGTTTCTATCGTCTTCGCAGTCGTGCTAACGGTCGCCGACTTGTTATTATTACTATTATTATTATTATTGGCATCGTCGTCTTGATCGTTTATTTCGTTCTTCGTATTCTTCGAGCGATTTCGATTCCCATGATTCCCATGTTTCTTCTCTAATTTCGGCCATACTAACTTCATCGGATCATCTAAATTATTCTTCTCTCTAAACGCTTCGAAATCGACGTCTTCGCATTGACAGGAACAATCGTTCTCGCGAACGATTCTCGTTTTCCCTCCATATAATTTCGAATCTACAATCTCAATGTTCACTATTTTCGGACATAATCCTAAAGCGTTCACGTTATACCTACAACACGTGTGTAAATAATCAGTATCTAATCCGTATCTATTCCTGTCCAAGTTCGTCCCGTAATCGACACCGTCCTCCTTATCGTTCAAATTATGTTTCCTTAACTCGTCCGGTACCCTGTGCGTCTGAACTACTCCAGATAACTGAACGACCTTTGTTCTCCTCGTATTCTTGGCCAATAACTTCAACGCGTTCCGTTTCCGACCGTCATTTCTGTTCCTTTCAGCGAGTTGTAGAGCTCGCATTGTTTGCAAGAACGCAGAACTTACGCTGGCGCAAGCGTTCGTCTCTTTCGGTAACGCGTTCATGACATTTAAATCGCACGCGTTCTTCGGGTAATGCTCCCACGAAAATCTCGCTCGGTATAATAATTGATTATTCGCCGGCCTTATTTGTTTCTCGTTCTGTTTCTTCACCGCCGCCGATGGTTCGTCTTCTACTGATACTTCTTCGTTTTCGATGCTGAGTAGGCCGATATCTTCATCACTCGCTCGCTTCTTCTTCTTCTTCGCAAAAATAACTTCTTTACTCGGTCCAGGTGTATCGACTTGTATGTTCTTTATGGAATCATCGCATTCGTCTTCTCGTTCATCGCGCGCTCTCGTTCTCTTCGTTCGCATTTCCTTTCTTTCTCTCTCTCTCTCTACTACTATTACTATTAGGTATTATTAAAACTGTACGAGTATTCTTCTTCTTCTTCTTCCTCGTTTGATTATGAGCGCTCTCGCGGTCCAAAGTGGGTCATCTCTCCTTGAAATCTGAACACTATAAATAAAAAAGGTGTAAATCTGTAAAAAGTGCCCCGCGGCAACAAACAGGAAACACGTTTACCTACTACTTTAAAAATATAGTGTTGTGACTCCATACTCTCCTCTCATTTCGTCTCATTCTTTTTTTTTATGACTATGATTACCACGATCACATAAGAAGAAGAAGAAGAGAGATGTCTAGTAATAATAATAATAATAATAATAATAACGATACTGATACGTACGAAGAAAGAACGACGAGGAACGCGTTCGTCATACGAACGATAGAACGCACGAGATCGCACGCGAAGGAGAACAAATATTGTTTCGATTGTAAACTACGTCTAGGGAAACTCGTGCTACTGAAGTTCGGGACGTTCCTATGCAAGAAGTGCGCGGATGGGCACGAGGAAATGGTGAACAACGCGCTCGGCAGGCGAGGAGAGAAGATAGCGAAGGAGATTTTGTACTTAAGGAGGGGACGAAACAGTATAACCGATGATGACGACGATGATGACGATCGTGGTAGTAGTACGAGTAGAAATAAATTAGACTGCGAACAGTTCACGGATTTAGAGGTTGCGACGATATCGGTCGGGGGGAATAAGAACTTGATGGATTTTCTTAAGAACGAACACGAAATCGTCGTCGGAAACTTACAGACGAAGGACCGAGCGAGGTTTTATAGAGAATGTAAGGAGTTGAGGTTATACAGGGTCGAGTTAGCGATGGCGGCTTCGATGCGCAGGCACGCGTTGGACGTGGAGTTTTTAAGGATGGTTAATAATAATAACACAAACGATGATTACGATGTTAAAGATAGTTTAGGCAGCGTGTTTACGGACATAGATAAGGAGATAATGGAGGAAGATGAACGCGAACGACGCGAACGACTAAAACACGTTTTTGTGAAAGGAGAAGACGACGAAGACGATGACGACGACGATGGATTGAACGCGGTGCAAATACAGCAAAAGCAGCAGCAGCAGACGGCAGCGATGACGAATATTTTTTCGAATCCATCGAATTTACTTAAGTCTATAGATACTTCTGGTTTGAACAAACTCGGGACATGGGTTCAAAGTATGACAAAGATAACAACGACATCGACATCGTCTCAGCAGCAGCAGCAAGAGACGAATAAGAAAATGACGACAAAAACATACTCGGACGAAAGTTTGATGAAAGAAATAGAAACCATCGCGGACAACGCTACTACTACTACTGCTAGCAATTCACAATCACCAGATAAAGATCAACAACAACAACAACAACAAACGACGAACATAACCGAAGCGCAACGGAAATTGTTACTATTAAAAAAGACATCGGATACGCGTCACCATACGCACGTTAAAGCTCGAAACGACGCGGCGACGAACGTGCAAAAGCAATGGAAAGCTATAATTGAACGCAAAGCATTTCTTGAGAAGAAAAGAGCCGTTGTGACGATTCAATCAAACTTTAGAGCTTTAAAAGCTCGCAATGAATTGAAAGAGATTAAACGAGAAATCAAAGAAAAAGAGCAGAAAGAAAAAGCTGCTGTTAAGATTCAATCGAGATTTAGAGGATTGAAAGCTCGAACGATAACGATCGCTGAACTCAGAGAAGATGTAAAACGAAAAGAAAATGAACGTATTGAACTCGAGGAGAAGCGATTTAGAGAACGAACTGAAAGTGCTGCGATATTGATTCAAAAATCTTTCAAAGGCTCGCGTCAAAGAAAAGTGTACAGAGAAATTAAATTAGAAAACGCTCAGCGTAATTTAGCCGCTGCGCGAATACAAAGTTTATTTCGCGGCAAGAAAACGAGAGAGAGCCTGGCAAATGAAAAGAAAGCGAGAGAGGAGCGTCTGGCGAATGAAGAAAAAGCGAAAAATTTAATCGCTGCGCTAGAGAAAAGAGAGCGAGAAAACGAGATACGGATTCAAGCAGCGGCTGTTTTACAAGCAAACGCGAGAGGTTTCTTAGCGAGGACGAAAGCGAGAAATTTGCGTGAGCTCGCTCGATATAAGATCGAGGCAAAACAAAGAGCGAAGGAAATCGTTGCTCAGAAAATCGAACATAGAATAAACGAGTTGAGAAAGCTCGTCTTAGTGTAATAATAGGTACAAGAAGACAGTCGACGCAATCTTCGAGTGTCTTCTTTGGTACAGGTATTTATTGGATAGAATTTCATATTTATTTATATAGCGAGCATTTCGTTGATGAGTTTTTTAGCTTTCTTAATTTGCGAAGTTGCAATTTCGACTACGACGATACATCCATCGTTGTTGATTTCTGGTATAATAACCGCGGCGTTAAACTTAGACGGCGAGACGGATGGCATTAAGTGCGAAGCTTTCACGTTGTTACCAAACTCGTAATCAAAAAATCCGAACGTAGACCAATTTGATACAATCACGTCAAGTTTATTTAGCATGCAATGAAACGATACCGCGTGCTCGCGGAAGGAAATATTATCAAACTCAGCGAATGCTCGTTGTATTTTTCTTTTCTTTTCTTCAAAGCGTGGGTCTGCTTCTCGAAATGTTCCAAGAGAGCGTCGAACTTCTCTTGCACGTTTTTCAACCGAAGCGTTATCGTCGTCATCACAGGCCACGATATGGGAGAAGCTTGCGTTGCCGAAATAATGCTTTGGCAGAGTCCCGTAGTTACGATGATTAATCGCAATCGACGCGAAGCTCTTCTTTTCCTTCTTTTTTTTCTTCTTCAAAGACGCGCAAAGATTCCAAACAAAAGCGGTCGCTAAATCGTTAGTTGAGACGAAGTCGTCATCGACAATGAAATCTACGATCGGCTCGCGTTCGCTCGTTCGAATTTTCATCTTTTCAATCCACGCGCTTGTTAAATGTATTTTCACGCGCGTCGTCCTCGTTGTTAGTATTTTCAACGCTCCAACAAAAACGCCCCATATCGCTCGCGTCGGTTTGATATTAAAACACCCGTGTTCGACAATATCAGGAATTGCTATGAAATCCTCTGTCTTTTTATCGTTAACATTAGTAACTTTAAAGAATGAAGTTCGTTCAACAGTTGGCAAGTCAAGCATAACTCCTTTTCGATTTTCTTCTCTTAAAACGTGCGCGAGATCGCTCGTGAAAAAATCCAAGAACAATCGCATTGACTCGCCATCGGCGACGTAGTGTCTCACAGAAAACGTCAATAAAACCACATCATCTCCACCATCTTCACCATCTCCTTCTTCTCTTCCTTGCATGCGTATGTTCGTTTTTTGTATCGCCATTCCGTGCCCTTTCGGTATTCGTGGATTTCCTAAACCTGTCTTTTCGACGTATTTTAGTACTCGTAGGCGTTGTTCGATTTTACGAGAATAAGGTAAAGTTTTCTCATCGCGCCATAACACATCGATATCGCGCCATAGAACCCCTGAAT
>Ga0115004_10005098_pt1 | contig 10397 bp, 7 predicted proteins | sample ArcticOcean_MG_C_10_FD_88737 | JGI IMG/M metagenome (GOLD analysis project Ga0115004, IMG submission 88737) | Marine microbial communities from western Arctic Ocean - ArcticOcean_MG_CB11_90 | ecosystem: Environmental > Aquatic > Marine > Oceanic | place: Arctic Ocean: Canada Basin | collected... | reverse complement strand
TGGTTTATTCCAATTAATAAATTTATGCAACCCCCCAGCAGACTCTAAAACATCTAAGCCAGGTCTTAAAAACAAATGATAAGTATTACCCAAAATAATTTGGGCTTTAATGTCCTCCTCAATTTCATGTTGATGCACCCCCTTAACACTACCAGCTGTACCTACAGGCATAAAGATTGGAGTTTCAATAATTCCATGATCAGTGTGTAATTCACCAACTCTCGCTTTTGACTGACTATCAGTAAGTTCTAATTTGAAGTGCATAATTTTGTTAATAAGTAAACAGGGTAAAGATAAATGTATTTAACAAAGCGTGCCATATTTGTATCAAAGCAGAGAAAATGGTAGAGTTTCTTCCTGTATTAGACTTTAGTGTAGCGACTATGACCTTCGTCACTTTTTGCACAATGGCACTCACACAGCTTGTATTTTCATTACTAGTTTTCAGTAGGTTATCCTTTCACAAACAGAGGGAGAAAGAAAAAAATCATGATGGTGTTTCGATATTAATCGCTGCTAGAAATGAATCAGAAAATATTTTCAAGAATCTTCCGTTCATATTAAACCAAGATTATCCGGAGTATGAGGTGATCGTTATCAACCATCAATCTTTGGACGATTCTAAATATATTCTTGATACGTATGCTCGTGATCACAAAAACCTAAAGGTGATTAGTATTGAACGAAGTCAACATATTAAATACGGCAAAAAACTGCCTTTAACAATCGGTATCAAAGGGGCTAAGTACAATAACTTACTCTTCACAGATGCAGATTGTAAGCCACATGGAAATCAATGGCTAAAAAGTATGGCCAGCCATTTCAGTGACAAGCATCAAATTGTTTTAGGATACGGTCCTTACATTAAGACCAAAGGATTATTAAATAAGGTTATTCGTTTTGATACAGCATGGATCGCAATGAACTATCTATCAATGGCAAAAGCAAAAATACCGTACATGGGAATAGGACGAAACATGGCTTACACCAAGAACGTTTTTAAAAATGTTAGCGGGTTTAAATCTCACTATTCAATTTCTTCCGGAGATGATGATCTTTTTATACAAGAAGCTGCCAAGAAGAGGAATTACACCATCAACATTGACCCTGAGTCATTTAGTTATTCAAAAACCTGCTCCACTTGGACGCAATGGATAAAACAAAAATCAAGGCACTACACAACCTCCGAGCGATACAAGGTTATTAAAAAACTCATGTTAGGAATATACCCTTTCTCTCTGTTAATTATGATGATATCCTTTGTTACTTTGTTGTTTGATTCTAATTTTACATGGATGACATTAGCAATATTTACATTCGTACTATTAGTAAAATGGATTATTCTAGGTCGATCATTCAGTAAATTAAGGGAATCCAAATTTATTGCGTTATTACCTTTATTGGACATCACTTATGCTATACTTACTCCAATTATGTATTATGCAATTGACAAAACGGATAAAAACAAATGGTAGACAACAGTCATTTATCAGATAAGGCGCAGAAAGATCTAGAGTTGGTTGGATTAGCTATTGAAGGTGACCAATCTGCTTACGCCATGCTTATGGATCGTTATCGTGAATCAATTTACTTCATGATGCTTAAGATGGTAAATAATACTGATGATGCTGATGACCTGACCATTGAGGCATTTGGAAAAGCATTTAATCGCCTAAATCAATACTCTCCTAGCTACGCATTTTCAACCTGGCTATATAAAATAGCATCAAATAATTGCATTGACTTTATTCGTAAAAAAAGAATTAAAGTAACGTCAATGGACACAGGAGTTACCACTGATGATGGCGAACGTCTTTTCTTTGATGCAAAGAGTAACACTAGAGATCCTGAAGAAGTCGTAATTCACAAGCAAAAAGTTCTATTAATGCGTGAGCTTGTTGGTAAACTAAAACCACGTTACCGTTTATTGGTTGAAAAAAGATACTTCGAAGAATTAAGTTATGAAGAGATCTCAGAAGAATTAAACTTACCTTTAGGTACTGTTAAAGCTCAACTATTTAGGGCAAGAGACTTTTTAGCCAACATGATATCCAAAACCAAAGACACCATTTAGCATGATCGGTATTGATCTAATCTTATCTCAATTTCCAAATTTAACTGAAGATCAAAAAGAACAATTCGGAAGACTTCAAGAGCTTTACAATGACTGGAACAGTCAAATCAACATAATATCCAGAAAAGATACTGAAAACTTCTACGAGCGGCATGTAATGCACTCTCTCGCTATTGCCAAAATCACCACATTTGTAGATGGAACTAGAATAATGGACGTGGGTACCGGAGGAGGATTTCCTGGAATTCCACTTGCAATCCTTTTTCCAAATTGTAATTTCTTATTGGTTGATTCCATTGGAAAGAAAATTAAGGTAGTAAAAGAAATCTCCGCCACACTTGGACTGAAAAACGTTAGCGCAACTCACGAGCGTGCAGAAAAAATAAATAAACAGTTTGATTTTATAGTTAGCCGTGCCGTAACAGCAATGCCAACCTTTCTTATTTGGACAAAAGGAAAGTTTCTAAAAGAAAATAAAAACGAATTAAAGAATGGAATCCTTTATTTAAAAGGAGGGGATCTACAAGAAGAAATGGCTTCTGTTAAAAAAGCGATTCAATATTTTGATATAAAAACGTTTTATCCTGAACTCTTCTTCGAAACAAAGAAAGTTGTTTACATTCGAAATTAATCTAAACGATACTTTTTAAAGAAAGCATCCCAATCCCAAACGAAATTCTCAACGATCTCATCCATTCTTTTCAAGAACAATGGATTTGGAGATTGCATACGTTTGAAATACTCATCTTGAAAATTATACAGTGCATACTTGTCAAAGATACCTTTCGACATTGCATAAACCATATTTCTAGACGGGTGATTTAATCGACAAATTAAACGTTTGTAATCCTTAACCAACTGCTTAAACTCGCTTATAGTCATTTCATAAGCTTTGGCTAACTTACTGTAAACCAATAACTCAACCCGGCTAGCCTGATCTGGGTCAAATGCACTTTCTAAGAAAGATAAATTCCCTACTATTATTATTAATGAGAATTCGTAATTATTATTTTGAGGAATAGTAGGAGACAGAACAAAAGCATTGTCATCATTGATGAATTCTGCAACAATAGGAAAACCATTATCAATAGAGCTAAATAATCCATTGATAAACACATTTGCCAACTTTTCGTCGCTAACCTTTTTCTTTAGAAGAGTTCCAAACATTTCTTTTAGGTTGAATGAAGTAGTTATTACAAATATAATAAAGCCATAGCGAGCTCTAAGATGGCCACTTTTTGGTTATCAACATTTTTTTCAACACTTATCCACAATCATAATAAATAACGGCTTATCATCTATTAATGCTGCTCAACACATAATAGATCTATTTATCCTCTTTTAACCTATTGTGTATGCTATCAAATAGTACTTTTGTATTGATTAATAACATCCATTCAAATGAAAAGAAGTCAAATAGTTTTAATGCTTGTATTTCTTGTGCTAACAGGGGTTATATACATAGCTCTATCGAATAACAAGAAGGAATATTCAAAGACCATTAAAGAAGAGCAATCTGTGATTTACGTCCCTGTGAGAAAGGTTAAAAACCAACTCACGAAAATGACGTTAATATCATACGGTCAGATAACATCGAATTCTGAAATAATTGTATCATTTGAAGTTCAAGGCAAACTTGAGCAAGGATTCGCCACAATGAAACCTGGGAGTAATTTCAGAAAAGGCCAAATTCTTTATAAAGTAAATAATGAAGAGGCATTCTATGCTTTAAGTGCTCGAAAATCTTCTCTTTCAAACTTATTACTTAATGCTTTACCAGACATCGAATTAGACTACCCTACAGAGAAATCTAAATGGCTTCAGTTTATCGATGACTTAACACCAAGCAAAATAATGCCGGAACTTCCAATATTCAAAAATAAGAAAGAGCACATGTTCATGACCAGTCGTAATATCATTACAGAATATTACAACCTAAAAAGTCAAGAGTCACGTATGGAGAAATACTTATACATAGCTCCGTTTTCAGGAACAATCATTACGACATATGCTGAACCAGGTTCAATTGCAAATCCTGGTGGACAAATTGCTAAAATTGCAAAGACTGGTGAATTCGAAGTCAAAGTACCGATTTCAATGACCGATCTAGACATGTACAAAAACATGAGTAATGCTGATTTTCAAGATGCTTCAGGTAAGAATATCGCTGATGGGAAAATCATCCGGATATCTAATGTGATAAATCAACAAACACAATCAGCTGATGTGTACTATTCTATAAAACCAAGAGAGGGGAAAAAGATTTACAACGGAATGTTTGTCAATGTTTCAATTAATAAAGAAGCAACAAAAGAAACAATGACCTTACCACGAGCTTCAGTAAAAAACAACAAGGTTCGATTCTTAGAAAAGAATACATTACAATATATCGATGTATTGATCAATGGAGCAAAGCCAGACTCCGTTTTCGTTACAGGGTTAACTGATGGCCAACTTATACTTTTAGAGCAAGTTGAAGAGGTAGATAGTAAAGTCAAATATGAGGGGATTACTCGATAATAATATTATTATGAGAAAGGTAATACAATTTTTTATAAATCGCCCGGTTTGGGGTAATGCAGCAATTGCAATTGTCCTCATGTTCGGATTGTTTTCCATATTTACAATGAAGCGTTCGTTCTTCCCTGAAATGGAACCGACACAGATTTATGTCTCTGTCTTTTATCCCGGGGCCTCTCCTGTAGAAATGGAAAAAGGGGTAACCATAAAAGTTGAACAAGCCGTAAAAGGATTGTCTGGAATTGAAGAAATAAATTCAACTTCTTCAGAGAACTTCTCTCAAGTTTCAATTAAAGCGTATACGGATACTGACATCGATGAATTACTCGGTAAAATTGAAAACTCAGTAAACTCGATTAACTCATTCCCTCAGGGAGCTGAACGGCCAATTGTAAACAAACAAGAGTCTGGTGGAATGGGATCTGTTGTTGCGTTTATTGGTGTTTCCGCAAAGAGTAATGATTCAAAAACTACAGAGCTTATTGACATTGCATCTCAAGTAGAGCTTGATCTGCTAAATACAAAAGAAATCACTCAAATCACTAAAAATGGGTTTCCCGAAAAGGAAATCAGTATCAATGTTCGCGAGCAAGATTTGTTACGGTATAACATTTCAATTCAAGAAATTGCCTTAGCAATTGGAACCAAAAATATTGATATTACTACAGGAATAATTCGGGGTGGTGTTCAAGACATGAATGTACGGTCAAACAGCAGGGGAACAACAGAAGAAGATATTTCTAAAATTACTGTAAGAACATCAAGGTCAGGAGACAAAGTAACTGTTGGTAATGTAGCTGATGTAAAACTGGGGTACTCTGAAGGTTCACAAGAAGCAAATTATAATGGAAAACCTGCAGTGTCATTTCAAATTGAAAAGACAACAGACCAAGACATCAAGCGCATTACAGACGAGCTGTATACTTACAAAGAGAAGTTTGACGAACAAAACCCTGGTTTTCAATTCAATATTTTTTATGAGTTCAACAGTATGCTTAATGAGCGCATAGACCTTTTGACAAGCAATGGAATCATGGGACTTGTATTAGTTCTTTTGTTCCTTGGCCTTTTCTTAAATCTTAAGCTATCAGCTTGGGTAGCTTTTGGTATTCCATTTTCATTCTTAGGGATGTTCATCTTTGGTATGCCTTATGGAATGTCAATCAATATGATTTCTCTTTTCGGAATGATCCTCGTTGTCGGGATATTGGTTGATGATGGAATTGTTATTGCTGAAAACATTTACACTCATTTTGAAAAAGGTAAATCTCCTCATAAAGCTGCACTTGATGGCACAATGGAAGTTTTACCTTCGGTTTTCTCATCTGTTATTACCACTATTGTAGCATTCTCAATATTACTCTTTGTTGAAGGGCTTGAAATGATGCGAGAAATGGCTTTTGTAGTAATTTCGTGCTTGGCATTCTCCTTATTTGAAGCATTCATTATTTTACCTGCTCACTTAGGTCATAAAAAAGTACTTAGCCAAGAGAAGAATACTTCATACTCTTCATTGAAGGGGATTTTATTCATGGCGATTGGAATAGTTGTTATTTTCATTGGAACACGTATTATTCCAGCGGAAGCTAGCCTAGCTATTATGCTTTTTCCTTTTACTGTAATCATTGTTGGAGCGTTATTGTTTTTTAACGGATTTGCTAAATCACCAATAGAATCATTTATTCGTGGTGGAGCAGATAAAGGAATTAAATATGTTCGCGACAATTGGTTTAAATCTTCTATTAAAAATATTCTAGGAACAAAAAAAACAAAATGGTATCGTCTGGGATTCTTTTTTCCATTAGCATTTACAGCCATAATGATATTACTTTTGTTTAATGGTACAATTTCAGCGACTTTCTTTCCGGATATTCAACCTGACTTCTTCACAATTGAAGCCGCCTATAAACCAGGAGACAACAAAGAGAAATCAAAAAAATTTATTACTACGGCTACGCAAATTCTATTTGAAGAAAATGATAGGATTATTCAAGAAACAGGTGATTCACTTTTAACTTATTTCTCAAGTAACATTGGCTTCGCAATGAATCTCGGTCAAGGTGGTGATCATGCTTCTATGGTTCAAGTGTTTTTCAACGGAGAAGAAACTAAAACTCCTGTAGATACCTTAATGAATCGAATTATTGCCCGTATAAATGTAATTCCTGTTGGACAATTAGCACAGGACACATATGTTGGTGGATTTAATCGATTTGGAAAAGAAGTTGAGGTTGGATTAACATCTCAAAACGAAACTAGTTTAATTGGAGCTCGAGACCTTTTCAAAGATGAGCTTTCAAAAATGGATGGTGTAATTAATATCAAAGATAATATGCCTCCAGGTAAAAATGAAGTCTATCTGAAAATGAGACCTGAGGCTGACATCTACGGACTTTCTAAAAATGAGGTTCTAAGTCAAGTAAGACAATGTTTCTTCGGTCAAGAAGCACAGCGTGTTATTATCGGTACGGATGAAGTAAAAATTTGGGTAAGGTATCCTGCAGGCGATAGAAGTTCACTTTCTGACCTTGAAGATATGAAAGTAAAATCCATGACAGGCTTAGCTATTCCGCTAAAAGAAATCTGTGACTTTAGCTTAGGTCGTGCACCAGAATCACTAAAAAGACGGGATGGTCAGCGTATCGTTAAAGTTGATGCTGAATGTATTGATCCGGACCAGGTTGGGACAATAAATACCGTTATTTCTGACTCAATATTACCAAAAATAATTCAAGCATATCCAGACATTCAAACAAAGCGTTTGGGTCAATTTGAGCGCAGTCAAAAAACGGCAAACTCAATGCAATATGTTGGCATTATCGGGATCATTATTATGTTTATAATTCTGACACTCCACTTTAATAATGTAAGTAGCTCAATATTAATTATGCTTGTTATCCCTGCAGGAGTCGGTGGAGCTATTTTAGGACATGGGTTAATCGGTATTCCAGTTTCAATATTGTCCGCATTTGGCATGATTGCATTAACAGGTGTATTGATTAATGATGCTATTGTTTTCTTAGATCGATATAATGGTCTATTACTAGAAGGAAACGATGTGAAAACTGCAGCTATTGGTGCCGCTGAATCTCGATTCCGTCCAATTATTTTAACATCACTTACCACTGTTGCGGGGCTACTTCCTATTATTTCGGAAACAAGTATGCAAGCACAATTCTTAATCCCAATGGCAGCTTCTATTGCTTTTGGCGTATTGTTTGGAACAATCTTTATCTTATTCTTTTACCCGGCTGCTATTTTAATGTGGAACGGCTTTAGACGAACTTTTAGACGGATTTCAACAGGAGAAAGAAACATCGATCCACGTTCGGTTGAACCAGTATTAAAATTAGAGAAGAATCAACATGACTTTGAAAACAACTAGTATAATCGCATTACTCTTCGTTTGTTCATACAGTTTTGGACAAAGAGACTTGTCGGCAACAGAAGCCGTGTTTATATCATTAGAAAATAATTATCAAATATTGATTTCTGAAAAACAATTAGACATTATACAGAAAAACAATAACTGGTCTGAAGCGGGATTGTTTCCAACCGTGGATTTGGTTATTGCTCAGAATAATGTAGTTCAGGATAATACCAATAACCCATTTACGTTTACACCAGGAATAATTTTATCACAGAGTTTTAATCCTTCATTGAGTTTAAATTGGAATATTTTTAGTGGCTTCAGAGTTAAGATGTCTAAGCAACGACTAGAGCAACTTGAAAAGCAAAGTGCAAATAATGTAACCGCTGTAATAGAAAACACGATACAGGACGTATTAAAAGCATACTACACGGTTCAACTACAAAAGGATCGAAAAGTTTTATTTTCGGATATTATGGAAATATCACGGAAACGTTTTAAGTACTATAAATTGAAGGAAAAATACAGCAGCTCAACTTCACTTGAATCCTTGCAGTTTAGAAATCAATACTTAACAGATAGCACAAACTATTTAATACAAGATATCTCTTACAAAAACTCCATGCGTAACCTCATCCTATTGATGAATGACACAACTTACAATGACTTTATTTTAACGGATGAAATTGATCTCGCTTTAGGTGATGTAAATTTCAATGATGCTAAAGTCGAAATGTTTGCTAACAATCAAAATCTAAAGAATCAGTACATTTCTTTAAAATTACAAAATACACAGACTGGCTTACAGCGTTCGTTTTTATACCCTACACTAAGCTTTCAAGCGGGAGCGAATCCAGGATGGTCAAAAATTAGAAATTTAAAAGACTCTAACCTTGAAATAGAAACACAAAGTCTTTCATACTATGGAAACTTAAACCTTCGCTATACTTTATTTAATAATTGGAAAAACAAACGTGCTGTTGAAGTCTCAATGATCCAAGAGGAAATTGCTGAGTTGAGTTTAGAAAACATGAAAAAATCACTTTCGAATACGCTTCAAAACTTGATTGAGCTTTACAGTGTAAGAGTACAACTAGCTTCTATTTCTCAAGAGAATGTTATCTATGCTGAAAAAGCATACAAATTAGCAGAAGATCGTTACAATTTAGGTACAATAAATTCTATTAATTTGGCAAGTTTCCAAACTACCTATCAAAATACGATGATTCAACATTACGAAAATCTATTTAACCGAATGGATACATATTTGGAGATTTATAAGATGTCAGGTAAAATCGGATTAGCATACCCAATGCAGAAATAAGAAAATTCAAACAAATATATTTTAACACTAAATAGACCCAGTATTCTTAAATTCATCGGATGAATCAAATTCCAATTTCATATTTGAATAGCAATAATGGCATTTCCATTTTAGCTTTCGGCGATGGCCCGATGGTTAAAATTACAGAAAGTATTGCCATTGACGCAATTCAATCATTCATAGATGATCAAAAGGATAAGTACATCTTTATGTGCCTTAGCTATGATCTGAAAAATGAAATTAAATCATTAGAATCAAACAGCCTTGATTCTTTGGATTTCCCAAAAGCAATTCTTTGGGTCCCTGAAACAGTTGTTCGCTTCGATTCAGGAAAATTAAATTTCGTTCAGGGGACTGAAAACGAAAAAACTTCGGATTTCATTCACCATTTCCTAAAGAAAGAACGCGATCAAAACTATCCACCTTTTCCATATAAATTGAATCCAAGAACATCAAAAGAAGATTACATCAAGCATGTCATCCAACTTCAAGAAGAGATTCAACAAGGAAACATTTATGAAGTAAATTACTGTCAAGAATTTTTTGCAAAAAATGTCGAGATAAAAGATCCATTGAATACCTACTTCAAGCTGAATAAAATCACAAAAGCACCTTATTCTTCTTATATGAATATTGATGATTTCACACTGTTTTGTGGAAGTCCAGAAAACTTTATTTGTAAAAAAGGAAATCGCATCTATTCCTCTCCAATTAAAGGAACAAAGAAACGCGGGAAGACTAAAGAGGAAGATGAAGCTTTGAAGAAAGCATTATTGTCGGACCCAAAAGAACGCTCTGAGAATGTTATGATTGTGGATCTAGTTCGAAATGATCTGTCGCGCATTGCAACACCGGGGTCTGTTCAAGTAGATGAGTTGTTCGGTATTCACTCATTCGAAACCGTCCATCAAATGATATCCACAATTTCATGCGAAGTTTCAGAATCTCTTACGTTTAAAGAAGTTATTAATGCTACTTTTCCAATGGGTTCAATGACTGGCGCTCCAAAGTTTAACGCCATGAATCTCATTGAAGAACATGAAGATTTTCAACGTGGAATCTATTCAGGATCAATTGGATATTTACAGCCAAATGGCAATTTTGATTTG
>Ga0115004_10005096_pt1 | contig 10401 bp, 9 predicted proteins | sample ArcticOcean_MG_C_10_FD_88737 | JGI IMG/M metagenome (GOLD analysis project Ga0115004, IMG submission 88737) | Marine microbial communities from western Arctic Ocean - ArcticOcean_MG_CB11_90 | ecosystem: Environmental > Aquatic > Marine > Oceanic | place: Arctic Ocean: Canada Basin | collected... | reverse complement strand
TAAAGTAATCGCAATTATTGGGAAAGGCGCTTCAGGGAAAGTGATTCGAGAGGGAATTTTAAAAGCGATTCGCCATTCGCCTTTGGCGATGAACGAGGAGTTAAAAGTAAAAAACGAACAGCCCAGGGCAAATAGTGAAAAGCATCCAGCAAATGAGGTAGTTGAAGAATTGCAGAAAATCCCTCTAATAATTAAAGAGGAATACAGAACACATAAAATTTCACAAGTATCAGAAAAATCAATTGATGAAAAGATAACTTTATCTGGTTGGGTGGCTAGTGTTAGAGATCACGGAGAATTAATGTTTATTGATCTAAGAGATGCTAGTAGTCAGATTTTTCAAGTACGTTTAAGCAGGGAATCGTTTCCGAATTTAGACGAATTGGTAAAACTAAAACCAGAATCTGTAATTTCTGTGACCGGAATTGTTGTTCAAAGAAATGAAGACGATTATAATGCGGGTTTAAGAACAGGTAAAATTGAATTAGAAACCTCCAATTTAGAAATATTAAACCTTTCTAAAACCCTGCCTTTTGAAATTAAAAGAGCTTTTAAAAGCAATGAGAAAGTTCGTTTTGAATACAAGTTTTTAGATCATCGTAATGCGGAGGTTCGCAGTGCAATTGTAAACAGACATAAAGTAATTAAGTTGTTACGTGATATTTTAGACGAGGAAGCGTTTTTAGAAATAGAAACTCCGATTTTAACGGCAGGAACAGATGAAGGCGCTCGAGAATTTATTGTGCCTACAAGAAAACAGGCAGGTTCTTTTTACACTTTACCACAGGCGCCACAACAATTTAAACAAATGTTAATGGTGGGTGGATTTGAGAAGTATTTTCAAATTGCACGTTGTTTTAGAGATGAAGATTCTCGTGGCGATCGTCAGCCAGAATTTACACAATTAGATATAGAAATGGCATATGCGAGTATGCAACAGATTATTGATTTAAATACCAAACTCTTTAATGAGGTTGTTCGAAAAATTTATGGTAAAAAATGGATATTACATCCTTTTGAAGTAATTACCTACAAAAATGCGATGGATAAATATGGTTGTGACAGACCAGATTTACGTTTTGGTTTGCAAATGCAAGACATTACGGAGATTGTAAAGGACACAACTTTCCAAGTTTTTAGCAAACCAATTGATGCAGGTGGCGTTGTAAAATGTATTAAAGTTTCTAAAAAAGAGCAAGGAAACAAACGGATGTCTAAAGGTCAGATTGAAAACCTAACGGCAATTGCACAGCAAAACGGATTGGGCGGTTTGGCGTACATTATTGTAAATGAAAATGAGTTGCAATCTCCAATTATTAAATTTTTAGGAGAAGAAATTGCTAAAAATATTATTAAAGTTACTGCTGCTCAGCTGGGAGATATTGTATTTTTCTCAGCGGCAGACTATGCAACCGCAAACAAAGCATTAGATGCTGTTCGACAGGAAATGGGGCGTATTCTAAAGCTTATCAACCCGAAAGAATTAAGACCTGCCTGGGTGGTAGATTTTCCAATGTTTGAAAAAACAGACGAAGGAAGATGGACCTTTACACACAATCCTTTTTCGATGCCTGCGATCTACGATTTAGAAAAACACATGAATGGATCCGGTGAAGAAATAGGAACTATTATTGCGCAGCAATACGATTTAATTTTAAATGGGTATGAAATTGGAGGAGGTTCTGTGCGTGCACATAAATCAGAAATTTTAGAAGCTACCTATAAAAATATGGGGTATAATAGAGAAGAAATGATGAAAAGTGTGGGAACCATGCACAAAGCATTTCAATATGGAGCGCCACCACACGGAGGAATTGCTTGGGGAGTTGACCGTTTAATGATGATTTTAGAAAAGAAAGCATCTATTAGAGAAGTAATGGCTTTTCCAAAAACAGGTTCGTCGGAAGATTTGTTATTCAATGCACCTTCGATTTTATCAGATAAAAAGGTAGAAGAAATGAATGTTCGAATTATTCGAAAATAAATGGCAACTAAGTTTATTGTAAAGAAGAGGGTATCTTAAAAATCAACTTATAATAGATTCCTGTTTTTAAAGAAAGGTGCTATCGCTTTGTTTTCTTATTCGTAAATTATAGACAATAGTAGAAAAATAAAGAACGCAAAGCGTGCGAATTAATTACAAATAGTCGGAATCTGTTAAATTCATATTAAAAAACATAAAATCATTTATAAAGGTTGTTTAATTTAAAAATCTACCCTATTTTTGTAGTCGAAATGAAAAATAATACAAACAACATATGGTGGTGGAGCTCTCTTAATCAATAAGTGAGAACAATCCTATATGTATACAACATAACAAAAAGGCTTATCTCACGATAAGCCTTTTTTTTTGATATATTTTTATCAGATAACATCTAAAAAACTACTGAATTCAATTCAGCATTCAAATGAAAAAAATACAGTTTAAAACAATTCATACTTCAAAAATTGCAGATACAGTTACGCCCGTTGGGTTGTACTTGCGTTTTAGAGATGCCTATGCAAATACACTTTTATTAGAGAGTTCAGATTATCATAGTAAAGAAGAAAGTTTTTCTTTTATTGCGATTGAGCCAATTATTACTATGAAAGTGGACAATTACCAGTTCACTGTTTCGCACAAAGGAACCCAAATTGATGCAGAACCAATAGATAAAAACTTTTATCAATTGTTCGATAAATTTACCAATTCAATTGCTTTAGATTGTCCGGCAGCATTAAAATCGCACAACGGTTTGTATGGGTATTCAACCTTTGATGCTGTTCAATATTTCGAAAACATTCAGTTTACAAATCAAAAAGCACCCTCGGCGATTCCAGAAATGCAATACAGTTTTTATCGGTTTATTATTGCTATTAATCATTTTAATGATGAAATGATCTTGATAGAAAATATAGAAGAAGGAACTACATCTCGCATGAACGAGGTTCAAACGATTGTAGATGCGCAAGCATTCAATACACAAAAATTTGAAACTGTGGGAGATGAAACTTCCAATGTTACCGGTGAAGAATTTAAAGAATATGTACGGAAAGCAAAAATGCATTGTAAAAGAGGCGATGTTTTTCAATTGGTATTATCCCGTCAATTTCAGCAAAAGTTCAAAGGAGATGAATTCAATGTTTACAGAGCATTGCGTTCTATAAATCCGTCGCCATATTTGTTTTATTTCGATTATGGAAACTTTAAATTAATGGGTTCTTCACCCGAAGCACAGATTAAAATTTCAGAAGGAAAAGCGACCATCAATCCGATTGCTGGAACCTTTCGAAGAACTGGTGACATTGCAGAAGACAGAAAATTAGGAAAGCAATTATCTGAAGACACCAAAGAAACTGCAGAACACGTAATGTTGGTAGATTTGGCACGTAATGATTTAAGCAAACATGCCAATAACGTTAAAGTTGAGGTGTTTAAAGAAGTGCAATATTTTAGTCATGTGATTCATTTAGTTTCTACCGTAAGAGGAAAAATTAAAGGAAATCCGATTGAAATTGTTGGAGACACTTTTCCTGCTGGAACCTTAAGTGGTGCGCCAAAATACAAGGCAATGGAGTTGATTAATACCTATGAAAATCAAACACGCGGATTTTACGGCGGTGCACTTGGAATTATCGGTTTAGATGGTTCTGTGAATTTGGCAATTGCCATTCGGTCGTTTGTGAGTAAAAATAACGTGTTGTATTCTCAGGCAGGTGCAGGAATCGTGATTCATTCAGACGAAGCAAAGGAATTACAAGAAGTAAATAATAAGTTGGCAGCGCTTAAAAAAGCGTTGCTTTTAGCAGAGAATATTTAAAAATCGTTTTTTGTTTTTAGTAGTGAGCTAAAAGCCAAGAACAAGGAGCAAAAATTTTTTAGCATGAAAATATTAATTTTAGATAATTACGATTCATTTACCTACAATTTGGTGCACATGGTAGAAAAAATTACAGGAAATTTTCCTGCAGTTTTTAGAAATGATGAAATTAGCATTGAAGCCGTAGCAAATTATGATGTTATTATGTTGTCTCCGGGACCGGGAATTCCTGATGAAGCAGGCATTTTAAAAGAGGTGATTAGAACCTACGCAGGTATCAAACCAATTTTTGGAGTTTGTTTAGGTTTGCAGGCGATTACGGAGGTTTTCGGAGGAACCATTATCAATTTAGAAAATGTTTTTCATGGCGTGGCAACAACCATGAGGGTAACCGATAAAGAGGCTGTTCTTTTTAAAGAAGTTCCAGAAAGTTTTTTAGCAGCAAGATATCATTCTTGGGCGGCAACAGATGCCAATTTTCCGGAAGAAATACAGGTAACAGCGAGAGATGAAGATGGTTTAATTCAAGCAATTCAGCATAAGGTGTTTCCAATTTCAGCCGTTCAGTTTCATCCAGAATCTATTTTAACAGATGTTGGAGAACAGCTATTGAGAAACTTTATAAATAGTGTCAAAAAGTAATAAAAGAGGAAGTTGATAAAGTTTTGAAATAACTTTGTATACTCCAGCATTACTTTCAAATTTTTAGTATTTAATTCAAATGAAAGCAATTTTAAATAAATTATACCAGCACGAAAGATTGTCTAAGTCTGAAGCGACACAAGTTTTAAAAGACATTGCTGCAGAGAAATACAACGATGCGCATTTGGCTTCATTTATGACGGTTTTCATGATGCGCCCGATTACAGCAGATGAGCTCTCTGGTTTTAGAGATGCCTTAAATGAATTGGCTATAAAAGTAGATCTGTCAGATTATAATACCATTGATATTGTTGGGACAGGAGGCGATGGAAAAGACACTTTTAACATCTCTACATTAACTTCTTTTATTGTAGCAGGAACCGGGCAAAAAGTTGCAAAGCACGGCAATTATTCGGTGTCTTCTCAATCTGGTTCCTCGGACATGTTAGAAAGCTTTGGCTACAATTTTACAAATGATGAACGTATTTTAAGAGCACATTTAGAGGAAACAAATATTTGTTTCTTGCATGCTCCAAAATTTCATCCAGCAATGAAGGCGGTCAGTTCCACAAGAAAAGCATTGGCATTAAAAACGTTTTTTAATATGTTAGGACCTTTGGTTAATCCAAGTTCGCCACAAAACCACATGTTAGGGACTTTCAACTTAGAAACTGCACGTTTATACAATTACATTTTACAAGAAGAAAACATCAATTATGGCATCATTCATGCACTAGACGGGTATGATGAAATCTCATTAACAAGTGGATTTAAATTCTTTACCAAAAATGGAGAACAAATTATACATCCAGAAGATTTAGGACAAAAAAGGATACAACAGTCAGCTATTTTTGGTGGAAATTCTGTTGCAGACGCAGCCAAGATTTTTAAAACTATTTTAGACGGCAATGGAACTGAAGCACAAAATAGTGTGGTGTTAACAAACGCGGCATTTGCGCTTACAATTGTAGACGAAACAAAGCCTTTTGAAACTGCTTTTGAGGAGGCAAAAGCCTCGCTTTTTGGATTGAAGGCAAAACAAACCTTAGAAAAATTGGTACGTATTTAAGATGGCTAAAAAGAAAAGTAATTTAATAACAATTATTCCTGCATTTCTATTGATGGGAGCCGCAGTTGGTATTCAAACAACAACTATTTTAAGAGATACGGTAATAGGACTCATTGTAGGAATCATCGTTTACTTTTTTTTAAAGCATAGAAATAAAATAATTAATAATAAAAAGTCATAAAATGACCATTTTAGATAAAATAATCGCGTTTAAGAAGACAGAAATTGCTAAGATTAAAGCAGAGGTGCATATTAAGAAATTAGTTGAAAGCCCAAATTTTGGAAGAGAAGTTTTCTCTTTAAGAAAATCTTTATTAGAAGTTGGTTCAACAGGTATTATTGCAGAGTTTAAACGGCAATCACCCTCAAAAGGGATTATTAACGATACCGCAACAATTGCAGATGTAACTAACGGATATTTAGATGCTAATGTTGCCGCACAGTCGATTCTAACAGATACTTCTTTTTTTGGAGGTAGTATGGCCGATTTGATGGAAGCAAGAGTGATCAATCAGCAAAAACCAATCTTAAGAAAAGATTTTATTGTGGATGGATTTCAAATTGTAGAAGCAAAAGCAATTGGTGCAGATGTAATTTTATTGATTGCTTCTTGTCTAACGAAAGCAGAATTGAAAAATTACGGACAGTTGGCAGTTGACCTCGGATTGGAAGTTTTGTATGAGGTACATACGCAAGAAGATTTAGATAAAATTAACGATTTAGACAATAAAATCATCGGAATTAACAATCGGAATTTAAATACTTTTGAGGTTGATTTAGAGAATTCTATTAAATTAGTAAATCAAATTCCTGACAGTAGTTTAAAGATTTCTGAAAGTGGTATTTCAGATCCAAAAATTATTATGGGTTTAAAAGAATACGGTTTTCAAGGGTTTTTAATTGGAGAAACTTTTATGAATAAAGAGAACCCAGGAGAGGCTTGTTTGGAATTTATTAGTCAATTGCGATAATATGGAGCGTGTTTCCTTTGATCCTGTTTTACCGGTAAGTCCTAAGGTTTTTATCATAGGAACAATGCCTGGGAAACAATCTTTAAGGAAACAGGAATATTATGCGAACAAAAGAAATTCTTTTTGGAAAATTATTTATGAGTTGACAGAAACCGTTTTTAGTGAAAACTATGCAGAAAGAATAGACACTTTAAAACGGAATCATATTGCAATATGGGATATTTGCCAATTTGGAGAGCGAAAAACAAGTTTAGATTCTGACATAAAAAATGAAGAGCCGAATCCCATTATTGAGATTGTTGAGATGTTTCCTTCCGTGAAACTAATACTATTCAATGGAAAGAAAGCTGAAAAATTATATCGTAAATATTTTAGCGAGATAGACCATATAAAGTACGAAACAGTTTTGTCTACAAGTCCTGCAAATGCAAGATATTCATTTAGAGAGAAATTAAATAATTGGAAAACAGTGATGTTATGAAATTGAAAGTTTGCGGAATGAAATATGTAGAGAATATCCAACAAGTTGGAGCATTACAACCAGATTATTTGGGTTTTATTTTCTATGAGAAATCGAAACGGAATTTTGAAGGAATTATTCCAGAACTTCCAAGTTCAATTAAAAAGACAGGCGTCTTTGTAAATGAAATACTAGCCATTGTTATTTCAATGGTAGAGGAATATCGACTTGACGCAGTGCAATTACATGGAGATGAGTCGGTGGAATATATTCTAGAATTAAAAGCGCAGTTAGCAGAGAGGAAAGAGCTGTTTATTGAAGAAAATAAGCAGATTACAAAGAAGAAGAATCAGCACTTCATAGCAGAGACTGCTATTGAGATTATAAAGGTTTTCGGAATTAAAGACACCTTTGATTTCGATATATTAAAACCGTATGTGGCGGTTGTAGATTATTTCTTATTTGATACAAAGGGAAAAGAAAGAGGAGGAAATGGAACTAAATTTGATTGGACTGTTTTAAAAAAATATCCTTTCGAAAAACCTTTCTTTTTAAGTGGAGGCATTGGATTAGAAGATGTAGTTGAAGTGCAGAAAACAATACATTCAGATTTGCCTATATATGCATTAGACGTGAATAGTAAGTTTGAAAGCGCAACAGGAGTAAAGAAAATAGAGGAATTAAAAGAGTTTAAAAATAGTTTGGCTTTAAATAATTAAGGACCAAATAAATTAATATAAATACGATTATACATTAAAAGATATGAAATCAAAATTTCACCCAGATAAAAATGGATATTTTGGACAATTCGGAGGCGCATTTATTCCGGAATTATTACATCCAAATGTAAAAGAGTTAGCAGATAATTATATTCAAATTATAGCATCTGAAGAATTTCAAACGGAATACAAATCCTTGTTAAAAGAGTATGTTGGTAGACCAACACCTTTGTATTTAGCACAGCGACTATCAGACAAATATGGTGCGCATATCTACTTAAAACGGGAAGATTTATGTCACACTGGAGCCCACAAAATTAACAACACAGTTGGTCAAATATTAATTGCAAAGAAACTAGGTAAAACCAAAATTATAGCTGAAACAGGAGCAGGGCAGCATGGAGTTGCAACCGCAACTGTATGCGCATTAATGGGCTTGGAGTGTACCGTTTTTATGGGCGAAAAGGACATTGTGCGTCAGGCTCCAAATGTTACCAGAATGAAAATGCTGGGTGCAAAAGTGGTGCCTGCAACAAGTGGTTCTAAAACGCTAAAAGATGCGACAAATGAAGCAATCCGATATTGGATTCAGCATCCAGAAACGTTCTATTTAATTGGTTCTGTGGTGGGGCCTGCGCCACACCCCGATATGGTTGCACGCTTGCAAGCTATTATTTCTGAAGAAATGAAATGGCAGTTAAAAGAGAAGACGGGGAAAGAAAACCCAGATACAATTATTGCCTGCGTTGGAGGCGGTAGTAATGCTGCAGGTGCTTTTTATCATTATTTAGATGACGAAGATGTCGAACTAATTGCTGTAGAAGCAGCAGGTTTAGGGGTGCATTCTGGTGAAAGTGCCGCAACTTCTCAGTTAGGACAAGTAGGAATTATTCACGGAAGTAAAACAATTTTAATGCAAGACGAATATGGGCAAATTGTGGAGCCGTATTCTATATCTGCAGGTTTAGATTATCCTGGAGTTGGACCTTTACATGCTTTCTTATATGAAACAGGAAGAGCAAAATTTATGAGTGCGACAGACAAAGAAGCTTTAGACGCTGCATTTGAACTTACCAAGATAGAGGGTATTATTCCTGCACTAGAGACAGCGCATGCCTTGGCCGTTTTAGACAAAATTACGTTTAAAAAAGACCAAGTTGTGGTGGTGAATTTATCAGGTAGAGGAGACAAAGATTTAGAGATTTACACACAATATTTAGAGGCATAAAGAAACATGAATAGTAATATAGAACATATAGAAAAAGAGTTAGCTGGTTTAAGAAATGAATTGAAAAATCATTCCTTGTATAAAAGGCTTCATACGCTAGAAGATGTGCAGACGTTTATGTCATTGCACGTTTTTGCAGTCTGGGATTTCATGTCGCTTTTAAAAGCGATACAGATTAATTTAACCTGTGTTTCAATTCCTTGGATTCCTGTTAAAAATGCTGAGTTAGCACGTTTTATCAATGAGATTGTAGTTGCAGAAGAAAGTGATCATGATGCACATGGAGTGATTAAAAGTCATTATGAAATGTATTTGACTGCGATGCACGAAGTCAATGCAGATCCAAGTAAAATGAATGCATTCATCAACATGCTTCAATCGAATACTACCGTAGAAAAAGCGTTGGAAAATTTAGAGATTCCACAAGAAGTAAAAGCGTTTTTGAATTTTACATTTGATACTATCAAAACAAATCAGACGCATTTAATAGCCGCTTCTTTTACTTTTGGTAGAGAGGATGTAATTCCAGATATGTTTATCAGTATTATAGACAAAGCAACACTTGAAAATAATAAATCGTACGATAGTTTTAATTATTATTTAAAGAGACATATTGAATTGGACGGAGATGAACACGGACCGTTGTCTTTAAAAATGGTTACAGAACTCTGCGGTGACGATGCACAAAAGTGGAAAGAAGTTTTAGAAATTGGAAAAAAAGCACTGCAGCTAAGAATTAATTTGTGGACTGCGATTGAGCGACAAATAACGGATAAAAACTAAAGGATCGATATGAATTTAATTCAAGAATTATTTCAGAAAAAAGATAAAAAGCTATTATCTATCTATTTTACGTGTGGATATCCGAAATTAGACGATACAACGAAAGTTATTTCTGCATTAGAAGAAAGTGGTGTAGACTTTATTGAGGTGGGATTGCCGTATTCAGATCCGCTAGCAGACGGACCAACCATACAAGAGAGCAGTCAGAAAGCATTAGAAAATGGAATTAATTTAGATATTATTTTTGAACAACTAAAAACAATTAAAGGCACAAATAAAACACCTTTAGTTGCTATGGGATATCTGAATCAGTTACTAAAATATGGAGAAGATAAATTTTGTGAAGCCTGTGTTGCTTGCGGAATTGACACCGTAATTCTTCCTGATTTACCGATGGTAGAGTTTGAAAATCACTACCAACAATTATTTGAAAAATACGGAATTACGAATGTTTTCTTAATAACTCCGCACACATCAGAAGATCGCATTAGAAAGATAGACTCGTATTCGAAGGCATTTATTTATGTCGTTGCATCTGCATCTATTACAGGTGCAAAGGGAGAAATTTCGGACAGTCAAATTGAATATTTTGAACGAATAAAAGGGATGAATTTACAGAGTAAATTAGTTATAGGTTTTGGTATTTCAGACAAAGCAACGTTTGATACGGCTTGTACGTATTCAAATGGAGCTATTGTGGGTTCTGCCTTTATAAAACATATCGGAGAG
>Ga0115004_10005093_pt1 | contig 10409 bp, 10 predicted proteins | sample ArcticOcean_MG_C_10_FD_88737 | JGI IMG/M metagenome (GOLD analysis project Ga0115004, IMG submission 88737) | Marine microbial communities from western Arctic Ocean - ArcticOcean_MG_CB11_90 | ecosystem: Environmental > Aquatic > Marine > Oceanic | place: Arctic Ocean: Canada Basin | collected... | reverse complement strand
TAACAACAAGAGTGAATGATATTGAGGTTGAGGATTGTGCTGCTCTTACAATTGAAATGGAAAATGGTTCATTGGTTACAAGTTCTATTACTCTTGGTGCTGCAAATGATACAAGTAGACTAAAATTATGTTTTAATGGATTAACAGTTGAGTCGGCGGCATCACCGGACAAAGCCTATAATCCAGCAGATGATGATTGGAAATTTTTAGCAAGAGAGCCTGTAACACAAAATCAAGTCGATGACGTGCTATCAAAAGTGAATAAACCAAAGTCATGGTATGCTGGTATGTTCAATGAAATAGCAAACAAACTTGATGGTAAAAATAGTGATGAAGTAACGTTATTAGATGCCCGTAAATCACTCGAGTTTGTAACCGCTGTGTACGACTCATCAAGACAAGGCAAAAATATTAGTCTTCCAATCAATAAAGATAATCCATTTTATAACTCTTGGTTGCCATAAGATAAACTAGATCATTTGAAGATAAGACAGAATTTAGATAGTATGAATAAAGACAATATAAGTAAACTTTGGAAAATAATTCAGGAAGCTGGCGATTACCTTCAAAACAAACTTCCAGATAGCTCAAGCCATCCAAAAGGTAGAAACCCTTATGCCCATGTTGCACTGTGTGTGAAAGATAAGTTTGGTCTTAGTTACAAAGATATTCCTGATGATGATTTTAATAAAGTTAAGGAATACATTGATTTTTTGAAGAAAAATCCAAATTAAACAAGTTGGTATTGAATAATTTAGTCTTTATCTTTATATACTCTTAATTGAATATGAAAAAATGGGCGTCAAATACTTGGAGAAATTTTCCAGCAAAACATCTTCCTGCATACCAGGACGAAGCTGAACTTAACGGAGTTTTAGAAAGTGTAAGTAAATTACCCCCGTTGGTATTTGCTGGTGAATCTAGATCTTTAAAAAAAGAATTATCAAAAGTAGTTGAGGGAAAAGCTTTTCTTTTACAAGGAGGAGACTGTGCAGAAAGTTTTGCTGAGTTTCACCCTGACAATATTAGAGACACATTTAAAGTTCTTTTACAGATGTCTTTAGTTTTAACTTCTTCTGCTTCACTACCAGTTGTTAAAGTTGGAAGAATTGCTGGTCAATTTTCAAAACCAAGAAGCTCGCCTTTTGAAGTAAAAGATGGAGTAGAGTTACCAAGTTACTTAGGAGACAATATAAATGGAATGGAATTTAATGAAAAAGTGAGAATTCCAGATCCAAAAAGATTATTTAGAGCATATTCTCAATCTGCATCAACATTAAATTTATTAAGAGCTTTTTCCCAGGGTGGTTTCGCTGATTTAAGACAAGTTCATTTATGGAATTTAGGATTTATTAAAAAAACTGAACAAGAAAAAAAATATAAAGTAATTCAAGATAAAATAACTGACGCTTTAGATTTTATGGAAGCTTGCGGAATCAATACAGAAAGCAATCGAAGATTGAGAGTTGTAAATTTTTACACATCACACGAAGCGCTACACTTGCCCTTCGAAGAAGCGATGACTAGAATAGACTCAACATCTGGAGAACACTACGATACATCGGCTCACTTTGTATGGATTGGTGATAGAACAAGACAGCCAGATGGAGCACATGTAGAATTTTGCAGGGGAATTAAAAACCCTATTGGAATTAAATGTGGCCCATCATTAAAGCCAGATGAATTAATTGAATTAATAAACATTTTAAACCCAACTAATGAAGCTGGAAGAATAACTCTTATTTCAAGATTTGGAGCTGACAAAGTTGAAGAATTTTTACCAAAATTAATTAGACCAATAAAAAAGGAGGGACTAAATGTTATTTGGTCGTGCGATCCTATGCACGGCAACACAATCAAAGCTACATCAGGATTTAAAACAAGACCATTTAATAGCGTGGTTAAAGAAGTCAAGAATGTTTTTGGTGTTCACCAATCTGAAGGAACTTATGCTGGTGGTATGCACATTGAGATGACTGGTCAAGAAGTTACAGAATGCACAGGTGGTGCACAGAAAATTTCTGATCAAGATTTATCAAGTAGATATCACACTCATTGTGACCCAAGACTAAATGCAAGTCAGGCATTAGAACTTGCATTCCTTATTTCTGATGAAATAAAGAAAAATTCACAATACTCAAAAAATATTATTAAAGCAGCATCTTAATAATTATTATATAATTATTAAGTCAGAATTCTGAAAAAGAATGAAAGGAAATTTTTTGTTATGGAAGTAAAAAAAAGAGCAGAAATCATTAAAAAATGGATTGATGATTATTGTAAATCTGTACCTTTTGCTCTTCAGTCCTTAGTTGTTGGTATTTCAGGAGGAATTGACTCATCTGTAGTGAGCACACTTTGTGCTCAGACAGGAAGAAAAACTATCGCTCTAAGCATGCCAATTAAACAAAACAAAAATCAACACGATTTAAGCTTATGTCAAGGTAACTGGCTAACTAAAAAATTTAAGAATGTTGAATTAAATATTATTAATCTTGAAAATATTTTTATCGAGTTTGAAAAAACGTTAAATAAATTTAATAGCGAACATGGTTTTGCTAATTCAAGATCACGTTTAAGGATGACTACTTTATATCAAGTAGCCGCAGCCAATACCGGAATAGTTGTAGGGACAGGCAATAAAATAGAAGATTTTGGAGTAGGGTTTTATACAAAGTATGGTGATGGTGGTGTAGATATATCTCCGATTGCAGATTGCACTAAGACCGAAGTTTGGGAACTAGGAAAGTATTTAGGTATTGATAAAAAAATTATTGAAGCTGAGCCAACAGACGGTTTGTGGAATGATGCGCGTAGCGACGTTGATCAACTTGGTATGACATATGAAGATTTAGAAAAAGTTATGAGCAATAGCAACGATCCAAATTATAAGAAATATTTAGAAATTAGAAAAAGAAATCTTCATAAAATGAACCCTATACCAGTATGTAAATTTAATGACTAGTTTACAAATCTCAAACTCATTAACTCGAAAAAAAGATTTATTCAAACCAATAAATGAAAAAAAGGTTAGTATGTATGTATGTGGACCAACAGTTTACTCAAACCCACATGTGGGAAACGCAAGATCACTAATTGTTTTTGATCTATTGTTCAGGGTCCTTATCAATCTTTATGGTAAAAAAAATATTTTTTATGTGAGAAACATTACAGATGTTGATGATAAAATCATTGAAGTTTCTAGAGAAAAAGGCGTTTCGATTGATAAGTTAACATCTGAAGTAACTAAAATCTTTCACGAAAATACAAAAGATTTAAACTGCCTATCACCGACCATTGAACCAAAAGCTACCGATCATATTAAAGAAATGATCGATATGATTAGTTCATTAATAGAAAAAAAATTAGCCTACATAAGCAAAGATCATGTTTATTTCTTAATTTCAGAATTCAAAAATTATGGAAAACTTTCAAATAAAAAATTAGATGATTTAATTGCTGGTTCAAGAGTAGAAATTTCAAAACTTAAAAAGAATTCACTAGACTTTATTTTATGGAAACCAGCATTAAGTGGTGAGCCTGGTTGGGATTCCCCCTGGGGAAGAGGTAGACCTGGTTGGCATCTCGAGTGTTCAGTGATGTCAGAAAAATATTTAGGTAAAAATTTCGATATTCATGGAGGTGGCCTTGACTTGTTGTTTCCTCACCACGAAAATGAAATTGCTCAATCATGTTCTAATAATTCTAGTAATATTTTAGCAAATTATTGGATTCATAATGGTTTTGTTACAATGAAAAAGGAAAAAATGTCAAAATCACTAGGAAATATAGAAACAATTTCAGATGTTTTAAAAAGATATAGTGGTCAAGTGATTAGATTAGCTCTTCTTAGCGCTCATTACAAACAGCCTTTAGAATGGAATGAAACCTTATTAGAACAAACTAAAGCTACACTTGAAAAATGGTACGAGCTTTATGACGAAAAGCAAACTATTTCTAATATTACAAAAATTTCTTCTTCTTTATTAGATGATTTAAACACTCCAAAATATTTTGCTAACTTGCATGAGCTATTTAATTTAGCATCTAAGGGAGACAAAGAAAAAAAAAGTGAATTTAATCAAGCTTGTAGATTAATCGGAATCTTTAATGAAAAAAAAGATGTATTAGAGAAAAAAAAACAGTCATTAGCTAAAGTCGATGAAAAATATATTTTGGAAAAAATCAAAGAGAGAATTCAAGCTAGAAAATTTGGCGATTACGCACTTGCAGACAAGATTAGAGACGAACTTTTTAAAAATGGAATTTCAATCGAAGACAAACAGAATAAAACTGAATGGAAATATAAATGAGTAAAGATAAAATATTTATATTTGACACAACATTAAGAGATGGTGCGCAGACAGAAGGGGTCGATTTTACAGTTAATGATAAAGTAAAAATAGCAAAAAGATTAAATGATATTGGTGTCGACTATATTGAAGGTGGCTGGCCTGGGGCTAACCTAACTGATACAGAATATTTTAATACACCACAAAAATTAGACAAAAGCATTTTTACTGCCTTTGGCATGACGAAGAAACTAGGACGAAGTGCTGACAACGACCCTAGCTTGGCGCCAGTTCTTAACGCAAACACTAAAGCTGTATGCATCGTAGGTAAAAGTTGGGATTTTCATGTTGATGTTGCTTTAGGTATAACAAAAGATGAAAATTTAATTAACATTAAAGAAACAGCAAAATATTTTATAAAAAATAATAGAGAGTTTATTTTTGATGCTGAACATTTTTTTGATGGCTACAAAAACAACCCTACATACGCTTTAGATTGTTTAAAGCAAGCTTACGATGAGGGTGCGAGATGGGTAGTGTTATGTGACACTAACGGAGGAACCTTACCTAATGAAGTTGGAGAAATTATTTCTGCAGTTTCTAAAACCATTCCTGGAAAAAATCTAGGCATACACGCACATAATGATACTGAAAATGCAGTTGGTAATTCGTTAACAGCCATTTTAGCTGGAGTAAGACATGTTCAAGGAACAATAAACGGCTTAGGTGAAAGATGTGGAAATGCAAACCTTATGTCTATTATTCCAACATTGTTCTTAAAAAAAAGTTTTAATGAAAAATTTGAAACAAATATAAAAAAAGAAAAACTATCATCCCTTACCGAGTGTTCAAGAATGCTTGATGAAATACTTAACAAGAAACCCAATAAAAGTTCAGCTTATGTTGGGGCTTCTGCTTTTTCACATAAAGGAGGTCTTCATGTTTCTGCCGTCCAAAAGGATCCAAAAACATACGAACATATAGATCCAAAACTTATTGGAAACCACAGAAATATAATAGTTTCTGATCAAGCTGGAAGATCAAATATTTTATCTAAACTAGAAAGTTATGGCATCACAATAGACTCTCAAGACTCAAAAGTGCAAAAAATTCTAGAAGAGGTAAAAGATAGAGAGTTCTCAGGCTATTCCTATGATGGTGCTGACGCATCATTTGAATTGTTAGCAAATAGACTTCTTGGCAAAGTTCCTGATTATTTGAAAGTTTATAGTTACAGTGTAACTGTAGAAAAAAATGATAATTTAAAAACAACTGCTGAAGTTATTTTTTTAATTGATGGTAAAAAAATTAAATGTAATGGGATTGGAAACGGTCCAGTCAATGCTCTTGATAATGCAATCAGAGAAAATTTTACAAAAGTTGAAAAATATTATAATTTTTTTTCAGACTTAAAATTATTAGATTACAAAGTTAGAATATTAAACACTGGAACCGAAGCTATAACAAGAGTGCTTATCGAAAGCACGGATAAATCTGGCATTAGCTGGTTCACAATCGGGGTATCTCCAAATATAATTGAAGCATCGTTTAAGGCTTTAATTGACAGTCTTGATTATAAATTATTTAAAGAGAATGCTCCTGCAAATTTAAAATTAAATGCCAAATAAATTTGGTTTTATTCTAGTCAACCCACAACTGGGTGAAAATATTGGTTCATGTGCTAGAGCTTTAAAAAATTTTGGTTTTTCAAATCTCAATATTGTTTCCCCAAGAGATGGTTGGCCGAACACTAAAGCTAGAATGACATCAGTTGGTGCTTTTAATTTAATTAAATCAGCAAAAATTTATCGTAATGTTGAAGATGTGGTTAAAAAATTTGATTTAATTCTCGCTACATCTGCAAGAAGTCGAGACATCAATAAAAAACATATATCAATTTTAAATTTTGTAAAACTTTTATCAAAACATAAAAATTCTAATATAGGAATTATGTTTGGTCCAGAAGCATCTGGTCTTTCTAATCAAGATCTTTCCCTGTCTAATTTTATAATTCAAATTCCTACATCTAATAAACTAACTTCTTTAAATCTTTCACATGCAGTAATTGTTATTTGTTACGAAATTTATAGGTCGATAAATTTTTCTAAATTTAAAAAAGAAAAAATTTTATCTAAATTAGCTTCAAAAAGTTCAATTAAAAACTTGATTCAATTTCTAGAAAAAATGTTAGATCATAAAAAATTCTTTAAACCACCTGAAAAGAAAAAATCTATGATTTTAAATATTAATAATATATTTGGCAGATTAGAATTAAGTGACAAGGAAATAAGGATTTTATTTAGTATTTTTACCTCTTTAAACAAGAAAGATAGAGCATAGTGTAATTGACAAATCCTACACAAAGTCTATAAAACACACAATTATAAATATGACAAAAAGAATTAACGCTAAACATAAAATCGATCGTAGATTAAAAGTTAATTTATGGGGCAGGCCTAAAAGTCCATTTAACACAAGAGCATATCCTCCAGGTCAACACGGCCAAAACAAAAGAGGCAAACCAACAGATTACGGTATCCAGCTTAATGCAAAACAAAAATTAAAAGGCTACTATGGTAATATCAATGAAAGGCAATTCAGAAATATTTACAGACAAGCACTTACTAAAAGAGGTGACACTATTGAAAATTTAATAGGTTTATTAGAGAGCAGGTTAGACACAGTTATTTATAGAGCTAAATTTACACCTACAGTATTTGCAGCGAGGCAACTTATTAATCATGGTCACATAAGGGTTAATAAAAAGAAAGTTAATATCTCTAGTTATTTAGTTAAAGATACTGACGTGATAGAAGTGAGAGAAAAGTCTAAAACTTTACCTGTTATTGATGGGTCGTTATCTAGCAAAGAAAGAGATGTACCTGAATATATTCAAGCAGATGATAAAAATAAAAGTGTAAAACTAATTAGAGTTCCTAAATTTGCAGAAGTACCTTATCCCGTGATAATGGAACCAAACCTAGTTATTGAATATTATTCAAGATAATTTTGAATTTTCTAAGCCTCTATAAAAGACAATTATTATATTATCTAAAAAAAAAAATTGATATAGACGCTGACAAGTTGGGTAGGAATTTTTCACTTGAAAATCTTCTTATTAAATATGGATCAGATAAAGCGAGTTTCTGGAGTAAAAAAAAAAATGGACATGGTTACACTAAATATTATTTAAAGCATTTACAAAAGTTTAAATATAAAAAAATAAATATATTAGAGATCGGTTCTTATGCTGGAGCCTCAGCTTCTGCATTTTCTAAATTTTTTCCTAATTCAAAGATATATTGTTTGGATATAAATATTTCTAATTTTAAATATTCTTCAAAAAAAATAAAAGTTTTTGGACTTGATGCAGCTAAAAAAAATAGCGCATCAAGCTTTTTTAAAAAAATAAATATATCTCTCAATCAAAAATACTTTGATATCATTATTGATGATGGCTCACATAAACTAGGTGATATGCTTAATACGCTAAGATTTTTTTTCAACTCTTTAAAATCTAATGGTTTTTATATAATAGAAGATTATACACAGATGAATTTTTTTAGACACTTACGTGTAGCAAAGGAACCTAATTTTGACAAGATTATTAGTTATTTAAAAAAGAAGAAATTTTTTAATACACAATTCTTAGAACTAAATTTTCAAAAAAAATTGTTCTCAGAAATTAAGCAAATAAAATATTACAAGGGATTGTCTAAAATTTCGAGCATAGTTTTTTTTAAAAAATATTAATTTATATTTTATTGTTTAACAAATCTTTAAGCTCGCCTTTTTCAAACATTTCTTTTACAATATCACAACCTCCAACAAACTCTCCTTTTATATAAAGCTGCGGTATTGTAGGCCAATCACTATATTCTTTTACTCCTTGCCTGATGGTCTCATCTTCTAAAACATTTATTCCTTTAAAATTAACATTCAAATGCTTTAAGATATTTGAAACTGCCATAGAGAATCCACACTGAGGAGCTTCAGGAATACCCTTCATGAAAAGGCATATATCGTTGCTATCAATTATTTTTTTTATTTTTTCTTTTATATCCATATTTATTTATTTACCTTCTGTTGTTATTGATAAAGCATGTAATTCGTTTCCCATCTTCCCCTGTAAGGATTTATAAACAAGTTTGTGTTGCTCAATTTTAGATTTGCCATTAAATATTTCTGAAGTAATTTTAGCAGAATAATGGTTACTATCGCCTACAAGATCTTTAATTTCAATAGTAGCATCTGGAATTGCACTTGTAATTAAATTTTTAATTTCTTCAATAGATAATGCCATTAGTAATTATTATACCATTTGTTGTTTGCTTTATAAAGTTCATTTTTGTCAATTTTAAATTCATCTATCATTTCAAAATAATGTTTTTGTACAGTAGCCACTGATTCATTAAATATATTATTTTCATTAAGAATCTTTTTAATATTTAGTAAATTTTTTGCTTCTATTTCTAATAAATATCTTCCTTGATCTTCTCCAAAATAATACTCTTTTAAGTTAGAAAGTTTTTGTGGTCTTTCTATTTTTAGTCCATATTCTGATGGCAAACACATTTCTGCAAGCGCTACAATCATTCCACCAGAAGATACATCGTGAGCTGAAACAATTAGTCTTTTATTCATAAGTTTCAAGACAGCTTCTCCATTATTTTTTTCATTAGATAAGTTTACTTCAGGCGGAGGCCCTTCTGTAATTGAATAAATTTCTTTAAAAAATATACTTTGATGAAGATGACCAAAAGTTTTTCCAACTTGCAAAATAATATTTCCTTCTTTTTTTAAGACATGACTAATTTTATTTTGTGTATTTTGAATAAGACCAACTCCACCGATGACTGGTGTTGGGTCAATATTTTTTTTATTAGTTCCGTTATAAAAAGATACATTTCCGGAAACAACAGGAAAGTCTAAAAATTCGCATGCTTCTTTTAAACCTATCAAACATTCTGCAAATTCACCCATTATTTTAGGATTCTCAGGATTTCCAAAATTTAAACAATTTGTTATTGCAATGGGTTTTGCACCTACTGAAATTAAATTTCTCCAACTCTCACAAACAATTTGTTTTCCACCTGTTAAAGGATGTGCTTTACAGTAATCTGCTGAGGAGTCTACTGTCATAGCAATAGCTTTTTCTTTTTTATGAATTCTTATTATTGCAGCATCAGAACCAGATTTTTGAGCTGTATCATTCATTACCATTTGGTCAAATTGTTCAGTCACCCAAGATTTATTTGATTCATTGGGTGAGGATAATATTTTTATAAGCGCGTCCTCCAATTTAATTTTTTTAAGATCTTTTATATTTATTTTTTTCTCTGGTAATTTTTTCTTTGTCCATTTTCTTTCGTAAAGAGGTGCTTTTGAAGCTAAAGCATCTATTGGAATTTCTCCAACTATTTTATCTTCAAATTTTAATGTTAAATTATTTGTATTTGTTGTTTTACCAATGACTACAAAATCAAGATCCCATTTATCAAATATTTTTTTTGCATCTTTTTCTTTTTTATCTTCTAGAATAATAAGCATTCTTTCTTGACTTTCAGACAGCATCATTTCGTACGGTGTCATGCCTTCCTCTCTGCAGGGAACCTTGTCTAAATGTAATTCAATACCAAGTTCACCTTTTGATGCCATTTCAACACTTGAAGAAGTTAATCCTGCAGCACCCATATCTTGAATTGAAATAATTGATTTATCTTTCATTAATTCAAGACAAGCTTCCATTAAAAGTTTTTCAGTAAAAGGATCCCCAACCTGAACGGTTGGTCTTTTGTCTTCTGAATTATCATCAAATTCTGCCGAAGCCATTGAAGCTCCATGTATTCCATCTCTACCTGTTTTAGATCCAACATAAACAACTGATTTGTCTAGCCCTTTAGCTTTAGAATAAAAAATTTTATCTTTTTTTGCATGTCCAACTGCCATAGCATTAACTAAAATGTTTTCATTATAAGTGCTGTTAAATTTTGTTTCGCCTGCTACCGTGGGTATGCCAATGCAATTTCCATAGCCTCCGATTCCAGAGACCACACCATTAAGCAAATTTTTTGTTTTAGGGTGATCAGGAGATCCAAAATGAATTGAATTTAAAAG
>Ga0115004_10005090_pt1 | contig 10414 bp, 10 predicted proteins | sample ArcticOcean_MG_C_10_FD_88737 | JGI IMG/M metagenome (GOLD analysis project Ga0115004, IMG submission 88737) | Marine microbial communities from western Arctic Ocean - ArcticOcean_MG_CB11_90 | ecosystem: Environmental > Aquatic > Marine > Oceanic | place: Arctic Ocean: Canada Basin | collected... | reverse complement strand
TAGAATGTAACAATGATTTTCCACTTTTTTCGTCCTTGCACTCGTGGAAATAATTTCCAATCTGTCAATCACGTCCCCACGCAAACAGTCTTTCCAAAGTGCAAACTCAGCCGCCGACTGACGATTTGCTATTCGACAAACCCCTCTGCCCTCCGCGGACGTCACAACACCCGCGCGGTACTTCTGTACTCGTCGCCCTCGACCCTCCGCGTTCGCGTCGGTCTTTCGCCGCGGTTCACCCTCGAGGTTTAGAACAAGCGCGTCTCTTCAACCGTCGCGATGGGTAAGGACAAGAAAGAAAAGAAGGAAAAGACCCCATCCAAAACCAAGGAGGACGCTAGCGACGGCGGTGACGGCGAGCTCCGACCGGTGTGCGCCATCGCTAAGCCCTTGGCGGACATCGGGTTCCACAAGAAGATCCTGAAGGTGGTGAAGAAAGGTGCGTGCCTTTCTAGGTTTTCGTGTCTCGTGTCGTTGCCGGGAAACGCGGAACTTCCACCAACTCCTCCCAGGATGCGCACTCGTCCCCGATTCCCGAGTTTTTCAATCCTCCCATCGCCCACCACTGACCCACCCCAAACCCCACCCAACCCAAACCCGCAGCTTCCAAGCACAAGCAAGTAAAGCGCGGCGTGAAGGAGGTGGTCAAGGCGCTGCGCAAGGACGTCAAAGGGTACGTGCTGACCTCCATTCGGCACGCGGGTACCCCGAATTCCCCCGCCGCCCACCGCCGCTTTCTGCCCCGATTGTGACGCCGAGTTTCACACCCGAGAATGACTTTTTTTCCATTTTCATCACGTCTCCCTCCAGTCTCTGCGTCATCGCCGGCGACATCTCCCCCATCGACGTCATCACGCACATCCCCATTCTTTGCGAGGAAATGGGCGTGCCTTACATCTACGTGCACTCCAAGGAGGAGCTCGGCGCGGCGGGACAAACGAAGCGGCCGACGTCGTGCATGCTGGTGTTGCCGGACGCGCAAAAGGGGGGCGACAAAATGAGCGCCGACGACGCGAGCGAGTTCAAGGATATGTACGGCAAGGTGGTTGCGAAAATCAAGAGCCTTGATTGATTACGTGATGGGAGGAAGACAGCATGCTACCGTAGGACATGAAAACCTTCGTGTGGCCCCTGTCGACTGTATCATAAACTCTGCTGATTGATTCTGAATAAAAAAACTGCTGATTATATAAACCTCACGCCGCCCCGTCCGCGCCCTCTGCCTCTGCCGCCTCTGGTTCCCAAAACAGGTCGCGCCAGCCCCGCGGAGTCGGAATCTGAGGAGGCTTCGTCTTTGCCGCGTCCGACTCGTTTCCGTTTCGCGGTGGTGTCAACTTTCGGTTTTGCGTCGTCCTCGTCATCGCTGGACGGCTCCAAAAGCGCCGCCTCGTCGTCGCTGCCTCGCTGTCGCGCGCGCGCCAAGCGCTGTTTCATTCGCGCCGCCTCGACCCGCTGTCGGTGCTCGCGTTGCTGCAGCGCGATATCCGACGCGTACACCGTGGCGTCTATTTTTTCCTGTGCCTTTTTAGCCCGTTCCGTGAGCGTGGGATCGAGGCGACACTTTTCCGCAAACGCGCTTCTCGCGAACTTGCGAAGCGCGTCGCCTTTTTTTATCGGATCACGCAACACGCGAATCGCGTCGTTGAGCTTATCAAACGCCTGCTTCGCATCAGCGGACGGGTTTTTATCCGGGTGTACCACCAGCGAGCGCTTGCGAAACGCCTTGCTTATTTCAGACTCCGTCACGTCCCAAACAGGACGACCCGCGTCGTCGCACGTTGGCTTTGGCAGATTCAGCGCAGAGAAAATGTCGCCGCCCGCGATGTGTGTAAGGATCTGTTCCGCCACCGAGGCGTCATCCGGTACGTCACCCCCGGGTGGCGCGGACCCGTCCACATCACGCGAGGGACCCGCCTCCGCCGCCCTCGCCGCCGCCTCCATCAACATGCGGTCCAACCGCTCCATCGCGACACGACGAAGTGAGGGGGAAAACAAGGAGACTGCTGTTTTTAATAAAAAGGACATTGGAGTGAGAAACAAAAGAGTTCCATTAGATTAGATAGTGTCGATATACAATGATGCTCTTTCAAAACGCTTTCCGGTACGTGCTCCCCAGCGCGCGCATGTGCTGCACCGTTCTCTGGACGGGCACTTTCTGTTTCGTGCTTCCTAGCTGGCTTTTCTTCGCCGCGAAAAAGGCGCCCGATTCGGGATCCCGGTTCAGCGCCCGCTTTGGAGGTTTGCCAGAAAAGTGTCATTAGTGTATGGTCAAACAGTCGTCCGGGATTTGGGAAATGCAATACGTACCTGCAACTCGAGCTGGTCAAACGTTTCGCCGTAATCCAAGTCGTCGCCCTCCGCTTGTTGCGTCACGAAAAGATCCAGACCGCCGCCTTTGTCGTACCACTCCGTGAATTCTTGTAGTAACGACTGTTTACTGGTCTGCGCGCTTAAGGTCAAAGAATTCAAAGACCCCTTCAACATCTGCAACTCCTCGTACGCCGCGCGGTACGCCGCCTTGGATTTCTTCAGGGCCACCAGATTTGCGTACTCCTCGGGGTCCATCACGTCAAACGACCCGTCCGTAGCGGCGCCCAGTGACTTGACCGTGTTCGCGCCAGTCCCTCCCAGCCCGCCCGCCTTTGCCTTCGTCTCCTCCACCGCCACGCCGACCGCGTCGATTTCTGTTTTCAAAAGGTTGATCGTGTCAACCTTTTGTTTCATCGCGAGCTTCGCGCTTCGCAGCGCGGCGGTTGCGGCGGACGCTTTTGCGGCAAGGTCCGGCGCGACGCTCTTTTTATACTCGCCAAAGGCGACCGACCTCCGTGTTGATTCGTCGCGTTCGTGTAACGCCTTCTGCGCCGTCGCCGCGGCGCGTGACATCACGACGTCGTTCGTCGCTCGGGTTGGCGATTCGGGGGGCGGCACGGAATCGGAAGGCGCCACCCCCGCGGCGAAACCATGAGACTCCTCGGACGGCTCCTCGTCGCCAACCTCGGCGACGGCGCCTGTTTCGCCTTCCCCAGCGGCGACGCGCGTGTCACCCTCCGCCTCCACGTCCCCGGTTTCTGTTTCGCCCTCCCCTCCTTCCTTATCTATGCCTGCAATCGTATCCGCCTCTGCGGATGCCGTCTTTTCCCGCGCCTCCGCCACGAGCCGCGCCGTTTCCCCCCTCACCTCGAGCCAGGCATTTTTGAAAACCCGGAACGTGGCCCGCGCCTGCGCTAAACTCTCCACCGGCAAATCCTGAGGGTTGGCGTTTTCGGTTTCCAGAAAGTTCCGCACCAAGTCCTCCAGTTCCCGTTTTTCAACCTCCCCCATCTCCCCTGAATAGTTCACGGCAGGCCTGCCCGCGAACGTGTCTCGAGCCGCTAACTCGTTCGTAAGCTCCAAGCACCTGCGCTCGTACTTAAGCGCCAGGACTCGCGGGTCTTTGCTTTCGTTGACCACGGCTTTGGTTTTCAGCGTCATGACTCTCGACGCGAACCGACACGTGCTCACCGTCTCCTCGGCGTGCGCCTCGTCCGGCCACGTACACGCGATCATGGTAGTCTTGCAGTTACCTCCTAAAGCGTCTCGCAGGACACTAGTGAGTTTGCTTTGGCGAAAAGCTACGTGCTTGTCACCTCGCGAAAGCGCGTTGACGATCTGCTCCAGAAACGTGAGCGATTTGTTGATGAACGTCGCTTCCTTTAACTGTTCGCCCTAGAGATAAAAAAGAAAGTGTCAGTCTCGTATGGGCATTCAGTCTGTGGAATGTGGTAAATGGGAAATACTTACCGTGACGTTTGTTTTCTTGACCCGCTCGGAACCCGCCAGGTCCACCAGGTTTAGTTTCGATACGATCGTGCGGTCGACGCCGTCGCCCACACTTCTTGAGCTTAGATACACGGTGAACACCACGTGCGACCTGGAACTGGTTTTGTTCAAAACGTGGTCGCTCACGGCTCTGTTTTTGTCACCCGCGAAGAAAAACCCAAGCGCCTCCGCTTCGTTCGCGCACGTCTTTTTGGTCAAGTGCTTAACCTCCATCTCGCCGTCCCGGTCCACTACTTGTAAATCGGAATCCGGAACGACTTCGCTGGCGAGCAAATCGAACAGGCGCTCGTTGTATATCTCCAAGTAACTCACGCTGATTTGAATTTCATTGCCCACCCGTAAATCAACCTCGCGGAACAAATGATGCACCGCCCGCGGGATGACGCCTCGGTGCTTGAAGTCGCTCCCCTGGTTGGAAAAAAGAAAGGGTCAGTCGGTCGGACCGCGTGTATATCCGGGATTGGAAAGGGTAGGCCCTGTACTCCATGGTATTACGTAAACAGTCGTGGTAACAGTCCGGACGGGAATGCGCCCTTCGCAGGCGTAATAACCGTCCCTTCGCGGGACGAGTATGCGCACTAGCGAACGGCGGTGCGTGGCGATTGGGAAAGTTCCGCACCGTATCGCCGCTCATCGTAAACGTCTTCCCAGCGCCCGTCTGGCCGTACGCGAACACCGTGCCGTTGTACCCGCCAAGCACGTTTTCGCACACCTCGCTGGCGCACTGCGTGAAAACCGATTCTTGGGAAGCATCGTGCAGAATCGTGTCGAACTCGAACCGTATGGCATCCGCGCTGTTGTTGGGCGCGAACTCGTTGACGGGTTTGGTTTTGTCGAAACCGCGCTCGCGTTCCGGACGACGCAGCTGTACCGAAACCGTGCGGTTGTCCTCGCCGACGCTGTGCGTGAGGTGCGTCATCAGAGGGACAAGGAGACACGTGGTAGGAACGCGCGTGTCAGTCAACGCGAGACAAGTGCCAGGCGGTGGGGCAACGGGGAGCACCATCACAACACGCGGACGGATGCGAGATTCCGGGGGAAGGAGGGACAAATCTCGCCAATAATGGAAAGGGCGCAGCAAATGGGTACGCACCGGAAAGACTCCTCCGCGCCCGCCGTGGGGCGCGCGCGCAAATACACTTTCACCGCACTGCTCGCCATCGCGGTTCCGGAAGAGGGCACCACAGCTGGCGTGCTGACCGTGTGGTGAGTCGGGCGGCGCCGCGGACGAATGTTGACCCGAAATGGCATCACGTTTTGGCGTGTCCCAGATTTTGCAAAACGCCGAGACGAAACTGGGGGACTGGGGGAACTAGCGAAGCTTCCGAGAAGACGCTTGGCCACGAGACCACGCGTCGACACATCCCGCGCGCGGAGGTCCGCGTCGCGATGCCGTCGTTGGACGAGCAGGTTTCGTTTCGCGTTTGCGCCGGAGTGGGCGTGGGCGCGCGGTCAGAGCCCGCGGTATCGGGCTCCGCGGCGCGAGGTGCTGCGAATTCCACGACGCAACACGTGCCGACACCAAAGGCTGAGTCACCTTTCGGTAAACGCGGGGCAGCCGAAGCGCGGTCCGCGCGATGTCCCTTGGCTGAGACTAGTGCGAACGTGTTGTGTTTGGCACCGAGCAACCAGTCCGCCGATATCGCGTCTGCAACGACAAGCCAAGCGAGTCCGTTACTTTCGGTCCTGGAACGAGGTGGTCGAATTACGGATGGCACTTTGGCTGATGTGATGACTTTGGATGATGTGATGGCCCAGGAAAACGACGACGCGCCGCGCAAATCGAATGCGGCCGCGTTTCAGCGCTTGGCAACGTTGGAAGCATTAACGAAGAAGTTACTGACACGAAACACAACGGAACGCTTGGCGACGGTGGCGACTAAAAACGCGCTGGACGACACGCGACGCGAGCTGAGTTTGACGAAAACGAGGCTCGAGGAAATCGAAACGGACCCGGCGGCGAGCGTAGCGGCGGCGAACGCGACGCAGAACTCCGCGGCGTGTTTGGCGCTCGAGGCGCTTCGACTCGCGTTTGTGGAGCGGGAGGAAACCTGCGAGGTGCTTGAGGCGCGCGTGTCGGAACTGCAGGCGTCGAACGCGGAGTTAACGACGCGAATCGCGGCGGGCGGCGACAACGCAGAGCTCGATACGCTTCGCAGCTCCCTCGCCGCGGCGGAGGAAGAGTCTACGCTTGCTGTTTCCTGGGCCCGGGCCGCAGCGAAGGACGAGGCAGAGGAGGTGTGGGCTGAAAGGAAATCAGCGCTGGAGAAGGCGCTTCACGCCGAGCGCGCCGGTCGCGAAGAGGACAATGCACGACGCGAAGCGCTCGAGGCGACCGCGGCGGCGGCGGCGGCGGCGGAGACGACACGAGCCATGAGTGACGCGGCGTTCGCGGCGAGCGCGGACGACGATCTCCACCTGAAATTGACCCTAGCCACGGCGGATGCCAAGGCGCACGCGTACGCGGCTGCGTCCGCAGTCGCCGATGTCAACCTGCTCCGCGTGCGATTCACGGAGGAACGCTCCGCGACGGCAGCGGCGCTGGCGGACGCTCTTCGCCAACTTCGCGCCGCCGCCGCGACGGAGACGGAGTTGCTCAACAAAGTGCACTTAGTTGAGACGCAACGCGAACGGGCTCTGGCGGAAGTTTCAGCGCGCGTCGCGGAAGCAGAGACTGTGGCGGTCAAGAATTTGAGTCGCGCAAACGCACGCGCGTCTGCCGCGGAGACCGCCAACGCGCGACTCGAAGGCGAGCTGTGGCGTACGCGCCAGAAAGCGGAGAGCGATTTGCGGACGCTCGAGTTGCAGCTGGAGGATGCTCGGCGGCGCGCGTCCGACGCGGCTGCGAGGGATCCCAGAGGGAACAGAAAACCGGGGTACGCGTCAACCGACGCGTCTATGAGGGACGCGGACGCGGTGGTGGCAGAGATGCGCCGAGAGCTCGAGGCTGAAACTGCGGCTTCCGAGGCGGCGGCGGCGGAGTCGGCGCGAAGGGAAGGGGTGTCGCGTCGGAAACTCGCCGCGAACGAGCTGCGGCTGAAAGAAGCCAGTTTGGCGCTTTCGGAAGCGGCGGCCGCACTCGAGGCGAAAAACAACGCGTTGCGCGCGAGCGAAGCGGAACGGAGACGAATTCTGAACGCCGCGGAAGGTTTGGAACGACGCGCGCGGCGAGCGGAGGACGCGCTGGAGCGCACTGGTGAGAAATTAGCAAGCTAGCACGTTACGTTACTCCCAGCTACCACCGTTTACTCTAAACCCTAAACCCCGAATATCTCCCGTCTGTTTCGCCGCGTCACTCCTCCGCGGTCGCCACCGCGGTTCCCTTTCCGCGTTTCCCGGCGGTTTTTTCTTTACCTTCGGGGGGAGCGCACACCCCAGTTTCGGGTGTCTTACTTTCCTGGGGGCCCTCGGAGTTTTTAAAAATCTTCCTCCCCGAAACCGCGGCGGGTTGCGCCGTTTCCCGTTTCTTCCACGGCTTTTTCTTCCCCGCCCCAAACGCGCCACCCGCCTCCGTTCCGCCCCGTTCCGCAACACGGGGAACCACTTCTTTGCCCCAGTATTTCATTTCCAGTTTCATTTCCTCGTACGAAGAGGTTAAGGTCACGGCGGTGCAGTACACCACCATGTCCACCCCTGTTGGCCACGACTCTTTGTTCTTCCGGAACACGTCGCGCACTCTGCGTTTCACCAGGTTGCGATCCACGGCGCGTTTTATTTGTTTCTTCGGGGTCTTGATCCCGAGGCGCGTGTTCGTCACAACCGACCCGCCGTCACCGGCCACCCCCTTGTTGGAAAGCCACTGCACCCTTAAGTGTTTGCCGTTGAAGTTCTTGCCGAACCTCCCCACGCGGTTGAAGTCGGCCTGCGTTTTGATGCGCTCGCGCGGCCGGAAAACCTCGCCGTCGATGGATTCGGTCTGGGGATTGAATGGAGTGGAGATGGAGGTGGGGAAACGAGGATGGTGAGAAACAAAAATCAATCGTTTTGTGAAAGTCCATCGCGTGTTATTGCGCGCGATTGCGTGTACGTTCTGTCGTCCCGCAGAAAAGAAAATCCCGCGTTCCACGACCCGCCGCTCGCCTCCGCCTCGTCCCAAAAGAAAGTTTCCTTCATATCGAAGCTCGGCGCCAACCGAGCGGAACTGTTTTTTCGTCACGGGGCGTTCCCCACGGAACCAAACGTTCGGGCTGGTGCCAGTATTAATGAATCACGAGGAAACGGCGGGGCGGGTTTAACGAGCAGGCGGGGCGGGGAGGTGGATTTCTTTCGCGCGCGGGTAACGCGAGCGATTGAGTTGGGTAAACGTCAAAAGAGAACACCTCCACCTCCACGTACCTGTCTTTTCTTTCTTTTTTCGTTCGCTGAGCGCCGTCCCTCGGCGCACGACGCTTTGTGCGCATCGACGCGCGCGGCGGGCGTGGCGAACAGGGAGTCGTCCATCTGCGCGCGCCATTTTTTCACGAAGGATTCGTACCCGTCGGCGGCGGCGTCGTACGAATCCGAGTCTTCGTCTTCGTCATCGTCGTCATCCAAGGAAGGCTCGTTCGAACCAAAATCCTGGGTCTCATCAGACGAGCTCATCGCAGTAGTGCTGGCATCGGTGGTGTCGTGCGCCTCCGTATTTTCCATCGACTCTTCGTGCGCTTCGGACACCGCGAATGCTTGTCCGCGCGCCGCGCGCTCGGTCGACAAACGCGACGACCACGCCGAAACCGCGAACGGGTGGTGGTCGGCGTGACGCGCAGGTCGTCGTCGGTGCGACGCGAGAAGCTTGGAAACGAGTTGTGTGTTGCCTGTGTGCAGACGACGCGACACACACGGCGTGCGTGTCGCGCACGACGCGCGCGACGCCCGCGACACCGCCGTCGCGTTGTTAGTCCGCACAAACGGTGAAGCCGCCGCCGCCGATGCGGACGCAAAAGTGCCCATCGAATTCGGAATCGGGGTTTCCAAACAAAACAGTCGCGGCGAGACAAACGCCGCGACGAACGCCACACCGCGCCGCGTGATGGGCGTTGCGAAGGGCGACGGACGACGCGAAGCCCGCCGCGCGTTCCCGTTGCGGTGAACCGCGCGCGCGGATGTGAACCAACAGAGAGGAGACCGCACGGACGAAATCCGAATCAATCCCTAAACCCATACCCTAAAAAAAGTGGCAGGACCAAGAATTTGAAGAAAATATCACAGGTGGAAGCGTCGCACGAAGGTCGAAGCCACACACCGCACCGGCACGACTCGCGTCCGCGTCCACGTAGGGACGCGTGTGAGTTGTGTAGCGTCGGGGCGGACTGGCGAGACTTAGAATACGCACTTTGGTTGGCACACCTGCGCCACGGCCCTCGGTCGGGATGGGCGCTTTTTGAAAAGCGGAGCACTCGCACTTGGACGCGACGATGGTGGGCTGGGCTCCGGTGCTGGAGCAGCACACGCCGCTGGCGCCTGATGGACCGTCCACGTCCTATTCAACGCACGTGGCGCCTATTGTTCGACGCCACGCGCGTCCCCGCGGCGAGTTCAACGTCGTGGCTGGTGACTCCGCAGGCCATGCGAGGCGAGTTAATTTAGGCACCCGGAGTGTTGGCGAGTTGACGGAGACGCGTTCCGCCGCCGCGACGCGCGTCGCGGCGGAGGCGGCACAGGGTTTCGACGAGAATCGCCCGATGCCGGGCGAAGGACTTCCATCGCCTCCACACGAAAGCTCACGAAGCGTTCCCTTTGTCGCCTCGACGGATCCAAAGGACGTCCACGACGCGTTCCGCGGGTTACCGGCGTGGCTCGGCGATTGCGACGAGGACGAAGACGGTTCGGAAACGTCGGAGGCGGCCCGCGACGAAAGTCACTGCGGCGACGATTTGCGCGGCGCCGTGGGTGAAATGCGGCGAACGCTGGAAGCCGTGGGTGTTACACGCGAGGCGCACCTGGCGGAGGTCCGCGCGTTTCTGGAGGTTTCTCCTGGGCGGAAACCAGTGACCGGGGCGGACACAATTGTTTCGCCGAAAACGCAACGCGTCGCGTATTCGCGCACGAAAGCGGCGGAAACGGAAACTTCGCCTTCCTTGTTCGAGGACGGGGAAACACCGTTTTTTAGGTACGACCGCGCTAGGGTCAACCCCACATTGACAGAGCCGTCCACGTCACAGCAAAGTCACGTCACCCGGTTTTTCGAAAAAGGCGGATTCGCGGATCCGATGGGCGAAGCCCTCGGTCTTCCGTCAAACGCGATCCGCGCCAACCGCCGGTTTCAAAAAAGCTCGCGCTCGCCAAACAAAAAAGAAACGTCCGTCCCGTTGTTCCGAAACGATTGCGACGAACACGGGTTAAGTTTAGACAAGGAGAATTTCGGGAACGCGCCTGACCGGCCACCTCACGAAACGAATCGGTTCACGGACGAGAAGCGACGAGACAACCGTTTAAAAGCGCGGTGGCGCGCGTACGAAACCGAAAAGTTCGAAACGAAAAAGCGCGAGTCGGACCGGGCCGCGATTGCGCGACTCGCGGCGCGCGAAGCCGCGCTCGAGCTGGACGCACGTCGTGCCGAGCAAGTGCGCCAGCGAATACGCGCCTTGGCTGAGAAGGAAAGAGGGGAGATTCGTGT
>Ga0115004_10005085_pt1 | contig 10419 bp, 9 predicted proteins | sample ArcticOcean_MG_C_10_FD_88737 | JGI IMG/M metagenome (GOLD analysis project Ga0115004, IMG submission 88737) | Marine microbial communities from western Arctic Ocean - ArcticOcean_MG_CB11_90 | ecosystem: Environmental > Aquatic > Marine > Oceanic | place: Arctic Ocean: Canada Basin | collected... | reverse complement strand
TTAGCAAAATTTATTTCAAAAAGAAGAACACCCGTAGCTAAAGCTATTTACGCAGAAATGGGTGGCAAATCTCCGATTTTGGAGGAAACACAAACTCAAGCTGACGCGATAGAAAGTAACTTAAAAAATGAGGATGATGAATATAAATGTTTCATAGTAATGAGATGCTGGAATCCAAGAGCTATAGAAACAATAAAAAAAGTGAAAAAATTTAATCCAGAACAAATAATTTTACTCCCATTGTATCCTCAATATTCAAACGCCACATCTGGATCTTCAATTAAAGAGTGGCTGGATATTTGTTATAAGGAAAAACTAAAAACAGAAACTAAAATTATTTGTTGCTACCCTACAGAAAAAGATTTTATTTTATCTTACGCTAATTTAATAAAACAAAAGATTGATTTAAAAAAGCTAGAAGAAATAACATTAATTTTTTCAGCGCATGGGCTGCCAGAAAATAAAATTAAACAAGGCGATCCATATCAATGGCAAGTTGAACAATCTGTTAATGAGTTAGTAAAAAAACTAGGAATTGGAAATTTAAATTATATTCTAAGCTATCAAAGTCGCGTAGGTCCATTAAAATGGATTGGTCCATCTACAGAAAAAGTTATTAAAGATGAAGCAAAAAAACAAAAAATAATAATCGTTGTTCCTGTAGCTTTTGTTTCAGAACATTCCGAAACACTAGTAGAGCTTGATATAGAATACAAAAAATTAGCTGAAGAAAATGGCTCTAAAGATTATATTCGCGTTCCAGCAGTTACTGCTAATAAAGATTTTATTAATTCTTTAAAGTCGAGTATATTGCAATCAAGTACTGGTAAAAGATTCACTTCGTCAATTAGATGTTCTGAGAAATTTAATAAATGTCCAAGATTATTAAATTTATAAAAAAATGAATTATTACCTTTTGTTTAAATCTCTACATTTAATCTCGGCAATTTCTTGGATGGTTGGACTTCTCTATCTCCCTAGATTATTTGTTTATCACGCAGAAGCAACCGATAACAATGAGTTAAAAGAAACATTTAAATTAATGGAAAAAAGACTTTTTTTCTATATTATGAATCCTGCCATGATCTTATCTTGGATTTTTGGAGTTTTATTAATTCACACAATCGGATTTGATAGTTTTAGTTATCTTTGGTTCCAATTAAAAATAATCATGGTTTCGTTGCTTACTGTCTATCATTTTTTCCTTTTTCATTGTCTTACAGCTCTTAGCCAAGGTTTTACCAAATATTCACCTAAATTTTATAGAATTATAAATGAGGTGCCTACCGTTTTTTTAATAGGCATCATATTTGTTGTAGTTTTTAAACCATTATAAAGCTTGAATTCTTACTAAAAAGACCTATATTTAACACACTTACCTCTTCAATCTAAAAATCACACATGAACCTACAAGAATTAAAAAAACAAAACCCTGCAGATCTTATCACCCAAGCTGAAAAACTAGGTATCGAAAATCCTAGCACATTAAGAAAACAAGAAATTCTTTTTGCAATATTAAAAAAACTTGCTGAAAAAAATGAAAAAATTACAGGTGCAGGAGTTTTAGAACTTCTTCCAGATGGATTTGGTTTTTTAAGAGCTATGGAATCAAACTATTTGCCTGGACCCGATGATATCTACGTAAGTCCAAGTCAGATCAGAAGATTTGGCTTAAGAACAGGTGACACAGTAGAGGGAGAAATAAGATCTCCAAAAGATGCTGAGAGATATTTTGCGATGTTACAAGTAACTAAAATTAATTTTGAGGAACCTGAAAAAGGAAGAAACAAGATTGCATTTGACAACCTCACTCCACTTTATCCAAACGAGAGAATAACTTTAGAAGTTGAGTCAACTAAAATAGAAAAAAAACCAGATAACACAGCAAGACTAATAGACCTCGTTAGTCCAATTGGTAAAGGACAGAGAGCTCTGATTGTTTCACCACCACGAGCTGGTAAAACTATTATTTTACAAAATATTGCGCAGTCGATTACCACAAATCATCCGGAGTGTTATTTAATGGTGTTACTAATTGATGAAAGACCTGAAGAAGTTACTGATATGCAAAGATCGGTCAAGGGGGAAGTTGTTAGCTCAACATTTGATGAGCCAGCTTCTCGGCATGTTGCAGTAGCTGAAATGGTAATAGAAAAAGCAAAAAGATTAGTTGAACACAAAAAAGATGTTGTGATTTTATTAGATTCTATAACAAGATTAGGTAGAGCTTATAATGCTGTTATTCCAAGTTCAGGTAAAGTACTAACCGGTGGTGTTGATGCAAATGCTCTACAAAGGCCGAAAAGATTTTTTGGTGCTGCTAGAAACATTGAAGAAGGTGGATCTTTAACAATTATATCTACAGCTTTGGTAGATACCGGATCTAGAATGGACGAAGTAATTTTTGAAGAATTTAAAGGAACTGGTAATTGTGAATTAATTCTTGATAGAAAAGTTGCAGATAAACGTATTTACCCTGCATTAGATATTACTAGATCAGGAACAAGAAGAGAAGAGCTTCTTTTTCACAAAGATGATTTATCAAAAATGAATGTATTGAGAAGAATAATTAGTCCTATGGGAACCATGGACGGAATAGAGTTTTTAATTTCAAAACTTAAAAACACGAAGAACAATGCAGACTTTTTTGACTCCATGAACAAGACTAGTTAGTTTTTAAACTTTTACACTCTAATTTTGTGTTATTAATAAGTAGACATGAATATTTATGCACTCTCCTCCGGCAGAGGACCCTCTGGTATAGCAATAATTAGACTGTCTGGAAAAGAAGCATTAAATATATCTGAATTGATTACCCAAAAAAAAATATTAAAATTTAAAGAAATAAATCTTTGCAAATTTTATAACCCATCAAACAAAACTTTAATAGACGAAGGGCTACTTTTATCATTTCCTGGTCCAAATAGCTTCACAGGTGATAATTTAGTCGAATTTCACATACACGGTAGTAATGCGGTGATCAATTATTTTTTGAGAGTATTATCTGAACAAGATAAATGTAGATTGGCCGAACCAGGTGAATTTACTAAAGTAGCTTTTCAAAACAATAAAATTGATCTAGTCGAAGCTGAAAGTATCGGAGACTTGATTCATTCCGAAACCGAATTACAAAGAAAACAAGCTATAAAATTGGTGCAGGGCAATGCATCAATTTATTATAATAATTTGAGAGACAAACTTATTAAATCATTAGCATACGTAGAAGCAAAAATAGATTTTGCAGAAGACGATCTACCTGAAAAAATACTTAAAGAAGTTCATAAATCTATTAAAGTCATTTATCAAGATATTCAAAAAATATTAGAAGATAATAAAATTGGAGAAAAAATAAGAGATGGTTTTAGAGTATCTATTATAGGGGAAGTAAACGCTGGTAAGTCATCTTTATTAAACTTGTTATCAAAGCGAGAGGTTGCGATTGTTTCTGAGGAAGAGGGAACCACCAGAGATGTTATTGAAACATTCCTTAATATAGACGGATACCCGGTTATACTTGCAGATACGGCTGGAATTAGAGAAGCTAAAAATGAAGTTGAGAAGAAAGGCATTTCTCTTGCTTTAGGAAAATCTAAGGTAGCTGATTTAAATATTATCATGATAGATAACTCATCTAAAGTTATAAATAATAAAATCATGGAATTAATAAATAAGGATTCAATAGTGCTTTTAAATAAATCAGATATTAAAGAAAATCAAAACCATAAATTTGATGCTGACACTATTTTAGTTTCAGTTAAAGATAATAAAAACATAGATATATTTATCAAGAAACTTAAAGAAAAATTAAATAATAAATTTACTACTAATAACAGTATTCTAATTACAAGGGAGAGACATCGTACCAAGCTAAATGAGTGTTTAAAAGAAATAGACAACTTCATGAAAAAAGATCAAAACAAAGATATCGAGCTAGCAGCAGAAGATTTAAGAATGGCAACAAGACATCTAGGTAGTATCGTTGGTAAAGTCGATGTAGAAGAGATTCTAGGCTCTATTTTTAGGGATTTTTGTATAGGTAAATAATTGACGCGCTGAATTATACGCCTTGTAAAATCAATTTAGACAGCTACATTCACATCATGAGTAAAGAAGAATATGATGTAGTAGTCATTGGTGGTGGACACGCAGGATGCGAGGCAGCAGCAGCATCCGCTAGAATGGGTGTAAATACTGCTCTTTTTACACATAAAATAGAGACTATAGGTGAAATGTCATGCAATCCTGCAATAGGAGGTTTGGGCAAGGGCCACCTAGTTAGAGAGATAGACGCTCTTGATGGTGTAATGGGTGTCGTAACTGACAAGTCAGGCATTCAATTTAGACTCTTAAACAGAAGTAGAGGCCCAGCTGTAAGAGGCCCAAGGACACAATCAGATAGAGCTCTTTACAAAGAACACATGCAAAAATTTTTATTAAACTATGAAAACTTAACAGTAATAGCTGATCCCGTAGCTAAGTTTTTATTTGATAACCATAATGATAAAATAATAGGTTTTGTTTGTGAGAGCAGTAAACAAATTTTTTGTAAACAGTTAATTTTAACAACTGGTACATTTTTAAATGGATTGATACATATTGGTCAAAAGCAAATTCCAGCTGGTAGGTATGATGAAAAACCCTCAACTGGCTTAAGTGAGCAATTAATAAAATATAATATTAAGCTTGGTAGACTTAAGACCGGAACTCCTCCACGATTAGACGGCACCACAATTAATTATGATGAAATTGAAATGCAGGCCGCAGACAGTGATCCTTATTTTTTTTCCTTTTTAACTAACAAGCTAAATAGTAAACAAATTTCTTGTGGCATCACTCACACAAACAATGAAGTTCATAAAATAATTAATGACAACATACACCTAAGTGCAATGTACTCCGGTAACATTAAAGGTATTGGACCAAGATATTGCCCTTCTATTGAAGACAAGGTTGTTAAATTTAAAGAAAAAGAACAACATCAAATATTTCTAGAGCCTGAAGGATTAAAGGACAATACTGTTTACCCAAATGGTATATCTACCTCATTACCAGAAGACATACAGCTTCAAATGTTGAGTAAAATCAAAGGTTTAGAACATGTTAAGATGATAAGAGCTGGTTATGCTATAGAGTATGATTACGTAGATCCTCGTGAACTAAAGCCTACACTTGAAACTAAAAAAATTAAATCATTGTTTTTAGCTGGACAAATAAATGGAACAACAGGTTATGAAGAAGCAGCAGCCCAAGGGTTGATAGCAGGTATTAACGCTGCACTAAAAATAAAAAAAGAAAAAGAATTTATATTAGATAGATCAGAATCTTACATTGGAGTTATGATCGATGACTTAATTACTAAAGGTGTATCTGAGCCGTACCGTATGTTCACGTCCAGAGCAGAATACAGACTTTCTCTCCGTGCCGATAACGCAGATCAAAGACTAACACCTCTTGGTATTAAAATTAATTTAGTTAAAAAAATTAGAGAAAAAAGTTTTTTAGACAAACAGCAGAAACTAATTTCTGTTTATGATGCTCTACAATCTAAATTAATATCACCTAATGTAGCAGCTAAACATTCTGTTAAAATTGCTATGGATGGTGTTAAACGAACTGGTATTGAAGTCCTTTCTCAGAAGGATGTTACCCTTGATAAGTTGAGACAAATTTGGGATGATGTACCTCAATTTGAAAGAACTATAGATGAACAAGTTGAAATAGATGCCCATTATTCAGGTTATTTAAAAAGGCAGACTCATGACATAGTTGCTTTCCAAAAAGATGAAGCGATATCTATTCCAGAAGATATTAATTATGAAATTTTTAGTGGTCTTTCTAACGAAATTAAATCTAAACTTAAATTAATCAAACCTAGAACTCTTGGACAAGCCTTAAGAATAGATGGCGTTACACCTGCCGCAGCAATTATACTCTTAGCATTTATAAAGAAAAGCAGATACAAAGTGTCTGCTTAATGACAGAAAAAGAAGTCAAATCTATATTATTAAAAAAATTACAATTTAGTCAAGATTGCTTGTATAAATTGGATAAATTTTGCAGCGAAGTAATAGAATATAATAAAAAGTTTAATTTAATATCTAAATCAACAGAACCTCAAATTTGGGACAGGCATGTATTGGACTCAGCCCAGTTAGTGAAATACATAGATTTTAAAGATGGATCAAGCCTATCTGATCTAGGAACTGGAGCGGGCTTTCCAGGCATAGTACTTGCCATATTTAACAAAAATATTAAGTTTCACGTGAAACTATATGAAAAATCTAGAGTAAAAACCAAGTTTTTAAAAGAAATATGCTCTAAATTAAATATAAAGGCTGATATATATAAAAATGACTACAGATCTCATGATATAAATAGTGATTACGTAATATCAAGAGCTTTTAAGAAACTTGAAGAGCATCTTCGTATTTCACGTGAAATAGTGAAAGTTAATCACAGACTTATCATATTGAAAGGTAAGAATGCAGAGGAAGAGATTAAATTACTTAACAAAGATTTAAATCATAGCTATAGTTTAGAAAAAAGCATTACTAGTCCAGATTCAAAAATAGTAATAGTAGAAATTAAAAATTAAAATGAAAAAAATAATTTCTGTAATAAATCAAAAAGGTGGTGTTGGGAAAACTACAACAGTGGTCAATCTTTCAACTGCACTAGCATTACTAGGTAAGAAAATATTAGTAATAGATTTAGACCCACAAGGAAATGCAACAACAGGACTAGGTAGATCTAATAATGAAAATGAAAAAAATATATATAAAGTCATTATAGGTCAATCTGACCTAAAAAACTCAATACAAAAGAGTTGTGTGGAAAACCTTGATATTATTGGCTCAAATGTCAATTTATCAGGTTTAGAGGTAGAAACAGCGAGTGATCCTAATAGAGCCTTTCTATTAAAAGAGATATTAACTGAAAAAAATAAAGATTTACTCAATAAGTACGAAAATATTTTTATTGATTGCCCACCTGCACTAAGCTTGCTAACTGTAATGTCTTTAGTGGTTGCTGATGAATTATTAGTACCACTTCAAACAGAATTTTTTGCGCTAGAGGGAATTTCACAATTAGTGAAAACAATTGAGCGCATAAAGATTAATTTAAATCCAAGTTTAGGGATCAGGGGAATTCTCTTAACAATGTATGATAAAAGAAATAAATTATCAACACAGGTAGACAATGAAGCTAGAAAATATTTCCAAGAAAAAGTTTACAAAACTGTCATACCAAGAAACGTAAGACTTTCAGAAGCACCATCGCACGGTGTTCCATGTATTGTTTACGACAAAACTTGTGTAGGTAGCCAGTCATATATGAATTTGGCTAAAGAGTTTATTCAACAAGGACATAAAAAAGTAATATAATGGTTGAGGAAAAAAATAAAAAAGGACTAGGTAGGGGACTGATGTCGTTGTTCGGAGACCAGGCAGAATCTAGTCCATTGGGAGTAATTTCTAAAAAAAAAGATGACCCCAATATCTCATATTTACTAGTATCCATAAGCGAATTGAGCAGAAATAAATTTCAGCCAAGAACTTATTTCAACGAAGCTAAAATTGATGAGTTATCAAGGTCTATTAAAAAAAATGGACTAATTCAACCAATAGCTGTCCGTAGAAAAAAAGATACTGGCTATGAAATTATTGCTGGTGAAAGGAGATGGCTTGCAGCACAAAAAGCAGGATTACACGAGGTCCAGGTAATAATATTGGATCTTAACGACACCCAAGCTTTAGAGGTAGCTATAATTGAAAATATACAAAGAGAAGATTTAAATTCGATCGAAGAAGCAAAAGGTTACGAGCGACTCATGAATGAATTTAAATATGATCACGAAAAGTTATCAGAGTTTATGGGTAAAAGTAGAAGCCACATTAGCAATACATTAAGGCTTTTATCATTACCTAGTGAGGTAGTTAAAATGGTAGAACAAGGAAAATTAACAGCAGGTCAGGTCAGGCCCTTAATAGGTAGGTTCAATGCTTTACAAATTGCGCAATCAATTATTAAAGAAAAACTTAGTGCAAGATCAATTGAGAATATAGTTAAAAATGAAAGAGAAAAAGAAGCCACAAAAACAAAGACTAAAAAAAATTTTGATCCAAATATTGTATTGGCACAAAGAAAGATAGAAGAGCATATTGGTCTAAAAGTTAAAGTAATTAATAAGAAAAATAACTCTGGAAAGCTAGTAATTGAATACAGTAATTCTGATCAATTTGAAATGTTATCTAATTTGCTTAGAAAGAAGTAGAAGCCTCTATTGATAAAAAAACAATAAGATTCTTAATTATTATATCGTTCTTAATTTGGGAACTTTTTTTCATGAGAAGTTCAGTTTCACCAATCTTATATGCCGCTTTATTTAGTTTTATTATATCCCACTTTCCAAGTTGCTCTAAAAAGATTGATTTATCTTTCCAAAAAATAGTTGGTTTAAAATTATCCAATGTTTTTTCATAGTTTTTATATTTTACGTTGAATTTTTGAATCTCTATTAGTTTTAATATTCTGTAATTAAGATTGTTTAAATAAAAGAAGCTATCTTCATGTAAAAGATCTATTTGAGATAGCAGTTTGTTAACCTTATTTTTCTTCCCCGACAAAGTGCTATCTCTTATCTCGTCAAAACCTGTGTTATTTTTAATATTTAAAAGTTCTAGTAATTGTTCTTTATTAATATTTTTCTTAATAAAAAAATTTTTTATTTTTACAAGTTCACTTTGTATAACTTGTCTATTGAGACTAGAATTAGCCATTATAATATTAATCAGCTCTCCTGAAACACCTTTGTAACCGTTAAGTTCTTTATTTATGTAGTTAATTAAAGTTCTCTCATTATCCTCGTAGCAAGCCAAAATTGCTAAATTTTTTTCTTTTTCAAATAGAGTTCTTAATTTTGATTTTTTATCTAGGTTGTCAGCAAAAATGTATATTTTGATATTTTTGTTATTTTTTTCTAGGCATTCAGATATCTCGTGCAATATTTTATCAGTTGCTAGTTGAATAAAAATAATTTTTTTTTCGCTAAAAAGAGAATCGTTGACAATATTTTCATACAAAATATTTTTATTTTTTAAGATTTCAGATTCAAAAAAATTAATTATTTCAGCATTGTTATTTAAATTCTTTACTTTAGATTTAATATCATCTTTTAGGCCGTCATTTTCACCGTACAATAATGTAGCTTGATATTTTTCTAGAACGCTAAAATTTTGCTCAACTATATAGCTTTTTATTATCATTCAATATTAGTAGACATTATTATAAATTTTAAAATGTCTTCTGATAATAGTTTTACATTAACCTTACTTGCCTTCCTTTTGCTGCTAATTGTTTCAGAATGGTTTTTTCCCACATAGTAATCAGCATTTTTAACAAAAGATTTATTTGTTATTTTTTGATTACTAATATTCTTTAAAGTTAAATTTGCTGATAGTATCAGGTTGAACCTCGTAATTTTACCTGCACTATTTTTAATTTTTTCTTTTGTTGTACTTATAAGATCTATATTAACTTCATATTTTTTCTTAGCATCTTGAGTTGAAGCCAAAATAATATTATTCTTAATAGTGTAAGCAAGACGGCTATCACCAGTAATATTTATATTTTGTAAATAAATTTGTGATTTAATCTGGTCTACTCTTTTAAAGCCACATGAAACTAGTAGAAGAGACAAGAAGAATATTTTAATAATTTTTAACATAAAATTTTTATTTTATAAGATAGTTTATTATTTTATTTTTTACGAATATTATTTTTATAATTTGTTTATTAGATAAATTATTTTTAATTTTGTCATATTTTTTACTTTCATTTATAGCTTCTTTTTCATTTAAATCTTTTTTGATTTCAATAATCTCTCGTGTTTTCCCATTTATTTGGATAGCAATTTTAATTTTTTCACCCAATACTACTTTTGCATTAATCTCTGGCCATTGATCAACCTTGTCTTCACCTTGTTGTTCAAGGCATTCATATGCAAGGTGAGGAGTAAAAGGTATGAGAATTTTTAATAAATTAGAGAAGTTTTTCTTTAAGCACTTGTTGCTTATGTCCTCTCCTAAATAATTCATAAACAAACTGTAGATACTATAAATGTTTGCTATTACGACATTTAAATGAAAGTTATTAATTAATTCAGTTGTCCTGAGTATAAAATTATTAAACTTAATTTCAAATTCTTCGTCTTTAAGTGGCTTCTTGTCTGAACGGTTTAAAATTAAATTATTCAGATTATAAATTTTTTGTAAGAATTTATAAGCTGCATTTACTCCTTGATTGGACCAAAGCACATCCTTTTCAGGAGGACTATCTGACAAAATAAACCATCTAACCGAATCAGCACCGTAAGATTTGATCATACTTTCTGGGTCTACAACATTTTTTTTCGATTTA
>Ga0115004_10005080_pt1 | contig 10421 bp, 10 predicted proteins | sample ArcticOcean_MG_C_10_FD_88737 | JGI IMG/M metagenome (GOLD analysis project Ga0115004, IMG submission 88737) | Marine microbial communities from western Arctic Ocean - ArcticOcean_MG_CB11_90 | ecosystem: Environmental > Aquatic > Marine > Oceanic | place: Arctic Ocean: Canada Basin | collected... | reverse complement strand
TGTTAGGTGAAGGTTCTTATACAATTATTTCTGATTAGGAGTTCAAAATATGGTTGAATTAAATTCTAATGACATAGAAGTTCGTATGGAAAAGGCAGTAGAATCTTTTAAAAAAGATTTAAGTGGCTTAAGAGTTGGCAGAGCATCATCTTCAATGCTTGATCCAATAAATGTTAAGGCTTATGGAAGTACACTACCTTTAAATCAAATTAGTACAGTTAGCGTCCCTGAATCACGTTTATTATTAGTATCAGTCTGGGATAACTCTCTTGTTTCTTTTACTGAAAAAGCTATTAGAGAAAGTGCATTAGGACTTAATCCAATGGTTGAGGGTAATATTATTAGAATAGCCGTCCCTCCTTTGTCTGAAGATAGAAGAATTGAAATAGCTAAAGTAGCTTCAAAATATGCAGAAAATGCAAAGATTGCTGTTAGAAATATTAGAAGAGATTTAATTGAAAATATTAGAAAGTCACAAAAGAATAGTGATATTAGTGAAGATCAGAAACGTGGAGATGAAAATAAAGTCCAAGTAATCACTGATGCAGTTATAAAAAATATTGATTTAATATTATTAAATAAAGAAAATGAAATACTAGAAAAATAAGAAGTATTAATTATGTGCCTTAATCATTTAGCTATTATAATGGATGGGAATAGACGTTGGGCTATTTCAAAAGATTTAGATCAATATGAAGGTCATCGTAAAGGCGCTAAAAACCTATGGAAAATTATTGAAAAGACTAAAGAACTTAACATAAAATATTTAACTTTATTTGGATTTTCTACAGAAAATTGGAAGCGATCACAAACAGAGGTTTATTTTTTGTTGTCATTACTAGAAGAATTTCTTGATGATGCAAATTTAAAAATTAATAAATATAATTATAAAATTAGATTTATTGGAAACCTTCTAGCTTTTGATAAAAATATTCAAGATAAAATGCATTTAATTGAGGAAAGTACTTTTCAAAATAATGAAATTATTATAACTCTGGCTCTTAATTTTGGGGGGAGATATGATATAATTAATGCAGCTAATCAATTTTTAAAGTTTAATAAAAGCAAATTAGATACTATAGAAATAACAGAGATTGATTTTAAAAAATTTGTTTTTAATAAAGATATTCCTGATCCAGATCTGTTAATAAGAACAGGAGGGGAAATTAGATTATCTAACTTTCTTCTTTGGGATTTGGCCTATACTGAATTAATTTTTTTACCTGAAATGTGGCCTGATTTTACTGAGCTATCATTAGAAAATTCTATTTTAGAGTATTCTAAAAGAATAAGAAAATATGGGGAGTGACAATTAGTTATTTCATAAGAATTAAAAATTTTTTAAACGTCGAAAACTTAAGAATAAGATTTTTTACAACTTTAATATTGTTTTCTTTTTTCTCATTATTGTTTTGGTTAGGTGAATTATTTATGTCACTTTTCTTCATTCTATTATTTGTGGGTATTTTATATGAATTAAAATTAAACTACTCTAAAAAAATTACCTTTTTTCACAAAATAGAAATTATCATTATTCCTTTTTTATTATTTATATGTTTTATATGTGAGGTAAATAAAATTGGTTTTGAAAATTCATATATAAATAATTATGATATCTTTCTAATTTCAGCTATCCTCTTAACCTTACTCTTTTTTGGAAGTTTAAGCAATGTAATCTATAGTATTATTTCTATTCTTGTTGTTATTTCTTTTTTTTCTATAATTCAAATTTTGCTCTCTGCTAATGGTTTATATATATTTTTTTATTTAGTAGTCTTAGTAACTTCAATGGATATTTTTGCCTACATTGGGGGGAATATTTTTGGCAAAATTAAAATTGCTCCAAATATAAGTCACGGTAAAACAGTTGAAGGAACAATTATTGGTTTATTTTTTACTATACTAATGTCAATTTTGTTTAAAGATATTGTGTCTGTTAGTTTTATCAATGCATTTTTTTTTGGACTAATTATTGGTATTTTAGCTTTTTTAGGGGATCTTATTGAATCTTCGTTTAAAAGAAAAGTTGGTGTGAAAGATAGTGGGACTTTAATCCCTGGACATGGCGGTCTTTTAGATAGAATCGATGGGTATATATTATTAGGACCCTTTGTATTTCTTTTTTTTAATTTTATAATTTAAAAGGTTTTATGTGAAAAATAAAGATAAAAAAAAGAATATTATACTTCTTGGTGCTACGGGTTCTATAGGTTATTCAGCTTTAAGGTTGTTAAGAAAAAACAAACATTTATTTAATCTTATTGGTGTTTCAGCGCATAAAAATGCAAAATTTTTAAGTCAGATTGTAAATGAATTTAATGTGCCAAATGTTGTATTGTCAAACGAAGTAAATGTTGACGATTATTATGCTAAACAAAATTTACAAATTGGAGAAGCATCGTTAATAAGTTTAGCTTCTTTAGAATGTGATATTGTGATATCAGGTATTTCAGGTTTGTCTGGTTTACATGCTGCTTATGCTGCAGTAAATGCTGGAAATGATTTAGCTATTGCTAACAAAGAAACTTTGGTAGCAGCAGGTAAAATATTTATGGATAAGGCTAAAAAAACAAATGCTAAAATTTTACCTGTTGATTCTGAACATAGTGCTATTTTTCAATGTTTAAATAAAAATAATATTTCTAATGTAGACTATATAACACTTACAGCATCAGGTGGTCCTTTTTTAAATACGCCTATTGAAGAATTAGAAAAAATCAAGCCAGAAGATGCCATTAACCATCCAGTATGGGATATGGGTAAAAAAATATCTGTTGACAGTGCTACCATGATTAATAAAGCTTTAGAAATTATAGAAGCTTCAGTGTTGTTTGGTATTGAAGGAAAAAAAATAGACGTTGTAATTCATCCACAATCTATTGTTCATGGTTTGGTTCATTATAAAGATGGTTCTATAATTGCAAATTTAGGTTATCCAGATATGATTACACCTTTAAGTGTTGCTCTTGGATGGCCAAACAGATTGGATTTAGACTTAAAAAAAATGTCATTAATAGAAATCTCTAATCTAACTTTTCTAAAACCGGATTTTGATAAATTTCCTGGTCTTAAATTAGGTTGGAATGCTTTGGAAAACCCATACTGTTCTCCAATTGTACTTAACGCTTCAAATGAAATTGCTGTTGATTATTTTTTAAATGATCAAATAAAATTTACTGATATTTATAAAATAATTACTGAAATTTTAAATGCTTATAGTCCTAAAAATCCATCATGTATTGATGATATTATTGAGATTGATTCTTTGACTCGGCTCAAAACCCTAAATTATATTAAAAGGCGTCTATGAAATGTTTGAATCTACAATTATCACATCATTTATTGGTTTTTTTGTTATTTTAACTCCATTAATTTTTATCCACGAACTAGGTCATTATTTTGCGGCTATCAAATCAGGTGTAAAAGTTGAAGCGTTTTCTATTGGATTTGGTCCAGAATTAATTGGTTTTAATGATAAGAGAAATACTCGTTGGAAGTTTTCTTTGATACCTTTAGGAGGGTATGTAAAGATGAAAGGTGAATTAATAAATTCTGTTGAAGATCAATATAACTTAACAGTTTCAGATAAAGATACTTTTTTAAAAGCTAAATTAGTTTCTAGAATTTTAATTGTTTTGTCTGGGCCTTTGGCAAATTTATTATTAGGTTTGATTCTAATAACTAGTATATATGTTTTTAATGGACGATATGTATCTCCACCAATTGTAAACTCTGTTATTATTAATCAACCTGCAATGCTTGCTGGAATAAAATCTGGGGATACTATTTTTCAAATCAATGAAACAACTGTTTATGATTTTTCTGATATTAAAAAAATAGTTGAAAGAAGTCCAGATAAAGAGTTAACAATTAATATTTTAAGAGAAGATAAAATAATATCTTTAAATATTATACCAAATATTTTTTTTGATCAAAGATCTAAAAAAACTGTTGGAAGAATTGGAATAACTGCGGCATCTATGGAGTTAAAAAAGATGTCTGCTATAGACGCTTTATACCTTGGGTTATACGACTCTGTAAAAATGACTTTAGAGTGGTTTAAAGGTCTTAAATCTATGTTTCTTTTAGAAGTAAATAAAAAAGAAATTGTTGGTCCAATAGGTATTGCAAAAATTTCAGGATCAGTTTTAGACAAGGGTTTTTTTTCTATTATTTTTTTAATGGCTGTTCTATCATTAAATCTAGGTTTAATTAATTTATTGCCAATACCTGCTTTAGATGGTGGTTATTTAGTTTTATTTATATATGAAGCAATATTTAAAAAACCTGTTTCTAGTAAAACCCAGATAATTTTATTGAAGTTTGGATTTATATTTTTACTATCACTAATGTTACTTGTCACGGCTTTTGATTTGGGGCTATAATATATTAGATTGTGTTATTTTACGAAAAAGGTTGTGAGTTAAATTATGTTTAAACTAAAATTTTTATTTTTTATAAAAACTATTTTAATTATAGTTTTTTTCTCTATTACATCCAGCTCATTTGCAAAAGATTTTTTTGTGAAAAAAATAATAATTTCAGGAGAAAAAAGGTTATCTGAATCATTTGTATTGAAATATTTACCAGAATTAAAAGATGATATTATTACTGACCAAATTTTAAATAATATAACAAAAAAATTATACATGTCAGGTTATTTCTCAGACGTAAATATAAATATTGATCAAGGTGTTCTAGAAATAAACATTGAAGAATTCCCTATTATAAATAAACTATTTTTTGTTGGAAACGAAATTTTAAGTGATGATGAATTAATTGCAATTGTTAATATAAAACCTAGGGATCTCTTTAACAAAGAAATTATTAATGAGGCAATTGAAAATATACGAACTGGTTACCAACAGATTGGACGATACCTAGCTAAAGTTAATATAAAAAAAACTGACCTTTCTGAGGGTAGAGTTGATTTGATTTTTGAAATAAAAGAAGGTTCTTCTCTTAAAGTTAAAAATATTAATTTTGTAGGAAATAGAATTTTTTCTGATAATGAACTAAAGTCTGTAATTACAACAAAAGAAGATGCTTGGTACAAGTTTTTTGGATCAAATAATTTTATTCCTGGTAGAATTGAATACGACAAAGAAAAACTTTATTTTTTCTATAAAGAAAGAGGTTATATAAATTTTGATATAAAATTAGCAAGAGGTGATCTTTTGCCAGATTTCTCTGGTTTCAATGTTAATTTTGTAATTGAAGAAGGATCAAGGTTTAGAATAAAAGATATAAAAATCAAATCAAACTTAAATGAAAAACCTAATGAAAACCTTATTAATGAATTGTTTGTAAAAAAAAGTGATTATTTTGATAATAGAGCTTTAGATAAAAGTTCGGTTTTTTTAAATAACTATTATTCTGATTTAGGTTATAGCTTTGTAAAGGTCATTCCGTCATTAATTCAGAATAAAGATTTAGTTGATGTAGTTTTTACTATTAATGAAGGTAATAAAACTTTTATTAATAAAATTTCTATAATTGGAAATAGTAGAACATCTGACTCAGTTATTAGAAGAGAGTTATTGTTTTTAGAAGGTGATTCCTTTAATAAAACTAAATTAACAGGATCAATTAATGCAATAAGAAGGCTTGGTTTTTTTTCTTCTGTTAACTATAGAATAGATAGAACTAATCAAACTAACTCTGTAAATATTATAATAAGAGTAGAAGAAACAAATACTGGTACAGTAAGTTTTGGTTTAGGTTATTCTTCTTTAAATAGTGCTAGTCTAACTTTTGGTCTAAATGAAAAAAACTTTCTGGGTCAGGGTCACCAAGCTAGAGTTGAAGTTTCCACCTCAGATAAACGAACAACTTATAATATTGGATTTACTGAACCTTATTATTTATTTAAACCAATAGCATTGTCCGCTAATATATTTAATGAAGAGACTGAAAATAAAAAAGGTGATATTAAAGCAAGTAAATTTGGTTTTGGTTTAGGCTTAGGTGTTAAACAAGATCCAAATTCACATAAACTAAATTATATTTTTTCTGAAAATAGTACAACCCAATCAGCTACTTCTACCTCTTCATCTTTATCAGGAGAAGAAGGTAAAAATATTTTAACTTCTGGGCTTACTTATACTTTAGGATCAGATACTAGGGATAGTTTTTATAACACAAAAACTGGATATAAATGGTCAATCAGCAATACTTTTGCAGGTTTAGGAGGGGACACTAACTTTATTAAATCTGTAGCTAGATACAAAATTTACTACCCATTAAATTATGGTGATTATTCAATTAATTTAAAATCTGGACTAGGTTTTATTTCATCATTAGACGATAAAGTTACTAGCTCTAATAGATTCAACTTAGGAGGTAGGACATTGAGAGGTTTTAGTAACTCAGGTTTAGGTCCAAGAGATACTGGAAACAGTCAAGTTGTTGGAGGCAACAACTTTTATAGTGCTTCACTAGAGTTGAGATCAGATGAGTATATGCCTGATGATTCAGGTTTAGAATGGGTATTGTTTTCTGATATGGGGTCATTATGGGGAACAGATTATGAATCTGGTGTACAAGGATTTGATGATATTGAACCAAGAGTTACTGCCGGATTTGGTTTGTCAATGATCACTGCAGTAGGACCAATTCAGTTTCTTTGGGGTTATCCATTACAAAGCAAAGCGTATGATATTGAAGAAAACTTTCAATTTTCTATTGGGAATAGTTTTTAATTTATATAATTTACTACAAGAATAATTAGAGTTGTCGATGATATTAACAAATATTTTTTTTCTTTCAATTTTAATAGATAGTAATAATCTGTATTTTGCTAAGCCATCATTAAATAATCTTGAAACCTATAAACTTTCTTTTATCTCTAATAATATTGAATATAATAAAATTGGGATTGTTGATTTCAGAAAGATTTTAAGAAATTCGAATTCAATGAAAATTTTAGGAAATAAGTTTTTGATTGCAGAAAAAAAGATGCGCCATAAAATTAATCTAAAGCAAAGTATGTTAAAGAAAAAAGAAAAAAAAATATTAAAAGAAAAAATACAAATTGGTATTGAAAAACATAAATTAAAAATGGAATCGTTTAAGCAAGAAGTTTTTGAAATACAAAGAAATGATAAGAAAGAAAGATTAATTTTAAATAATTCTTTTCAAAAAATTCAAAAAAAATTAAAAGATTTACTTGCTAAAATTATTAAAGAAATTTCTATGGAAAAAAATATAAATATAGTTTTATTAAAAGAACACGTTTTTCTTTTAAATGATCAAAATACTGATTTAACCAATGAAGTTCTAAAATCTTTTAATAAAAAAACTAAAAATATGAAGATTAATATAATTATATCTAATTAATCATATTTAAAAGGATAAATATTTATGCATAATCATTTTTTTAAAATTGAAAATGAGATTTATATTAAAGATATATTAAAAATTTTAAATATATCTAATTCCTTTTTTTTAGAATGTAATAAAAATTTAGATCCACTTATTCTTAATGCCAAAGTTATAGATTTCATGTCTTATCAAAATTTAAAATTAAATAAATTATCATATTTTTCTAATAAAAATAAAATTAATATTAATATTGTTTCTGGTATTTGTATTGTTGAAAAAATGAATTGTGACTTATTGAATTCTGATATAATTAAAATTCCATTTGAAAACCCAAAGTTAGCGTTTTCTAAAGTACTATATTTTTATTTTAATAATTTTCATTTAAAAAAGAAAAGCTATGAAATTCATTCAACCGCAATTATAGATAATACTGCTATTATTGGTAAAAATGTAAATATAGGTCCTTTTGCAATTATTGAAGAAGGTGTGGTTATTGAAGACGATACTTATATTTCTGAGAGAGCTACAATATCAAAAGATTGTAAGATTGGAGAACAAACTTTTATTGGTTCCAACGTTTTTATTGAATGTTCTCTTATTGGAAAACATGTAGTAATTTCTCCTAATACTGTAGTAGGTAAAATAGGGTTTGGTTTTATTCCAAATAATTCTAAAACATTATTAACCCCTCACATAGGAGCTATAATTATAGGAAATAATACGCAAATAGGTTCTGGTTGCAGTATTGATAGAGGAATTATAGATGATACAATTATTGGTGATTTTGTTATGATTGATAATCAAGTTCATATAGGTCATAATTGTTTTATTGATGATTATTGTATTCTTGCAGGTCAGGTAGGCCTTTCTGGCTCAGTAAAACTTTATGAGGGTGTAAAAATAGGTGGGGATGTCAGTATTAAAGATAACGTGTCAATTGGTAAAAACTCGATCATTGCAGGTGCTTCTAAGGTTTTTAATAGTTTTCCTGAAAATAGTAAAATTGGAGGAAGCCCAGCTCAAGATATTATTAACTGGAAAAAGTTAGTTGTTTCTCAAAGATTAAGTTTAAAAAAAAGAAAGAAAAATTAAAATGATTGTTAAAGATGATAATGGGGATGCAAAAGTGCTTTTGCATAATGATATAATTAATTTAATACCTCATAGATATCCTTTTTTGTTAATAGATAAAGTTACAAATATAATTATTGGAAAATCAGTTACTGGTGTTAAATCTGTCACTTTTAATGAACCTTTTTTTCAAGGCCATTTCCCTAATTATCCAGTTATGCCTGGTGTTTTAATATTAGAAGCAATGGCTCAAACAGCAGCTTGTTTAGTTTCCTTTGCTGACAAATCTTTATCAACTAATAATCTTGTTTTCTTTACAGGCATAGAAAAAGCTAAATTTAGAAAACCAGTAACTCCTGGTTGTACTTTAAATTTAAAAGTTAATATATTAGCTAATAAAAAAAAATTATATAAATTTAATGCTCAAGCTTTTGTAGATGATGTTGTGATGGCAACCTCAGACTTTTCAGCTATGTTAGTGAATCAGGAAAGAGCATTATGAATACAATTATTCATGATTCTTCATTCGTGCATAAAGAAGCTAATATAGACAAAAACGTAAGCGTTGGAGCTTTTTCAATTATTGGACCTAATGTAAAAATTGGAAAAAATTGTATTATCCATTCACATGTTGTTATTGATGGTTATACCACTATTGGAGACGGCAATGAAATATACCCTTTTTGTGTGATAGGTTCTACTCCACAACATATGAAATATAATGGTGAAATATCTGAACTTATTATAGGTGATTTTAATATAATGAGAGAGCATGTAACTATTCACCCAGGGACAGAAGTTGGAATAAAAAAAACCATAGTAGGAAATAATGGTTTTTTTATGGTGGGTTCGCATGTTGCTCATGATTGTATAGTTGGTAATAATGTTGTTTTTGTAAATAATGCTGTTATCGGAGGTCATGTTGAAATTGCAGACTTTGTTTATCTTGGTGGACACAGTGCTGTTCATCAATTTTGTCGAATTGGTAAGCATGCAATTATAGGTGCTGGAACCACAATTGATGGAGATGTAATTCCTTTTTCTTCTGTAGTTGGAAGTAGAGGTTTTTTAAGTGGACTGAATTTAGTAGGTTTAAAAAGAAGATCATTTTCCAAAGAAGAAATTAAAACTTTAAGAAATGTCTATCGTTTGTTATTTGCTCCTGAAGGAACTTTTGTAGAACGACTTTCTGAAGTTAAAGAGGCATATAAAGAAAATTTAATTATTAAAGATATTTTAGAATTTTTGTCAAATAATTCAAATCGTCCATTAGTACAACCAAGGATGGATCGGTTCCAATGAAAATTGGAATTATTGCAGGAAGTGGTCATTTCCCATTATTAATAGCTAAACAAAATAAAAATGCATTTGTACTTTGCATAGACGATCATTCTTTTTCACAAAATTTTAAAAATAAATCTATCAATGTTTCTTTATTAAATCCTGATATGTGGATTGAAATTTTAAAAAATGAAAATGTTACTCATATAGTATTTGCTGGTAAAATAAATAGACCAAAGATGATGAATGAACACCTCAATGAAAATGCTAAAACTCTTATAAGTGAAATATCTATTGTAGGTGATAATTCTGCTATTAATATTATAGAAAAGTTTTTTAAAAAATTTGGATTTGAAATATTATCAATAGAATCTATGGTCAATAATTGTTTTTTCTCTAAAGGATTTTATTTGGAAACAAATTTTTCTACTGAATTTATCGAATATATAAAAAAAAGTACTAATTTAGGTGTTAATTTACTGAACGTTTTGTCTAAATATGATTTTGGACAATCTGTTGTTGTATCTGCAGATTTAGTCTATGCAATAGAAGGCCCTGAAGGTACAGATTCAATGGTTGATAGAGCAGGTTTATTGAGTTCAAATAATCTAAATTTACATAACTATGGTCCTGTTTTAATTAAAATTCCAAAAGTAAATCAAAATAAAGCTATAGATCTACCTGTAATAGGTATTGAGACTGTAAAAAAATGTTTAAAATTAGGCTTCAGTTCTATTGTAGTGTCG
>Ga0115004_10005079_pt1 | contig 10422 bp, 10 predicted proteins | sample ArcticOcean_MG_C_10_FD_88737 | JGI IMG/M metagenome (GOLD analysis project Ga0115004, IMG submission 88737) | Marine microbial communities from western Arctic Ocean - ArcticOcean_MG_CB11_90 | ecosystem: Environmental > Aquatic > Marine > Oceanic | place: Arctic Ocean: Canada Basin | collected... | reverse complement strand
ATTCGATGTTGATTTTAGTTTATTAGTTAAACCCAAAATGATAGTGTAAAACAAAATTCCTACAGGACCCAAAATAAAAGTGAACCCCAAAGGGAGAATCACATATCCATGTTTAAGATTCCTTTGCTGACTGTCTTTAAGCATCCAACAGCCTACCCAAAAATCGAAGGCTAAGTAGTGAAGCCATCCTGCTGCAACTCCTTCGGGTGAGGCGTTTTGAAACATCAGAGTTAGCCCCTCTAGTGAAGTGAAATCTCCAGACATTGCGCCTTCAGCATTTAATAAAAAATAAACATATCCCAAAGCGACTGCCAGAGGTACCCATGGATAATTTGTTATCTTATGAGTGATTTGTTGCTTTGGGAAAAACAATAACATCATCCAAAAGATTAGTATTCCGGTGTTAAAAATGTTAAATACAATTTCAAGCATCTTTATATTTTAGGTTAAAAATAAAGCCATTTTTTTTAATGTGCTTTGCTAACACAGGTTTTTATTTATGAAAATTTTTAAAGATATCAAGGGAAATAGAATTGATCCCATTGCGCACACCCTGAAAATTCTGAAAGACTATCCGAACGTTCAAATGCACATAGGAACGGATTCTCAAAATGTGGGTAAAAACACCAAATATGCCACAGTAATCGCCTATCGATTTGGAAGTAGAGGAGTTCATTATATTTTAAATAAAAAAATTGAACAGGTAAATAAAGATATTTGGACGCGTCTATGGAAAGAAGCAGAAATGAGCATTGATGTCGCAGAGTGGCTGACCCATCAAGTCAATGTCCGTGTAGAGATTGATATGGACTATAACAGTGATGAGAGTTTTAAATCTCATAAGTTAATTGCAGCAACCAAGGGTTGGGCAAACTCGTTGGGATATAAAGTTAATGTTAAGCCAGACAACCAGATTGCCACCCGAGCAGCAGACCATCATTGTAAGTGATTTAAAGTAGTCCTTGCATTATTTTTTCAACCCCAAACCGAATGACATCAGTAACGGGGAGTCCAGTTTCCTTCTCAACTTTTCGAATACTTTCTCTGGCCTCATCTAAAGAAAGCTTGGCGGTGTTTAATGCAATTCCGATTACTTTGGGATGTCCATAAGTTCCGCAAGCGGATGCCATGGCTTCATTCAATTGGATGAATTCTTTTAAGTTAGGGATTTGAATTGATTCAGGATTCCTCAAGGTGGTTTTGTCAGCACGATGACATAAAATCATATGGGTTGGGCAACTCCCTCGCATTAATGGCAATGTTGCAGTGCTCCCAGGATGAAGAAGAGATCCTTGCCCTTCTATAATTAATAAATCATTATCTTTTTGATCGAGTACCAATTGTTCAATTGCGCCACAAGCGTGGTCAACTTTTAGCGCATCAAGCGGAACACCTTTTCCCATGATTGTGATCCCAATTTGACCTGTAGCAATAAATCCAGTATTAATTTTTCTTTTTGCCCAATGATAAATTTCTAAGCCGGCAGTCATCTTTCCAACTGCCATATCGGTGCCAATCATCAAAACTCTTTTGTTGGGTAAATCGCTAGCTTTAGCCGTTGCAATGTCAGGAACAAACTGGGGTATTCTTAAATCCCATATCCATTGATTTGCACTATTTTGTAGATTCTCATTAAACTGATCATTCAAGCTCTCATGAAGACCATTGACAATGCTCAAGCCTTTCAGAATCGCTGCTTCAATTACAGGCATCCAATTTTGTGGTATTTGCCCGCCTGAGGGAGCAATGCCCAATATCAAAACCTCCGCGCCTTTTTCAACTACTTCATTTAGGGTGGCACAGATGGGAACATCCCTATCCAAATCGTGTTCTAAATTAATATTACTCCCAGCATGCTCCGAGTCTATCACACCAACAATCGGGTTAGTGAGATAACGCAAAACTCCCAATCCCATTTTTCCAAAATCGCTATGCAAGTAGCCTTGCATAAAAACTGCAACTTTTTGATCTGGTTTAAGCATAATACTTTTCTTTTAAAACACCCCCATGACCAGAAACTTGATCTTGTATCGAAATTCCATCGTACATTCTAACCCCAGTGGCTGGATCTGGAGCTAAGTTATAATGCGAATCAAGATCAATGTGATCAATTGCACCTGAAATAGAAGCTGCTGCTGCAATCGACACCGAAGATTCACTCATACAACCAATCATCGTTTTGAGTGAAAAAGATTTAGCCGTTTCAATTATTTTCAAAGCCTCTGTGATGCCTCCACACTTCATAAGCTTTATATTCACACCGTCTACATGTTCGGCCCATTTGTGAATGTCATCGGCATAACGACAGGATTCGTCCAAGAAAATAGGGAGGGGTCGATTGGGAAATAAATATTTTAATTCGGCCTCCTTTCCTTCTTCAAGGGGTTGTTCTATGTAGTCCACTCCTCTATCCGCGAGCCATTTCATCATGTGAATTGCTTCGGACGTATTCCATCCGCCATTGGCATCGACCCTCAGTTTAACATCATATTTTTTTGCGCTCTCCAAAACCTGGGCAAACATATCCTTGTCCGCGTCAAGTCCCTCTGGAGAGCCTAGTTTCACCTTTAGTGCCTTTATTGAAGTTCCGTCTAACAACAAAGGGATTCTCTGTTTAACGACCTCTGGGGTGTTGATTCCTATCGTAACTGAAGTAGGAACTGTTGGGAGCGGAAAGCTTAACAAACGGTGAAGCGGCAAACTGGCTTTTTTGGCTTTCCAATCCCAAAGAGCAATGTCTAATCCTGCAAGTGCACAAGGCGCAATTTTCATCTCTCGTGCTTTTAGCGTAATTTCTTGAGGGCTTAAATTTTCAATTCCGCTTTTAATCAGCTGAATTAATTGCTCTTTAACTTCTGCTACAGTACCCGCATTTTCATTTTTCCCGGGAGCTGCTTCTCCCCAGCCCGTGTTTCCTTCTCGGTGATAAGCCACAAAAAGGTTGGAAGAATCTCCTCTCACACCGCGACTGATTGCCAAAGGGAACCTTTTTTTTAATAAAACTTCATGAAATTTAATTTCCATTTAATCTTTTTTTTGCGATAAATCCAATGATGAGAATTCCTAAAGTATTAAAAATTAAATCCCAAATACTTCCAAACCGTTCTTCCGTGGCATAATGCTGAAGAATTTCGACGACTGCGCCAAAAAAAAAAGCAAATATAATTGCACTAACTATGGGTAGATTTTTGATTAATTCAACACTAAAAGTCTTGATTAAAATGCTAGTGAATATTGCATAAAAAATAAAGTGACCGACCTTATCTTGGTTTTCAAACATCGGTAAACCCCCGGGATCAACAGCCGTGAAAAAGCTGAGATAGAGTATTATGCACATCCATAAAAAGGCACTTAATTTCCAAAAATGTTTTTTCATTGTTAGGGTTAATTATTGTTGTGTTTAAAAACTGACTGATGCCCCCAAATATAGGAAACGTTTTTAAAGTCGACTTCATAAAATTGTATTCCTGGATAAGGATAAATAAAATGTAAAAAGACGATTTAATATTGATGTTTTTTTTACAATGAAAAGCTTTTGAAGTAGGGTGTTGGTATTCTAAAACATTAGGTATTTATATCTTTGTTTGTTTTTAAAATTAAACCAATAAAAAAATATTTGCTTATAATAGAATGATTCTCGTTCTCCTTTTGCAGTAATGGAGAAGCGGAGGATACGGATGATATTCTGGATGAAACCAAAACAAAAGTGACTTAAATTGGTATCTACCATTATCACATCACTGACAATGACCCTTATATTAATGGAAATGGTTATATTGAATCTCCAGGTGCTTTTCCAAAATAGTTTCCTGCTGGCATTTTTTTTGGTCTGCAATCGTTAACTATTAAATCCAAAAATAAAATAATTGCCAATGCAGATACTTTAACGTTAAATACCAAAGAAGGTTTTTATTACTCAAATAAGGCTCTTTTTACTGGTATGCTTTTCAGGCTTGATGGAAATGATTTGGACACGCTTCTTGTTGAAGACTACCTATAGGAGGAAAAGCAAGGCGTCTTTAAGCGGTTTTATGAAAACAATTTATTGCTAGAAGAAAGGACTTACCACGAAGGAAAAAAAGAAGGGCTCCATTTGCGTTATTGGCTCCATAATCAGAGGTAGATATTCCTTTTTGTCAAAAAAAGCAGCATTATGTTGTGAAATAGTAATGAAAGCAATAAGTTTTAACATAATGGTGATTCCTGTATTTGTAACTTTAGCACAATTCCAATTATGAAAAAAATATTCTTATTCTATATTTTAAATTGCATCGCGTTTAGTGTTCAATCTCAATTTGAACCCGATCAGGTTGCATTGCAATTTTTGAATGATTTAAAACCAATACAATTGAATCAAGTTCAATTCAAATTGACAGATTCATCAAAAATGCGGTGGCACTATTTACCACATTCTTCATTTGAAAGAAAAGGGCTTAGCATGGATTCCCTGAGCGTTATTCAAAATGAAAAGCTGATGGGTTTACTTGATGCTTTTTTAAGTAACTCGGGCTATGATAAAATGGAGCAAATAATCGATTTGGAAAACTATTTGGCCGTCAAGGAACAGAATCCCTTTAAAAGAAATTCTAAAAAATATTATGTTGCGTTTTATGGAACTCCCAACAATGAATCCCCGTGGGCATGGTCTTTTGAAGGGCACCATCTTTCATTTAATTTCACAGTCCATAAGGATCAAGTCGCTATAGCCCCAGCCTTTCTAGGCTCAAATCCGGGAGTAGTGATGGAGGGCCCTCAGAAAGGAAAAAGAGTTTTACATCGAGAACAAGATCTTGGTCTCCAATTGATCAATTCGATGAGCGCTAAGCAAAGTCAAAAAGCAATAATTAGTGAAGTTACGTTTGGAGATATACTCAGTAAAAACAAAAGTTTCATCTCTCGACTTGAATATTCAGGAATAAGATATACAGCACTCGCCGATGCTCAAAAAGGCATAATAAACGCTATAATCCAAGAACATATGAGCAACATGGAGCGAGCAGTCGCGCATAGAGCAAAAATCTTATTGGAAAACGAGAATTATGACAACATCACATTCTGTTGGGCCGGAAAAAAAGAAATTTTAACTGCTCATTACTACAGAATTCAGGGGGAAAAATTTCTAATAGAATTTGATAATAGTCAAAACAAGGGGAATCATATCCATACCGTTTGGAGAGAATTTGATGGGGATTTTGGAAAGGATTTAATTCAAGAGCATTACTTAAATTACAATCATCATTAAACAAGGTTTCATTTCTTAATTTAATAAATACATTTAGAGTTATCAGGTTTTAAATAATAGGCTTTGTAGTTTTTGGCTTTTCGATCCATACAGCCACAAAGGTTTAAAAGCTGAATATTTTTAAAGTCAATTGGGTGACTTTCTGCCTGTAGTGCAATAAATCCTTCTTTTAAAACTTCTCCTTCTTTGGCTTCCCAATATTCTTTATTATCCACGCCCATCGAAGACCAATCCTGATCTCCCCGACTTTTACTAATAAAACCTCCGCCAATTTGGGGGTTTTCATATTTTAAAACCAATTCATTTTCAATGTAATGAGAAATACTTTCTCCTCCCAAAACAAGTACTTCTCCATGAACCCATTGATCCCCGTGATAAGTCTTGGCGCTAGAATCAATACAATGGGAATAGTCGATAGTACCAAACATTTCTACTACTGTTCCTGGTGTACAAACATTCCCAGTGGGTCGGTCCTCAGCTCCTTGGCCTCCTAAAAACTGGATCTCTATAGAGACTGGAAAAAACTGACCATAGCTATTACTTTCAGCTGATTGGGAATGAAGCATAATTCCACTATTTCTGATATTCCAAGATTCTGCTCCTTTGACTTGATCTCCATAAAAACGATAATCAAATTTTAATTTATAATAGGAAAAAGCTTGGTCATAATAAATGTGAGCATAGGCATTGTCGAAAGTCTCATATTCATCATATACGATTCTCAGCATACTGTCTTGAATCCTTACTGTATTCTTATAATTGACATTCAAGTCTTGATTGGCAAACTTAATGTCCCATCCCGATAAATCTTTTCCATTAAAAAGAAAAATCCACTCCTGCTGATTTGGATCATTTTTAGAAACAGTGTTTTGCTTACACCCCATAAATAAGAAAAAACTTAAATAGAAAACTTGTTTTATCCGAATCATATTGTTTACTTTTTATTAATGCAGATCATTTAATATATTCTACAATTCAAATTAATACTATCCATAAGTATATCAAAATAAAAAAGTGTTTATATATTTGAACATGGGTTTAACAAATAATGATATTTTCAAAAAGTTGAGAGTCGCGCTAAAGCTTCGCGACGTGGACATCGTCGAAATCTGTAAGTTGGTTGATTTCAAAGTTTCTAAAGCTGAGCTGGGTGCTTTTTTTAGAAATGAAAAACATGAAAAATATATGGAATGCGGCGATCAAATCCTCCGCAACTTTCTGAATGGTTTAGTCATTCACCTAAGAGGGCCTAAAAACGATGGGTAAAAAAATAATCAAATGCAGTCAATGCCAGGAAGAATTCGAAACTGGATTTGACTACCGAATGCACTGGGAAATCCACCTGGACGAGTATTTTGAAAAACTTAAAAAAGAAAGTCAAAATTCTTAATTATCTCCTTCCAAAACTTTCAGACCAATCTTGAAGTTGTCTCTCTTTATTTATTCTTTCTTTAATTGTCAGATCATTTAACAAAAGATTTGTTTCCCCTTTTGAGGTAAGGTGATATTCGGAACATTGATCACAAACATAGTAGTTAACCGCAGCTTTTACAAACCTTATGTTTGAACGAATCAAGGCTTCTTGGGCCTCTGATTCTAGATAATATGATTTTTTATTGTTGGAACAACCCATTGAATATTGAATAATTCGAAGATAGTGTATTTTAAATTTATTATATTGTAATAATAAAATTTTCACCAAAAAACTAAAACATGAAATTATTTGCAAAACATTTAATAATTCTTTTTTTTCTCCCTCTTTTTTTATTTTCTCAAATAAAAATAACAGGTGTTGCTAAAGACAAAGAGACAGGGACTTTAATCGAAAATGCAACTATTCTGCTAAAACCTTACACTATTAGTGGTGGTGGATATTACAGTGGTCTTAAAACAAAGAAAAACGGTGTATTTGATTTGTCTACAAATTTTAAATATCCCTTTCATCTGATTGCCACTAAAAATGGATGTGTTTCTGAAAAAATTAAAGTCAAAAAAGGCACAACCTATGTAGAGGTTGTTTTCGAATGCGAAGCAGAAGCAATTAAAGAAATCATAAAAGAACAAACTTCGGACGTCGACAGCGATGGTGTACTTGATCGAGATGACAAATGCCCTGATGAGTCAGGAGTATCAGAAAACGAGGGTTGTCCTTGGCCTGACAATGACAGTGATGGCGTTGCAAATAAGGACGACAACTGTCCAGAGGAAAGTGGCGCTGCTGAAAATCAAGGTTGTCCATGGCCTGATGGAGATGGAGATGGTGTTGCTGACAAAAATGACGCTTGTCCTGATGAAGCAGGTGTAGCTGCTAACAAAGGATGTCCTGCTGAACCAAAAGAAATTAAAACAATGATTTCTGAGGGGAGCGCTGTGATTATGTTTGATGCAGAAAGCAAAACAGTTAGAGACTCTGACAATATGATACTTGGTAACTTGGCAGCATTGTTGTCAAAGTATCCTCATGTTTCAATTACACTTGAAGGACATGCTTCTAGCGATGGCAGCAAGGGATACAACCAAAAACTTTCTGAAGATAGAGCGAATTCGACTAAAGCGGCTTTGGAAGCCCTAGGAGTTTCGGCTTCTCGAATCAATGTAATTGGTCATGGAGAAGACAAGCCTGTTATGGATAATAATACCGCAAAAAATAGGGCCCAAAACAGAAGAGTTAATTTTACTCTTTAACAATTAATAAATATTTTTAATTAAAAAAATCCTTCATTTCTGAAGGGTTTTTTTATTCTACAATCAATTCTTTTAAAACCGGTGTTTCAAGTAAACCCGAGGGAAGGAACTGCCAATCTGAAGTGTCGAATGGTTTATAATTTAAGCTCACAATATTAATATTGTTAAATATTTTCCACGTTTCTCCTCTAGTCTCTTTAGCCTTAATACGATTGGCTCCCAAGTTTGTAACTTGAATCCGTAAGGTGTTTTTTCCTTTTTTAAGATGCTTGATTTCAATTTTAAAAGGGTTAGACCAAACCGTTCCGACAAATTCCTCATTGATCCAAACTTTAGCGCTCTCTCTTACCGCTCCCAAATCGAGCAGCCATGCCCCAGTATGATTTGAAGGTTTTTCAAATGCTATGCTGTAAGCAGCTGTTCCTGAAAAATCTCGCGCATCGTTACCAAGTTCAGTCCATGAAACCAGCTTTTCAATTTCTCTATATGTTGGAATTTTTGGACCTCCTTTTAAAAAACGAAGGTTCCACAGGCCCAATATTGGATAGCTATTTTGGCTCGCCTTATGGTATTGCCACATCGGCGCATCCGATTCCTTATAGGTCTTGACAAAAACTGTTTGGCCTGAAGCCAATGCTAGCTTAACTAAAGTTTGATCCCCATCAGCATTAGTAATAGCTTTTCCTACTTTTCCAGAAAGAGGATCTAATAATAAGACACCATTTGCCTTGTGCTGAATTGGAACAAAACCTGATATGGACTGGTCGGTATGATTTGCAATAAAATAGACTTTCTCTTCAGCTACTTTTCTGCGAATAAATTTGAGACCTGTCTCAACTAGTTTTTCGGCATGGACACCAGAACCAATCAATGGCAGATGAATTTGATCTAAATCATGTATTTCGATTTTGGAACGTCGCAATCTTTTGCTCATTTCTTTCTCGTCTAATGTATAATTTGAAAAACCCGGAACAGTTTCGGGCAGTCCTAAGAATATAATTGAAGCTCCTTTTTCTTTTAAAGCAATCAGTTTTTTTAATGTTTCTAGAGGCATGCTATTTGTATCAGGCACTACTAAAGTTTTATAATGACCTCCGGGTAAAAACAAAGCTCCCGATTTGAATTGAGCCTTTTCAATAAAACGATCAGAAATATAATCAAAAGAATATCCCCTTTTTATCAAAGTATTCGCTGCCTCGTAGAAAGGCCCTTTGAGCAACCATTCGTCAGTTTTATGAATTGAAAATTGAGCGAATTTCTTACCCTTATAAAAGTTACCCCATGCATCGTGTATTGGCCAATAGAGTAATATCTCACTGTCGGGTTGTCCTAATTGAAGAAGAGATTGAGCCCTGTTGATATAATTAAATAGTGCGGGAACATCCTCCCAAATAGTGCTATTGGGGTTAAAGTTTACTGAAGCATAAAACTTCCATCCTGGCCATACCGCCTCCTCGGGAGAATAAGTAGAACCGTGAAGAAAAACATGATTTATCCCGTTAAGAAATAAGTCTTCCACCTCTGGCTTGCACTGAGATAAAGCTGTTCTAAAATGCTCTCTCAACCAAGTAAATGTCTCCGAAGAAACAAGTGGTTTATTTGCGATATGAGCCGCTGAAGACGAAAATCTAATCATCACTGGATCTGCATCCCCAGCCCTAAAATTCATGTGGGGAAATTCATTGTCCGTTCCTCCACCTTCAATTCTTCTAAATCCATTAATTTCATAAGGCATCGAACCAAAGGTTTCACACTCTGGAATATCTGCAGAGGCATACAGATCAATCAAATTTCCCGGTGAGCCGTGAGCTTGGTACTTGGTCTTTACCTTTTCTTTATCCGCCCAAATATTCCAAGAACCATTAAAATCCTCAATCAATAAATCGGATAAAGTTTCCTTATAATCAGTCTTAATTCGATTTGCATCGGAGTCAGAAATATCACTAAATAGTTTTGGAAGATGAGGCAGTAAATCATAGCCCCGGTGTTTGATAAAAGCGTTAAAAAAGCCTTGGGTATAGTCGGCTTTGTAAACTTCATAACTATCATTAAAAACAGCACGCACTTTTCCACTTACTTTAGTGAAGGCATCTGAATAAGGGATTAAGTATTTTTCTAAAGCTCCTGATGAAAAATGATCTAGGACCCAGCCTTTGCCGCCAGGTGCTGATCGTTTTACTTGCTGCCTTGTTTTCCCCTCATAAACAAAATATAAAGTGTGATCCGTTTCTATAGCTTTAAAATATAAACTATCACTTAGAACTAAATTGGTTAAATCATTGTATATGTTGTCTTTAGAAAATGAAATTATATTATGTAAAATAATTTTTCTGTTTAAGCTGTTATTAGATTTAGAAAGTAAATTATACCCAAGGGGATTTACCAAATCATGCTTTGTCATACTGGGAACAAGGATACTTTGATCAAATTTTTCCCCTTTTTTTAAATCCACCTTAAAAACCAAAAGCGTAGTTGCGGCATTAGCTAAATCTACT